>JAAUXY010202725.1_pt1 | contig 10299 bp, 9 predicted proteins | sample 7278121 | NCBI WGS metagenome assembly JAAUXY01 (sample SAMN14350117, study PRJNA611818) | marine sediment metagenome | isolation source: surface marine sediment (1.8m) | place: French Polynesia: Moorea | collected 2018-08
CCCAAAAAACGATCGATTGATATACCGATACGAGGCCCTGACATCACTCAATCAGAACGTGGTGAGGCTTTTGGAACATTCCAACAATTTTATGACCAACCAGCTGCTGATTGCCACCGGTGCCCGAATTATCGGTTCTCCGGGTACCCTCGCCAAAGGTGTTACCATTGCAAATGATTATGCCCAGCAAATGCTGGGTATCGCGGATATGACAATTGTCGAGGGGTCCGGAATATCCCGCGATAATAAAGTATCGGCCACCCAAATGGATCGTGTGTTGCAAGAATTTTTGCCTTACCATTACTTTATGCGGCGGGCCGGAAGAGAATATTACAAGACCGGTACGCTTTACGGTGTCAGCACTCGCGCCGGCTATATTAAAAGGGCCAACGGCCAGCTCTGCCGCTACGTCATTATGCTCAACACCCCCGGCAAATCCACCGAGCCGCTGGCTTTAAGACTCCTGCGAATTCTAGACTAATTCGCAGCAAACTTATCGGCTGTCTGCTTGACCTCACCGCTTGTGAATATTAATAGTAGAAAAATAAATTGTCTTTGCTATAATATTGAGTATGTGGATATTTTGAATCGTTTATATTTTTGATGACCATAATATTCTTTGAAAATACGATTAAAAGTTGCATATAAATGATAGAAAAAATGACTGACAATTCACGCGAGACCGGACTTATCGATGAGTTAAAATTTTGGGACAATTGGTTTGCGTCCAAAGGGGGTAAGTGGTCCCAAGATTACCATAATCGGATGGATCCTTTTTTGCCGCTACAAAGCGATTTGGCATACTATGCTGACCGCATGAGTAGCCGGCATGTGAGCATTCTGGATGTAGGTGCCGGCCCACTAACGAAGCTCGGTAAAACACATCCTTCAAAGGAAATTTCGATAATTCCTACGGATTTGCTCGCTCAGCAATATGATATATTGCTACATAAATATAAAATTAATCCCATTGTTCGCACACAGCCAGTGGATGCAGAAGCGCTAGCGGAGCACTTTGGCTACAATGCTTTTGAAATGGTTCATGCTCAGAATTGCCTTGACCATATGGCTGAACCATTAAAAGCCCTCCAGGAAATGATTTGGGTGACAAAACCTGAGGGGTTCATTTTATTGAAGCATAATGAGAGTGAGGGTGCCAATCAAGAATATCATGGATTGCATCAATGGGATTTTCGAATGCATGAAGATGAGTTTATGGTAAGTCGTATCGGACAACAACCCATTAATGTTTCAGCCATGCTGCGCTGTGTGGGAGAAGTTGAATGCAAAAAGAAAGGTGGTTCCATCATTGTAATTGTTCAAAAGTCCAACAACCATGCGACTCTATAAATTAATCCCTAGATGCTTCAAGCGGTCACTCCCGGGCAGCTTCATCTTGCTTTTTCCCATCTCTGGTGCCCGCATAATGTTTCAAGAGTAAAAATACGATTTGAACGGCCAGCAGCAAACCGATCCAAAGCAATAGCTGGGTCTTAACAAAGGCTTAGTCGCTTGTTACGATATGCTATGCTCTATTTCCGCGGGAATCTGCCAAAGACGGACGCAGTGGAAAGAGGACCATATAAAAGCGACATTTTCAGTCACTGGTGATGTGTGCGTATGCGCTGTGATTGTGGATGGATTCAAAATTTTCGGCACTTACCGAAAACCAGGTAATATTATCATCTCCTTTAAGTTGTTTGGCAATATCCCGTACGATATCTTCTACAAATTTGGGATTGGCAAAGGCCGCTTCAGTTACGCTTTTCTCATCCGCACGCTTTAAAACTGAGTAGACATCGGTAGAGGCGGCCGCTTCCACCAGTTCGATCATATCTTCCATCCAGATAAATTTCTTAAAGCGGGTTGCCAGCTGCACCTCGCCACGCTGATTGTGCGCTCCGGTATCACTGATTTCCAGTGAGCAGGGGCAAACCGAAGAGATGGGCACGATGACTTCTGAGACCAGATCGATTTTTCCCACCGGGTCACTGGTGCCGATAATGCGGCAGGTGTAATCCATTAAACCCGGCGAGGTACTGATAGGCGCTTTTTTTTCGATGAAATAGGGAAAGGTCACTTCAATGTGTGCTGATGCCGCATTGAGGTGTTTTTTCATGTTGGTCAATATTTCAGAAAATTTTTGCAGTGAAATCTCCGGCTGCAGGAGATGAAGCATCTCGACAAACCGGCTCATGTGGGTGCCTTTATACTCATGGGGCAGGTCGACATACATGTTGATGGTGGCAACCGTATGTTGGGTGCCGTCACGACGATCACCCACTGTGATCGGATACCGCAAATTTTTAATACCCACCTTATCAATGGGGATATTGCGGTAATCGCGCTGGTTTTGGGTATCTTTCATACTATTTCAAAAGGTAGGCTGTTTTTACCCGGCTCATCGCTCTGAAAATATTGCCTTTGATTTTCGGGTTGCTGCCATAAAGCTGCGTTAACATCGTTTTTATTTCCCGCCGCTTTGAATTGCCGGCTGACGGACACGGATTAACAAATTCGGGAAAATGCTGCTCAAGGGCAAAAGCTCTGATGAGTGCTTCATCGGCATGGGCCAACGGCCGGATGATCGTAAATCTTCCCTTGAACATCGTTTGGGCCGGCACCATCGTACTGATTTCGCCCGCATAAAAGATGTTCAAAAAAAGCGTCTCGATAACGTCATCTTTGTTATGCCCTAGTGCCAGCTTATTGCATTCCAGCTCAGCGGCAATTTCAAACAGACGTTTGCGGCGCAGGCGGGCGCATAAAAAACAGGGATTTTCGCGATTGATGGTGCTGTGGCCTAAAACCCCATAATCGGTATGCTCAACCCTTAAACTGAAGCCGGCATTGGCACAGTAGGTTTGAAGCTCTTGGCTGAAGCCGCCTGCAAAGCCCGGATCAATATGTACCGGAAACAATTGAAAATGAATCGGTATCCGCTGCAAGCGCTCGGCCAGCAGCCACATCATCGTCAAACTATCGGCACCACCGGATAAACCGACAACAATGCGATCACCGTCCTGCAGCATGTCATACCGGTGCACGGCTTGGCCGACAGCGCGGTTTAACGCTTTGTATTTGGGGCTACAGCTTGCCAAAAGGGTTTAGGTTTTGGATTCCTCTGTTTCGTCGGTATCGACAGGCACAAGCTTTCCGGCAGCTGTTTCCCGCAGTGCAACGACAATATCTTCATTTTTGGGAGAACTGACCAGGTAATCAGATCCTTCGCGAATCTGTCGAACGCGTTGAGAGACGATGTTGACCAATAAAAATCGATTGCTAACTCTCCTGAGACAATCTTCTATCGTAATGCGTGCCACAAAGACAACCTCCATTAAATGTGTTACATTAGTTTAATTTGTTAAATTGGTTTTATTGGTCAGATGCTACGAGCATCAAAAAATAACAGGAGAATTAAACCAATCGAACCAATCGAACCAATTGAACAAACTACAATATTTCTACAAGTTCATACGTGCGCCTGCCGCCGGGTACTTTAAGCGAGAGCTCATCGCCCGGCTTGCGACCGATAATGGCCTTCCCCAGCGGTGATGATACGGATATGCGTCCATTTTCAATATCGGACTCGTCCGGACCCACCAGTTGATAACTGACATCTTCACCGGTTTCAATGTTTTCAAGAACAACTTTGCAACCGAACACGGCTCGGTCCTTGGGGAGTTTGTCCGTTTCAATGATATCAATATTGGCCAGTTTGAACTCCAGTTCACTGATGCGTCCTTCGATAAAGCCCTGGCGGTCCTTGGCAGCCGCATATTCTGCATTTTCACTCAAATCACCGTGAGCCCTTGCTTCTTCAATCGCTTTTATATTTTGAGGGCGCTCAATTTTTTTCAGTTTTTCGAGTTCTTTTTTAAGGACTTCAAAGCCTTGTTTTGTAACGGGGATTCTCTCCAATGTGATACTCCAAGTCAAATTGAACGGTAACCGTTCAATTTGGTGTTATTCGTTATGGGTTATTCGTTATTCAAATTCTTCAGTCCCTTAATCCCTCAATCCCCCAATTCCTCAATTCCTTCCTTAATCTTTCAATACCTCAATTCCCCAATCCTGTAATTCTTATAGGTATTCTTTGGCCAATATTTTAGCGATTTGCACGGTGTTGGTGGCCGCGCCCTTTCTGATGTTGTCCGCAACGATCCACATATTTATACCGTTGGGAATCGATTCATCCTGACGAATTCGCCCGACCAATGTTAAATCCTGTCCGGCCGCATCGGTTGCCAGCGGATACACATTTTTAGCGGGATCATCCATCACTTTAATCCCCGGTGTATTTTCCAGCAATGTTTTGACTTCATCAGCCGATACCGGTTCTTGGGTTTCAATGTTAACAGATTCAGAATGGCCGTAAAAAACCGGCACGCGAACGGTTGTGGCCGTGACGGCTATGCTGTCGTCCTCCATTATTTTGCGGGTCTCATTGACCATTTTCATTTCTTCTTTTGTATACCCGTTATCCATAAATTTGTCGATATGAGGCAGACAGTTAAAGGCGATGCGGTGCGGGTAAACACTATTCTCGTAATCAAGGAAGTTAAGTATCGCGCGGGTTTGGTCAAAGAGCTCATCAATGGCTTTTTTACCCGTTCCCGATACAGCCTGATAAGTGGAGACCACGATTCGTTTGATCCCGAATTTGCGGTGAATCGGATGCAGGGCAACAACCATCTGGATCGTCGAGCAATTCGGATTGGCGATGATGCCCTTTTGGGTATACTGGCCAATGGCGTGGGGGTTGACCTCGGGCACCACCAGCGGGACCTGCGGGTCCATCCGCCAGGCGCTTGAATTATCAACAACCACACAACCGTCTTTGAAAGCGCAAGGGGCATACGTTTCGCTGGTGCCGCCACCGGCTGAAAAAAGTGCAATATCGATACCCTTGAAGGCGTCCTCTTTCAGTTCTTTGACATCGATCAGGTCACCCTTGAATTTGAGCTGGCGACCAATGGAACGTTTGGAAGACAGAAAGACAATGGAACGAATTGGAAAATCCATTTCTTCAAGACTTTGAATCATTTGATTGCCCACCGCACCGGTGGCGCCGGCAACTGCAATGTTTAATTTTTTTTGAGCCATGCTGTGTTCCCCCAGACGAGTTTATTACCTGAATCTTGCATGAAAATTAATGAGAAGTTTTAAATTATGTTAAATGACAGCCTGTTAGACAAATTATAGAAGTAATCCAAAATACCAATTAGGTATATAAGGATGAAAATCAGTTTATCTCATTACTTTTCACCCTGCGGGCGAGCCGGAGGCTTCCATCTGCTGCGTTATTAAGGGCTCGAAGTCCCGCCCGGGCGGGACGACTTCGCCCTTAAGTGCCTTGCAGATGAAAGCCTCCGACTCGTGCAAAATTCAGGTATTGGCCTACGGCATACTGTAAAAATGTTCTACCAAACCACTTCTAATCATTTTTTTCAATGTAATCGACAACCCGGTCGCCAATTTCACTGGTCGAATACCCCATTTTGCCAGCCGCAACATCTTTGATATCTTCTCGTAAAACTTTGGCCACACCCGCTTCAACACCTGCCGCTGCTTTTTTCTCTCCAATGGTATCGAGCATTAACTGAACTGCCAGAATGGCAGCAATCGGGTTAATCTTTTGTTGTCCGGTGTATTTGGGAGCTGAGCCTCCGATAGGTTCAAACATGGATACCCCGGCCGGGTTGATATTGGCGCCGGCGGCGATACCCATGCCACCCTGAATCATTGCGCCAAGATCGGTAATAATATCGCCGAACATATTGTCGGTCACAATAACATCGAACCATTCCGGATTTTTGACCATCCACATGCAAAGCGCATCAACATGGACATAATCGGATTCAATATCCGGATATTCTTCGGCAACCTCATAAAATGTTCGTTCCCAGAGATCAAAAGCATAGGTCAGTACATTGGTTTTACCACAAAGGGTTAATTTTCGGGCGCTGTTGCGGGTCTGGCAATATTCAAATGCATAGCGAATGCAGCGTTCCACACCTTTTCGGGTATTGATGGATTCCTGGATGGCGACCTCATCCGCTGTGCCGTGCTTGAGAAATCCACCGGCACCGGCATAAAGCCCTTCGGTATTTTCACGGACGACAACAAAGTCAATATGTTCGGAAAGCTTATCTCTGATCGGCGTATAGACACCATCATAGAGTTTAACGGGTCGCAGGTTGATGTACTGATCCAGCGCAAACCGTGTTTTCAGCAAAATGCCTTTCTCAAGGATACCGGGCTTTACGTCCGGATGGCCGATGGCACCCAAAAAAATGGCATCTTTTTGGGCGAGCGATTCAAGCTGTTGCTCGGAAATGGTTTCACCGGTTGCCAGATAATGCTCCCCGCCGATATCGTAAGTGGTGAGGTGGCAGCCAAAATTATACTGAGCAGCCGCTGCTTCAAGTGTCTTAAGGCCCTCTGTAACAACCTCCGGTCCGGTTCCATCTCCGGGGATGACCGCTATTTCGTACGTCTTTTTCATGCCGTTTTTTCCGTTTAGCCCATGCTGCTATGCGTTATAAAAAAACCGCCGATTCACAGTTACTATGCTGGAATCCGGCGATAGGATAGTCTAAATCTGCTGCAATCACTGTTTATTGTTGTTTAAAAATTGATCGGCGGTCAATGGCATCGCACCGGCTAATCGTTATCGTAGGGTTTGCCGTTTGTTGTGGACCCATAAGGACAATTAAACCTCAATTAGGTAAATTGCCCGATAAGGGACGTTCCGGCCTTAACCTTATCACCGACACTGACCTTAATCTCGACATCGTCAGGCAGGTAGACATCGAGTCGTGAACCGAAGCAAATCAATCCGTAACGCTGCCCTTTTGACAGGTCCATCCCGGGCTGTATATGGCAGATGATTCTTCTGGCAATCAATCCGGCAACCTGGACAACACATATTGGTCTGCCATCCGGAGTGTCCAGGAAAACAGCGTTATGCTCATTCTGCGAAGAGGCTTTATCCAAGTTCGCAGAAAAAAATTTACCGGGATGATGATGTACCTTCTTAACCGCTCCCTCAAAAGGGATCCGATTTACATGCACGTTAAAAACGGACATAAAAATACTGATCTTTTTGCAGTGGCCATTTAAAAATGGGGTACTGTCTAACGTGTCCACTACAATGACTTTGCCGTCTGCCGGCGAAACGATGCCACCCGCTTGATTGGGAATAACCCGATCCGGATCCCTGAAAAAACCGCAAAAACAAAGAGCGATCCCTACGCCCAACAAAGCCAGAAAAGTCATGCCCAGCAGTGCAAAAATTAAAGTGACAAATGCCGCCGCCAGAATAAGCGGATAGCCGGCTTTTGCCACCGGAAAGGCCGTCTGACCCGGCGGATCAGACCAAGAATATTTCTCCATGCAATCGCTATCCCAAATTAAAGATACGCCATCGATCGCCGACGTGAGTCTGCGCAAATTTTAAGACTGTTACATACCAACATCAATATGGATTGTCAATGATTACCATGAGATGATCGGTATCAGGACATTCGATTGTACCCGCCTTGATGGTATCGTATCGTCAATCATTAAACTGTGTCCGCGGAATTCGGGTCAGCACCTCAAACAGCGACGCTGCGGCGATCGATCACTTGCTTCCTTTCGGCGTGGCCCGGCCCGTCATTTCAGAATTTTCTGCCGGGGCGGTCTTGCTGCCGGATTTGGCAGCAACGCTGAGCTCCGCGTCTGATTTTCGGATGTAATGCGGGATCAAATCGGCAACCCCATCCGTGTCGCCGGCCTTAAACCGCTTCATGCTTAAAAATGCAATGCTGGCTGCCTTGATGATATTCTGGTCATGGGGCGCAAAATGGGCCATCTCGCCCAGAATGCTTTTTATTCTTTGGCGATAAAGCTCGGCGCCGGATCCGATAAACATACAGGGTTCTTTGATTTTTCGTACAAAACCTTCCGGCTCTTCAGCACACGCGGGTGTTTGCTCGACCAGGCGGTCTTCACTGAAACGGTAGGTCGCACAATAGACCTGCGCTTTGCGTGCATCCAGCAACGGGCCTATCAAATGGGCGCGATCGGCAGATTGCCAGGCAAGGGTTTCAAGACTCGAAATGCCCACAACCGGTTTGTCCACCGCAAATGCCAGTCCTTTGATGGTGCTGATTCCGATTCGCAAGCCGGTAAATGAACCGGGTCCGATAGTAACGGCAAAACCGTCCATATCACCAACGCCCAAACCGGCGTTTTTCAGAACTGAATCGATCATTTCCATCAAATGCTTTGAGTGGGTTTGATTTTTGTGCGTTGTCGATTCCGCGCATACGGAACCCTCATCGGTTACGGCAACACTGCAGCTGGTTGTCGCTGTGTCGAGTGCGAGGATCTTCATGGGCACTGATCCATATCAGAACGATTTATTTGCGTTTGGTCTTGGGCTGTCTTGATCGGGCCTTTGGTTTTGGTTCGATAATGGCCCTCGCCACTACTTCCGACATGTGCTTAACCGGTACAAACTCAATCTTGCGCTTCAGATGTTGCGGGAACTCGGCCAAATCCTTTTTGTTTTTTTCGGGTATGATGACGGTTCGGATTCCAGCCCGCATCGCACCCAGGGCTTTTTCCTTTAAGCCGCCAATGGGAAGTACCCGGCCCCGCAGCGTAATTTCACCGGTCATGGCCACATCATTGCGTACGGGCCTATTGGTGAATACTGAAATCAGTGCGGTTGCCATGGCAATCCCGGCCGAGGGGCCGTCTTTGGGAATGGCGCCGGCCGGCACATGGATATGAATATCTGAACTTTCAAATTTTTTATCCCTCACTCCCCTTGAAGTCAAATCGGCCCGTGCATAACTGACAGCCGCCCGGGCGGACTCCTGCATGATGTCTCCCAGTTGTCCGGTTACGATTAAATCCCCCTTTCCACCGATCAAGGATGCTTCGACACACAGCAGCTCTCCGCCGGCCTGCGTCCAGGCCAGACCGGTGGATAGGCCCACTTGGTTTTCTTCCTTATCCGTTTCCGGATCATATTTCGGGAGCCCCAAATATTTATGCAGGTTGCCCCGGGTCACGTGAAAAGGTTCTTTTTCCCGTTCGGCGATCTTACGTGCGATTTTACGGCAGACGGCAGCAATCTCCCTTTCAAGATTTCGCAAACCCGCCTCAGAAGTATACTCGGCAATCATCTGCTGCAGCGCCCCGCTGCTGATAGAAATGGAACGGGGCTTGAGTCCGTTTTCTTTGATTTGCCGTGGAATCAGATATTTTTGCGCAATGACCATTTTGTCTTCTTCGGTGTAACCCGATAGTGTAATAACTTCCATCCGATCCAACAATGCTGAAGGGATGGTATCCGTTAAATTCGATGTCAGAATAAACATCACTTTTGAAAGATCAAACGGAATATTGAGAAAATGATCGCTAAAAGAAGTATTTTGCTCAGGATCCAGCGCCTCCAGGAGGGCTGCCGACGGGTCTCCGCGAAAATCAGCGCCCAGTTTGTCAATTTCATCCATCATAAAAACCGGATTGTTGCTGCCGCATTGCTTCAAGCCTTGCAGAATCCGGCCGGGCAATGCGCCGATGTAAGTGCGCCGATGGCCCCTGATTTCCGCTTCATCGCGGATTCCACCCAAAGAAATTCGGATAAATTTGCGCTTTAATGCCCGCGCAATCGATTGTCCCAAAGAGGTTTTTCCGACGCCGGGGGGCCCGACAAAACACAAAATCGGGCCTTTCATCTTGGGATTCAATTTGCGGACGCTCAAGTATTCAAGAATACGATCTTTAACATTTTTTAAACCATAGTGATCTTTTTCAAGAACCCGCTTGGCCTTGCTGATATCAAAACTGTCTCGCGACGATTTGTGCCACGGCAGTTCCACCAGCCAGTCGAGATAGGTGCGCGAAACGGTCGCCTCCGCTGAGTCCGGGTGCATCTGTTCAAGACGCTTGAGTTGCTTGATGGCTTCTTTATCGGCCTCTTTGGGCATTTTAGCGCGCTTGATTTTTCTGCGGTAATCTTCGATTTCAGCGGTCTTGTCATCTTGTTCGCCCAACTCCTTGTAAATTGCTCTGACCTGTTCGCGCAAAAAATAATCGCGTTGCGATTTTGAGATTTCATCTTTGACGTCGGATTCGATTTTAGCCTGAACCGTTGAAAGCTCAAGTTCTCTGGAAAGCAGATCGTTTACCTTTTTTAGGCGTTTAACCGGATCGGTTAATTCGAGCAATTCCTGGGATTCCTGAATTTTGAGTTTCAAATTGGATGCGGCCAGATCGGCCAGCTTGCCGGGCTCTTCA
>JAAUXY010052251.1_pt1 | contig 10298 bp, 9 predicted proteins | sample 7278121 | NCBI WGS metagenome assembly JAAUXY01 (sample SAMN14350117, study PRJNA611818) | marine sediment metagenome | isolation source: surface marine sediment (1.8m) | place: French Polynesia: Moorea | collected 2018-08
CCGCCCGAGTTCTCCGCAATGTTGCCGCCGATCGAGCAGGCGATCTGGCTGGACGGATCGGGCGCGTAGTAAAAGCCGGCGTGCTGGACCGCATGGGTGATGCCCAAATTGGTCACGCCCGGCTGCGCGGTCACGGTGCGGTTCTCGTAGTCGATGTCGGTGATCGACTTGAACTTACCGAGGCCAAGCAGGATGCCGTCGGCCAGCGGCAGCGCGCCTCCGGAAAGTGACGTGCCGGCGCCGCGCGGCACTACCTTCAGCTTCTGGTCGTTGCAGTAGCTGAGGATCTCGCTGACCTGTTCGGTGGTCGAGGGCAGCACGACGATCAGCGGAAGCTGCCGATAGGCGGTCAGACCGTCGGACTCATAGGCCCGCATCCGGTCTTCGTCGACGATCACCCCCTCTCCGGGCACGATGCGCCGCAAGGCCGCGATGATGTCGTCACGGCGCTCGAACGCGGTCTGATCCGGCTTCGGCATCTGCAGCATGTGACCCGCTCCCCTGTCCTTCGCCCGCTTATCCGTGCGGACGCGCTTGTCTCACAAGCTAATGCAGCACGGATTGTGGTCAAGCAAGGAGGGGCGCAGAACCCTCAGCGGGTCTGCGAGGCAACTTCGACAGATGGGTTTGCGAGCGGCACCGTGGCGCCGCGGCATGACCCCCGGTAAACCCGGGGTCAGCAGGGCATCAGCCCTGGCGGGCCTTGAACTTCGGGTTACGCTTGTTGATCACGTAAACCCGGCCCTTGCGGCGCACCACACGGCAGTTCTTGTCCCGTTTCTTGAGCGTTTTGAGCGAATTGGCGATCTTCATGGCTTTGGTCCGTCGGGCCGCAAGCACCCGTGCAGCAGTCGTCGAAAAACGAAAGCGCGCCGTCAGCGCACTTCACAGGGAGCGGTGACATACGCGCGCGGGCGGCCGCTGTCAACCGCAGCCAGGTTCTACCAGCTATTCGCTGAGCAGCCGGATACGGCGGAAAATGGCGTGGACGCGCACCACCTGCAGATCCCCGGAATCCAGTGCCGTGATGCAACGCGCGACGCTCTCTCCTTCCGTCACCAGATGAAGCAGCTCGGCCTGAGTCAGGCCCAACTGCGGCAGGCGTTCGGTGAGCTTGGCCCAGCCTTCCAGCAGATTGGCTTTGTGAAGCTCGGTATGGTCGTCCACAACACGTACGTCGAAACCCAGGGTTTCAAGAGCATCGCGCATCAACTCGAGCGAGGTGAGGTGGACGGGCGCCGGCTGGGCTTCGCGCCAGCGCCTGAGCGGCTTGCTGTCGGCGGCCGGGCTCTCGACCACGAAGTCGGTGAACAGAATCTGGCCCTGATCCTTCATGCTGCTGGCCAGCGCCTTGAACATTTCATCCTTGGCCTGGACCCGGTGGAACATCTCCTTGGCGAAGATCGCGTCGTACTTCTTGGCCGGAAGCTCCAGGGCCTCGTAGTCGCAATGCTCAATAGGCGAGCGGCTCTTCATGCCGGCCTTGACGTTGAGCTCACCGGCGATCCTGGCGGCCTCCTCATCGGATTCCAGCCCGATCGTCCAGTTATTGTATTCCTTGGAAACCGCGCGCAGCCAGCCACCGAGGCCGACGCCCAGCATCATGCTGGAATTGGCCGGGCTGAGACCCAGCGGCTTGGTCAGCTCGAGCACGAGGTCCGGACCGCCCGGCTCGGTAAAGCCTTCGCCCCAGGCCTTTTCACAGAACGAGACGCGCGATTCCGGCCAGCCCTTTTCGGGGGCAAAGCTGGTCGGGATCACAATCTTCTTCTTCTTCGGCCGGTCGTCGCCGGAATCGGCCAGTTCCTCGAAGGCCGCACGGTACTCCTGCCAAACCGCCAGGGGATCGCGTCCCTCCCACCAGGCCTTCAGGCGAATAAAGAAGGGTATCTTTTCCACTTGATCAACCGAATGAGCCCCACGCGCGCCCATGGGCGGGCTGGGCGCGGGCTCTGCCCCCTTCTTTTCTGTCTGCGCGGCTCGTGCGGTCGAGGCCATGTGCGTTACGGACGTGATTTTTCGCCGAATTCAGCCGACTGTTCCCTCAGGTAGCGGCTGCCCCCAAAGCCTAGTGGTTCTGGGTTGAGCCATGGTTAAATTTCACCAACTAGGACCCGTGCGCCGCGGCAATCCTCGATCATCAGATTAACAGCCTGTAAAGGATCACGATGCCTGGCTCAACCGCCTCCGGCCAGGGCCGCGCCCTTGAGACCGCCCTGCGCGCCGCCGATCGCGCCCTGAATGCCGGACGTTTGGACGCGGCAATCGCCGACTATCGGGCCCTGGTCACCAAGGCCCCCGAATTCGCCATCGCGTGGAGCCACCTGGGCGTCGCGCTGCGCGCGCGGGGGCTGCTGGACGAAGCGGTCGAGGCCGGGCGCCGTGCGATCGCGCTTGCGCCGCAGCTCGCCACCGCGCACCACCAGGTCGCCCAGACGCTGGAGGCGTTCGGTCGGCCGATGGACGCCTTGCAGCACCTGTTCCAGGCCTACCGGGCGACGACCGGCAAGGCGCCGGAGCGTCCGGCTATTCGCCAGGCGCTGTGCGCCGGTCTGGCAAAGGTCCGGTTGGACAGCGCCAGTCCGGCGGTGGTCAAGACCCTGCTGGAGCTGTACGAGGCGGATGATCTATCGCATCAGGACCTGGCCGCCGTCAGCCTGTCGCTGCTCGCCGCCGACCCCGGGTTTCAAAGCCTGGAAGCCGCCGGAGAGGACCGAGCGGCCGCGGACGAACAGGTCAACGATCCTGCCTGCGCGGAGCTGCTTGGCAGCCCGCACTGGAGCGCGCTGTTGGTGCAGACCTTGGTCGAGGACCGCCGGCTCGAGCGCATGCTCCGCGCGCTGCGGCACGTGGCGCTTCACAGGCTGCACGACGCCTCCGGCCCGCACTGGCTGCTCGGCAAGCAGCCGCACGCCCTGGCCGCGCTCGCCTGCCAGGCGGCCCAAGCCGAATATGTGTGGCCGGAATCGGACGAGGAGGCGCGCGCGGTCGGCCTGCTTGAGGTGTGGGTGTCCCAAGAGGCACCGATTTCCCGAATTTCACCCGATCTGCTGGCGCTGGCGCTGTATCGGCCGGTTCACCGGTGGTGGCGCCCCGTGGCCGGGCCGGCGGGCCAGGCCGCGCCGAAGCCGCAAGCCCGGCCTTGGGCCGACCCGCTGGAGACCTTTCGCGCCCGTCACTTGGACGGCCGGGTGCGCGAGGCCGAGCGCGCCGACAAGATCGCGATCCTCGGTATGCCGGTGAACGACCAGACGTCCGACGCGGTCCGCGCCCAGTACGAGGAAAACCCCTATCCGCGCTGGCTCTCGGTGAAGCGGCAGCAGCCGCGCCCGCTGCGCCAGGTGCTCAAAGGGCTGTTTGCGGCACGGTTTGCAGGAGATGGCGAGGCCGACCTGCCGCGCGAGTCCCCGACCCGAATCCTAGTCGCCGGCTGCGGCACCGGCGCGCACGCGGTCAAGGTGGCCAGCCGATACGCCGACGCGGACGTGCTGGCCATCGACCTGTCTCGGCCGTCGCTGGCCTATGCGCAGGCCCAGGCCGAACGGCTTGGCCTGACCCGGCTCAGCTTCGCCCAGGCCGACATCCTGGGTCTCGCCGGCATTCGCGACCGGTTCGAGCTGATCGAATGCTCCGGCGTGCTGCACCATATGGCCGCGCCGCAAGCCGGTTGGCGCATCCTGCGCGACCTGCTGGCGCCGGGCGGGGTGATGAAGATCGGGCTCTACAGTCGCCTCGCGCGCCAGGACATCGCCGCCGCCAGGGCCTGGGCCAGGCGCGCGGGCTTCCCGGTGACATCGGCCGGGTTGCGCCGCGCGCGCAGCGCCCTTTTGGAGCTCGCCGAAACGGCGGCCGAACCGTGGGCGGCGAGCATCGTCGGCGAACTCGACGCGCACAGCGCCAGCACCCTGCGAGACATGCTGTTCAACGTGCAGGAGGTGACCTTCGACTGCGACCAGCTGGCGGCCGCGATGGAGTCCCTGGAGCTGGAGTTCCTCGGCTTTGAAGGAGTGACCGCCCCGCCCGGGGCGCAACCGCCAAAAACCCTGGCCGAGTGGGCGGCGGTCGAGCAGGCGAACCCGCTGCTGTTCCGCGCCATGTACCAGTTCTGGTGCCGACCGGCTTAGTTTGGCTCAACCGTGCGCCGGATACAGCAGCGCACCCGCGTCGTGCAGAAGCCACTCGATGGCGGCCGGCAGCGCCGGGCCGCTTTCGGGTTCCAGCGAGGCGCACAGATTGGCCGCGGCGAGCGGAACCGGCGTCTCGCGCAGCAGCAGATCGAGCGCCGGGCCGCCTCCGACGGCGATGGCGCGCAGAACCGTGGGCGAAAATGCGCCGACCGCGTCGATCAGCGGGAATCCGACAAGACTGTGCAGCGCCGTCAGTAGCTTGGGGCCGATCAACTGGGGCGCGCCGCCGCGGTCCAGCCGGCGCAGGATTTCGGTGGCGGCGTGGATGTAGAACTCCAGCATCGGGTTGCCGAGGCTGAAGACGCAGACCGCATTGTGCACGTTGCGGAAGGTCTTCAGCCGGCCGTCCGCGTCGGGCTGCACCCACACCTCGCGTCCGAAGGCAAACGAGACATCGGCGGGCAGGACAAGCGCATCGGGGCGGAACACCAGCACATCCGCGTCCAGCCACACGACGCGCTCGAACTCGCCCAACAGATCGCGGGCGAGCAGCAGCCGGACCAGATCCATCACCATCGGACGCCGGCCACCCGCCTTGTCGAGGCACCAGGGCGGGGCGAGCTCGAACGCATCGTCGCCGAACCGGTGATAGGCATAGCCCTGCGCATCGGCCCAAGCGCGCACGCTCGCCGTGCAGCGCTCCATCCAGACCGGGGTGCCGCTCTCGGACAGGCTTTGGTAGACGAGCGTGGTCACGCCGCCAGCGTCCGGCGGCCGCGCGGCTTCATCTCTCGCGAAGTGTTGATGATCCGAATGGTGGGCGCGGCTGGGATTGAACCAGCGACCCCTGCGATGTCAACACAGTGCTCTCCCACTGAGCTACGCGCCCGTTCGGCCGGCTCAGATAGCAACTCGCACGACGGCGTGCAAGGGGCGCGTCATCCTGTGGTGATGACAGCGCTCGCGCAATCGTCTAACACAACAGGCATGGACATGACCGTCGAATTGGCGAGCATACGCGAGCGGCCGTTCGAACTGCTGGCCGCGGAGCCGCAGCGCCTGCCGCTGGTCGTCGCCTCGCCGCATAGCGGACGGCATTATCCCGAAGAGTTCCTGTCCATGTGCCGGCTGGACCTCAGCACCATCCGGCGGCTTGAAGACAGCTTCGTCGACCATATCTTCCGCGGCGCGCACGGGCTGGGTGCACCGTTCCTGCACGCGCTGTTCCCGCGCGCGTTCATCGACTGCAACCGCGAACCTTACGAGCTGGACCCGGCGCTGATTGACGGCTCGCTCCCGCCGCATGCGAACACCCGATCGCCCCGCGTTGCGGCCGGGTTCGGAACCATTGCGCGGGCGGTGTCAGGCGGTCGCGAGATCTACCGCAACAAGATTCCGATGGCGACCGCGATGGAGCGGATCGAAGCGTTCTACCGCCCCTACCATCAGGCGATGCGCGCGCTGATCCAAGAAACGGTCGAGGCGTTCGGGCACTGCATCCTGCTGGATTGTCACTCGATGCCCTCGCTCAACGGCACGCTGGCACCGCGAACGCGGGGCAGCGAGAAAGTCAACGGCGACAGCCTGAACGGGCTGATGGAGGCCGGCGATGCGCCGCGCGTGGACATCGTGCTGGGCGATCTGCACGGCCATTCGTGCGCAACCGCGATCGTCGAGCTGGCCGAGGCCACGCTGACCGCGCAGGGCTACTCGGTGGCGCGCAACAACCCCTACGCTGGCGGCTACATCACCCAGCACTACGGGCAGCCGAAAAAAGGCGTCCACGCGCTGCAGATCGAGGTCAACCGCGCGCTCTACATGGACGAGAACAGCTTGGAGCCCACCCCTTACCTCACCGTTCTGCGGGCCCATATGGAAGAGCTGATCGGGACCCTTGCCGAAGTGCCGGCCCAAGGACTGGCCATCTCACGCTGAAGCCATCCATCGCGAGAGCCATGCGAAATGACACCCTGACGGACCGGCGCGAGCCGATAGCGGCGCAGGACGGCATAACCATCCGGGCTGTTGATGCGGCCGACCACCCCGCGCTGCATGAGATCTATGCCCATCACGTCCTGCATGGGTTGGCCTCCTTCGAAGAGGAGCCGCCGTCGATCGCGGAGATGGCAGCGCGGATCGGCGAGATCACCGGATCCAGCTATCCGTTTCTGGTCGCCGAGTGCGATGGCGCCGTGCGGGGCTTTGCCTATGTCAGCCAATTTCGCACCCGGTCGGCCTACCGGTACACGGTCGAGGATTCGGTCTACGTAGCGCCCGGCTACGAAGGCCAAGGCTTGGGCCGGCTGCTGTTGGCCCGGTTGATCGAGGCCTGCCGGGAGGCGGGGCTGCGCCAGATGGTGGCGTTCATCGGGGGCGGCAGCCCGGCGTCGGTCCGCCTGCACGCCAGCCTGGGCTTTCAACCGGTCGGCCGGCTGCCGGCGGTCGGCCACAAGTTCGACGAATGGCGCGACTTGGTGATCATGCAGCGTGCGATCAGCGGGGACCGCTCGTTGCCGCCGGAGACCGCTGAAGTCGATTGAACCGAGACTGCAAGCCGTCCGCGGCACTGTGCCCAAAATAAATGGGCCGCAGTTGCCCGCGGCCCGAGTTTAGGGAGGAAACGCCTAAGCGTTCGTGCGGGGAAGATGGGAGAGCCGAACCGTGTTCGGCCTCTTCACTGCCGCACTGCAACAGATTGACTCTGTGCGACATGGTTGGCAAGGGGTTAATTTAATCGCTTCCAGATCAACAAGTTGTGTTCTTCAATTGGTTCAGACGCACGCGCGGCCCGGTCCCCATGTGTTGCACCGCGGCAGATCCGCGCAGGTATGGTCGCAACTATTCAACAGCTTGCAGGCCGACCGATCTCGCCATTCGGCCGCCGGGATTGCGCCGATTGGCATGCGCCGTGCATGCCCAGGGGCATGCCGATGCGCAGGTCTCCAACCCCAGATTCCGCCATGGCTCGGCTGCGTTACTTGTGCGCGGCCGTCCTGTTGGCGGCCGGCCTGATTTCTGCGCCTCCCCTAGCCCGTGCCACGCCCGTGCCCGAGGCGGAGGATTGGTCCGCATGCCTTGCCGCGACCGATGCGGTGGAGCGAGCGCGTCGCCTGCCGGCCCACCTGCTGACGGCGATCAGCCTGGTGGAGTCCGGCCGCTGGCATAGCGCACAACGGCAGAGCCATGCCTGGCCGTGGACGGTGACCCACGGCGGAAAGACCGGGCGCTTTGAGCGCAAAGCAGATGCCATATCGGAAGTCCGACGGCTGCAGAAAGGCGGCGTTCGGAACATCGATGTCGGCTGCATGCAGGTGAACCTGCACTACCATCCCGAAGCGTTCGCCGATCTGGAGACCGCATTCGATCCGATGGCCAATGTGCGGTACGCCGCCGATTTCCTCGCCGCGCTGCGGGACACGCACGGGTCCTGGCAGAAGGCGGTCGGCCACTATCATTCGGCTACGCCGGCGCGCAACCGGTCCTATCGGAACAAGGTGCGCACCGCCAGACGCTCGTTCCGTCAGGAGCAAATGCGCGCCAAGCGCAAAGCCAACCGCATGGCCAGCCTGGAGGCGACGCCAGAGCGAGGGACCGAGATGCCCGCGGAATGGCGGGCACGCCCGGAGCCGGAGGTCGGTCTGGCACCGACTGGCGCGGCGGCCCCGGCCCGCCCTGCACCGCTGGTCGAGGGGGCGTCCGCGCAGCGTCTCGCCACCATCGGTCCGAGCGGCGGAGGGTCGCCGGCCATGCTAACGTCGCGCGCGCAATCCAACGCCCGGTTTCCGCCCAAGCGCACGATTGTCGCCGCGCAGCCGGATCCGCTCCGAACGCGCCGCGGACGGGGCTTGGCCGACTACCGCAGCGACCTGGTGCAGCCGCCAACGCGCCTGACGGCGCCGTCGCGGCGCAATTTCTTGGGTCTGCGTCCCACCTTCTAAGAGCCTAAGAGCGGCTGTCCAACAGCGCGACGATCTCCGGTCCGTTGGCGGCCCAGACGGCCCAGTCGCGCGGGCCCTGACCCCATTTGTTGGCATGGCGCGGATCGGCGCCGCCGGCCAGTAGGAGTCGGGCGGCGTCCAGCCGGGCGCGGGCACAGGCCTGCATCAGCGCCGTGTTACCGTGCGGATCGGCCGCGTCGACGGCCGACCCGGCCTCCAGCAGCGGCTCGATTGCCGCTTCGCAGCCCTGCACCACGGCCAGCACGATGGCTGGCACTCCGGTGCGATCGGTGGCGTGCGGGTCGGCCCCGGCGCTGAGGGCGGCCTGCACCGCGTCGACGTCCCTGCGCTTCAGCGCGGTCAACAGGGTCTCTGCTTCGGTCATCTCGCAATCTCCGCTGCTTGCAGCACGGAACCGGCGGGATCGGATCCGCCCGGTCTTCTGGCCCGGATCCTCCACCGAGGACAGGCAGAGCGCAACCGAGGACCAGGTCAGAACCGGCGCCGCCGCCATCGCAGATGCCCTGCTACCGGCGCTCGTGAACCCGGCGGCGGCTGACTCTTCTTAGTAAAAGTCAATTAACCTACAATATTCAGTGGACTTTAATTGCTCACAATCACCAGACATCGACCAGATCTGCTGATACTCAAGTAAAATCCGCACACTTAATTCAATTTCAATTCCGCGCCCGCAAATTTCTCCGTTCTGCGCAACCAAAGCATGACGTTTGGTGAGAAATCAGCGAGGGACGCAATGACATCCAGGACTAATCGGCAGCTTGCGGGCACGGGCTTTGCCTTGTTCGCGGCACTTGCGATGACGACCGCGATCGGCACCCAGGCCCTGGCCGGGTCCGACAGCCATGCGGCGGCAAAAGACGCGAAACATGAACCGGCCCATGCGGCCAAGGACGGCCACGCCAAGGCCAAGGACAACCACGCCAAGGCCAAGGACGGCCACGCCAAGGCCAAGGACGGCCACGCCAAGGCCAAGGACAGCCACGCCAAGGCCAAGGACGGCTCGCACGGCAAATCCCACGGCAAGGTCGCCGCCAAGGCCGCCAAGGCCGAGGCCTCGCACGGCAAGAAGAGCCATGGGGGCCATGGCAAATGGAGCTATGACGGTGCCACCGGTCCCGACCATTGGGGTGAGCTGTCGAAGGACTTCGAGGCTTGCGGACGCGGCGCCATGCAGTCGCCGATCGACCTGTCCGGCGGCTTTGGCGCGAGCGGCGAGCCGATCACCTTCAATTACCGCCTGACCGCGCTCAACATCGAGCACAACGGCCACACCGTTAAGGTGAACTACGCACCTGGCAGCAGCATGTCCGTCGGCGGCAAGCAGTACGAGCTGCTCGAATTCCAATTCCATACGCCCAGCGAGCACGCAGTGGACCACAAGCAGACCGCCATGGAGCTGCAACTGGTCCACCAGAGCGCCGATGGGGAGTGGGCCGTGGTCGGCATCATGCTAGAGGTCGGCGAAGTGAACATCGCGCTGCGCGAGATCTGGGGCCACATGCCGCGCAAGGCCGGTCCGGCCAAGTCGGTGGACCAGGTTGCGCTGAATGCGCGTGACTTCCTTCCGCAGGACCAGAGCTACTACCGCTACATGGGCTCGCTGACCACGCCGCCGTGCACCGAGGGCGTCAATTGGTACGTGATGACCCAGCCGGTTTCGGTGAGCGCGGACCAGGTCGCGCTGCTGGCCAAGGCGGTCGGTCACAACAACCGGCCGGTGCAGGACGTCAATCACCGTTTGGTGCTGGCCCCGAACGGCAATAGCCATTCCAGCCACTAGGCTAAGCCAATAGGCCAAACCAAAGGCCGGGATCGGCGGTGCTGTCGATCCCGGCCATTTCTTTTTTACGCCTTGGGCACCCGCCTAGCCGAACTCCATTGACGCGGTCATGGCGAGCGTGCCGTCTTCAAGGGCGATCCACAGCTCGGCCCGTCCGTCCGCGCCGGGACTTCCCGCTGTCTGGAACGGCTGATGGGCGAATACCGGCGCGACCGCCCGGTAGTCGAACTGCCGGATCTGTCGCCCGCCGGCGTTCGCGCGGCCGAGATCGGCCAGCAGCGTGGCCAGCAGGGGGCCATGTACGACCAACCCCGGATAGCCTTCCTGCGACCGGCAGTAGTCAACGTCATAGTGGATGCGGTGCGGGTTGTAAGTGAGCGCGGAGTAGCGGAACAGGGCCGCCTCATTCATCGCGTGGTCGCGGCGCCAGAC
>JAAUXY010210000.1_pt1 | contig 10296 bp, 7 predicted proteins | sample 7278121 | NCBI WGS metagenome assembly JAAUXY01 (sample SAMN14350117, study PRJNA611818) | marine sediment metagenome | isolation source: surface marine sediment (1.8m) | place: French Polynesia: Moorea | collected 2018-08
CAAACTGCTGGCCCGCCACGACCTGAACCCGGACGCCTTCAAGTCCCGCTAGGAGTCGTTGTGGGAGCGGCGTCCCGTCGCGATCGCAGTTTCGCTGCGCTCAACAGCTCCTACAGGTGCCAGTAGCAGGTTGTAGGAGCGGTCGTAAGACCGCGATCATTCTCAGGAAACGGCTTTCTTCGAGTAGCCTTCGGCGGACAGGCCGTACTTGTTTAGCAGGTCGTACAGCGTCGGCCGCGTAATGCCCAGCATCTCGGCCGCCTTCGAAATATTGCCGTAGCTCTTCGTCAGCGCAACGCGAATCGCTTTCGATTCGGCGCGGCTGCGCACTTCGCGGAGGTTGAGCGACTCGCTCTCATCGTCGGACGAACTCAGCTGCAGATCGTCGGCGTTGACGAGTTTGCCGTCGGCCATGATGACCGCACCCTTGATCTTGTTCTCGAGCTCACGAACGTTGCCCGGCCACGCATAGGCTTCGATAGCGGACATCGCATCGTCGGAGAAACCGTTGATCGGGCGCTTCTGTTGCTTCGCGTACTTGGCCAGCAGGTGTCGGGCAAGAATCAGGCGGCCCTCTTCGCGATCCCGGAACGGCGGAATGTTCACCGTGATTTCGGAGATGCGGTAGTAGAGGTCTTCGCGGAACACTCCCTGCGAAATCAGATCCTCCGGATTCTGATTGGTCGCACAAACCACGCGAACGTCGACGGGAATCTCCTGGCGTCCGCCGACGCGCTCGATGACTCGCTCCTGCAGGAAGCGAAGCAGCTTCGCCTGCAATGCCATCGGCATGTCGCCGATTTCGTCGAGGAACAGTGTGCCGCCGTTGGCGACTTCGACCTTGCCGATCGTCTGTTTGTGTGCACCCGTGAAGGCACCTTTCTCGTGGCCGAACAGCTCGGACTCGAGCAGATTCTCGGGGATCGCAGCGCAGTTTATCGCGACGAAGTTGCCTTCAGCCCGCGGGCTCAGTCGATGCAACGCGCGCGCGAGCAACTCCTTGCCAGTGCCGCTTTCCCCCAACAGCAGCGTGGTGACATCCGTCGGTGCAACCTTCTCGATCATGCGGCAAACGGCGAGCATACCGTCGCAGGAAGCGACAATGCCGTCAAGCGGCGAGCCGCTGACCTGGTTCTGCAATTTGCGGTTCTCGGTCTCGAGCTCGGAGATGTTGAATGCGCGATCGACGAGCAGTCTCAACGTATCGGTGTCGACCGGTTTCTCGTAGAAATCGTAGGCGCCCTGCGCTACAGCCGTGAGCGCGTTTTCCTGGTCGCCGTTGCCGGTCACAACGATAACCTTCGTGTGCGGTGCGAGTTTCAGCGTCTCGGAAAGGGTCGCGAACCCCTCTTCGACGCCCTCGGGTTGCGGCGGCAGGCCCAGGTCCTGCAGCACCACGGCGGGCTCGTGCCGTCGCAGCTCGGCAATCGCCGTTTCGCGATCCTCGGCCGTGAACACGTCGTAGCCCTCGAAGCACCATTTGAGCTGGCTCAGGAGGCCAGGATCGTCTTCGACAATGAGTAGTCTGCGGCTGTCGTCGGGCATCTCGATATGGTGCCACGAACCAGCCCCGGATGGCAGGTGCTGGTTCACAGCCTAATGTGTGAAACGGAACTGCGTCAGCACCGTCCGTGGGAGCGGCGTCTCGCCGCGATCGGGCCGAGACGGCCCTCCCACAGGACGCCGCTCCAACGGTGGCTACGGAATCGTCTTCTGCGCCTCGCCCGAGTACCGGCTTTCCGCACCCTGCGAATTGAACGCAGTTGCCACGAAGTAGTAGGTACCCGGAACCAGGTTGTCGACCTGGTAGGTCAGGACGCTCGGGTTGTTGATCGTCGTCAACAAGCTGTAGCTGCCTGACGTAGTACCCATGTAAAGCTTGAAGCCGGCCAGGTCGACCAGCGGCGAGCCGTCCTCGTTCTCCGTCGGCGCTGTCCACGTCAGGGTCGCCGAGCCGAAGCTGACAGCGTTGACCGTGATCGTGAACTCGATGCTCGCCGTTTCGGCGCCATCGGACACCGTGATGCGGATCCCCGCGTAGGTACCAACGTCGCCATCGCCCGGGGTGCCGCTCAGCGTGCCGTTCGACGTGTTGAAGCTCGCCCAGGTCGGGAGATTCGTGACCGAGAACGTCAGGTTGTCACCGTCCGGGTCGCTGGCCGTCGGCGTGAACGAGTAGTTGCTGTTGGCATTTACCTGCGAAGGAGCGTTGCCCGAGATAGTCGGCGGCCGATTGGGCGCTGCCGCGACCGTGATGTCGAACGCCGGAAGGCTTGCCGTGAACACACCGTCGCTTACCGAAATCACGATTCCCGTGTAGTTGCCAACGTCGCTTTCGCCCGGCGTTCCCGACAACGTACCCGTCGAGTCGTCGAAACTCGCCCACTGCGGTTGATTGGCGATCGAAAAACTCAGGTTGTCCCCGTTCGGGTCGGTAGCTGTCGGCGTGAAGCTGTACGCCTGTCCCTCGGTAGCGGACGTGCCGGGCGTTCCCGAGATGCTCGGCGCCATGTTGGCGAGGACGACATCGATCGTGAACGACGGCAGGCTCGACGTCAGCTGGCCGTCGCTGACACTGATGACGATATTGGAGTAAGTGCCAACGTCATTGTCGAACGGCGCACCCGACAAACGTCCCGTCATTGGATTGAACGACGCCCATGCCGGCGCGTTCTGAATCGAGAAGGTCAACGAATCGCCGTTGGGGTCCGACGCCGTCGGCTGGAACACGTAACTCTGCCCCGACGTAACGGTCGTCGTCGGCGTGCCCGAGATGCTCGGCGCACCGTTACCCTGGAATACGTTGATCGCAAACGGTGCCAGGCTGTCGGTGAATTCTCCGTCGCTGACGCTAATGACGATGTCGGCATAGTCGCCGATATCGTTTACAGACGGGGAGCCCGAGAGTTGCCCCGTCGACTCTGTGAAGTTCGCCCACGTCGGCAGGTTGTCGATGGAGAACGTGAGATTGTCGCCATCAGGATCGTTTGCAGTCGGGGTGAACGTATAAGTATTGCCGACCTCGACCGACATTGCCGGCGTACCCATGATGTTCGGCGCCCGGTTGCCCGGGGCGATGTCACCGTTGCCGCCGGCGGTGTTATTGATGTCAGCGATAGTGTCGTCGGTAGCAGTCGCAACCAGATCGAGGGCGTTGCCAAGAACGCTCATGTAGTCACCTGGCAACAGTGAGCGAACCAGGCTCGCGTCCATGCCAGCCTGCAATCCGCTCACCGTTCCATGGAGACTTGTAACGGCGGGGCTGTTGTCGAGTTCGAGTGCTGCGGCGATGCCGATGCGCGTTTTACTCACCATGTCGCTGGTGACGAGCAGCTCATCGAGCGCTGTCGTTGGTGTGCGTACAGACACCTGGTTCATCGCTCCCGTCATCGCGGACGTCGCGTTGACACCGTTAACGTGCAGCTGGTTGGCCATCGATTCGAGCAGCACCTGCGCGTAGACGATGGTCGCGACTGCGGCCGTGCGCGCATTGGCGCGGCTGCCGCCCTGCCCGTCGATGAGCTGATCCGTGAGATCCGACGAAAGAGCGGCTACAACGGCGCCCGAATCGGTTGCGAAGCCGGCTGCGTTCAGCAGATCGCGCGTGCGCCGTATCGTCTCGGCCAGCGTTTCCGATGCGCGGACCATCTCGGCGATGTTGTTCTCGTCGACGTGCGTCGTCATCACGCCGGACGTCGCCAGGGTGTCGAGACCGCTGTTGAGCTGCACCGTAACGATTGCCTGCGCGCTCGACAGATTGGCGGCGGTAACTCCGCCGGAGAGCTCCTCGGCCAGCAGCACCGCCACGGTCGAATGCGGATTGACGTTGGCAACGCTTTGCGTGCGTGGCGCAAACACTGCACCCGCCAGATCGAAGTCGGGCGCGAGATTCGTAACGAGGTCCGTACCCCCGGTCGATTCAATCGTCAGCGGGTAATAGCGCTCTTGCGTGTTTACTGTGATGTTGTAACTGGCGTTGTTGTCGCTCTGCAGTGTCGTCAGTTCCTCGCCATCGTTGCGCAGGATGCGCATCTGCGCGCCAACGATGGGGCCGTCGCCAACGCTGCCGGACAGGCGGTTATCGGTTGCGACGTCGTCGAGGTTTTTCGGATCGCCGTCGTCCATAAGGCAGCCGCTCAGCGCGAGCGACGTGCAGGCAACGGCAAGTGCGTTGCGTAGCGATCCGGTAGTTAAAGCGTTTGTCATCAGGTTGCTCCTGCCTGAATGGCGGACAACCCAATCGACAGACGTGACGACTCACATCAGGAAGTGTTTTCACTGGCAGCCCCGCTGTCGTAGGCATTAGCCCGTAGACCGGTGGCTTTGCGTCACAATCTTTCGATTGGTTTGCCCTTTTCAGTATTTAAAGGGTGTGCGTTAGCAAACCGTCCCTAGTTGCTGTGTTTCATGCTCCTGGCTCGGAAAATAACACCCGTTTCAAACAAAGAAACCTGTCTCAAATTTGCGACTAATTATGTTATATCTCAATAAGTTAGCGTATGTTGCTGTGCCGCAAAGGATTTCTACAGGGTGGACGCACAACCGCTGATACCGCCATCCACCGGAACTATGACACCCGTCACAAAATTGGCACCTTTACTTGCGAGAAACATTGCCGCACCCGCCATGTCCGCCGGTTCGCCGATTCGCTTCAGCGGCACGCCCTGCCGGATCTGCTCACCGAACTTGTCCAGCGTGCCCGCCATCATCTTGCTCGGGAACGGTCCCGGCGCGATCGCATTCGATGTGATATTGCGGCTCGCGAGGTGCGACGCCAGCACGCGCGTCAGGTGATGCACGGCCGCTTTGCTGGGGCCGTAGGAAAAGGTCGGCAGACGGTTCACGTTTAGCCCGTCGACGGAGCCGACGTTGATGATGCGCGCAGGATCCTCGGCTGACGCCGACGCTTCGAGGAGCGGCAGCAGCGCCTGGGTCAGGAAGAACGGCCCCTTGACGTTGATGTCCATGACCTTGTCCCAGGCATGTTCGGGGAATTCCTCGAGCGGCTCGCCCCAGGTAGCGCCGGCATTGTTGACGAGTATGTCGAGCTTGTCCTCACGGCGCTTTATTTGCTCTACGAGCGCTTTGATGCCGGCGAGGCCCGACAGGTCGGCCGGGATCGAAACGCACTCTCCAAGCGCCGAGAGTCGCTCTGCCGTGGCATCGCAGGCCTCCGCCTTGCGCGACGAGATGTAGGTGCGGACACCGTTGGCGACGTAGCCCTCGGCGATCATCTCGCCAATACCGCGCGACCCGCCGGTCACCAGGGCCACCTTCCCCGATATGTCAAACAAATCAATCATTGAACGTTCCTTTATGCGCCGTATGTAGGAGCGGTCGTGAGACCGCGATCCGGCCATGATCGCAGTTTCGCTGCGCTCAACAGCTCCTACAGTCCCTCCCGCCCTGTAGGAGCGGTCGTGAGACCGCGATCTATCCCCGTCGACGATGTCTCGGTTTATACGTAATCTTATTGACAATCATTCGCATTTGCAGTTAACTGATCGCCAAGGTCATCAGAAGTATTGAATCGTATGTACGTCTGCGTCTGCAACGCCATCACGGAAAAACAGATCCGCCAGGCCGCAAGGTCTGGAGCCAGCAACCTCTGGGACCTGCAACGTGATCTTGGCGTCGCGTCGAACTGCGGCAGCTGCATGGAAACAGCCATGGACATCCTCCGCGAGGATGCCGCTACGCACGTCGAACCGGTCGTGTACACGCCGAGCGTCGCGTAGCTTTACAACTTCGAGCCCCCTCCTCTCAAGAATTGTGACGCGCTTCACAAAGCGCTTGCTTATTCGTCGGGAGTCTTTACAAGCGCTTTCCCCGACAGTTCTTGGCCAAGCTAAGCTATTGAATCCATTGCTCTTTTGCACTTGGCACAGCCCTTGCTTTGTATACAGGTGTAAGGACACAAACTTGGGCGTAATACACATGAAAAAGCTTTCTTCCATCAGCCTCGGGCTGATCGCCGCAGCGTTCGCACTGACTGCCAACGCAGATCCTATTGAAGTGGTTGCATTGCCGGACGGGCAACACCCGACGATGCTCGGGGCGTACCCGATGACGCCGTTTGCCGAGCCGTCGGGCACCAGCGACTGCACGCCCTCGCCACTGGGTGGGCAAGTCTGCTTCCAGGACTACGACGGCAATTCGCTGTCACTGCCGACGAACGATCCCTGGTGGTGGGAATACGACGGATCGCCGGCGCCCGATCACGGCAACGTGTTCGTCGTCATGGGCGAGAACTGGGTCGACCTGATCCTGCCGGCAAACACGCGCGCCTTTTCGTTGTTCGTGGGCGCAAGCGGTCGCGGATCCGCCTGGGTCCAGGCCTACAATGACGGCGGGTATATGACGCCCGAGGTTCACTTTCCGGTAAACCGCAACAACACGTCAGGCTATGGTTTTTACACGACGGATTGCTCGTCGCTGACGCGCATCACCGTCGAACCGTTCCAGTGGGGCTTCGGCTACATGTCCACCAACCAGGGCGAATGCCATCAGGTCCCGGAACCTGCACCTATTGCATTGCTGGGGATCGGCTTGCTCGGCCTCGCTCTGACGCGCAAGCTTCAACTGAAGCGGCAACGCGCATAAACCAAGAGCGAGAGAGCAAGGGGTCAAGGGAGGGGCCGCGAACAGCGGCCCTTTTCTTTTTTGGCAGCTACGCCTTATGATGGCCGCAAACCGACAACATTCGCCGGAGAGACCCCATGCAAGGTGACAAGACCGTCATCGAACACCTCAACAAGGTACTGAAGAACGAGCTCACTGCAATCAACCAGTACTTCCTGCACTCTCGCATGCTGAAAGACTGGGGCCTGAACAAACTCGGTGACTACGAGTACGGCGAATCCATCGACGAAATGAAACACGCCGACCGGTTGATCGAGCGCATCCTCTTCCTGGAGGGGCTGCCCAACCTTCAGGACCTCGGCAGGCTCAGGATCGGGGAGGACGTGCCCGAAATCCTGCAGTGCGATCTCGACATGGAACTGGACGCCATTCCCGACCTTCGCGCAGCAATCGCCTATTGCGAGGCGCACAAGGACTACGTGTCACGCGATCTGTTTGACGCAATCCTCGTATCGGAGGAGGAGCACGTCGACTGGTTGGAAACGCAGCTGGACCTGATCGAGAAGATCGGCGTTCAGAATTACCAGCAGTCGCAGGTTTAGGGTTCGATCGCGGTCTTACGGCCGCTCCTACAGGCCGTTCCTGCATGGCCGCTTCTGTCAAAGCGCCCTAGGCGCCGGTGAGGTCGTCGTACAGTTGCTGTGCGTGCTGGATCTCAGGGAATGATCCCAGCTCAAGGGCTCGCCGGAGCGCGGCCTGTGCTTCGCGACGCTGGCCGTTCTGCAACAGAGAGAAACCGAGCCTGTAATGACTGCGCCCGTTGGCAGGCGACAGCTCGGCGCTCTGCTTGAGATAAGGAATCGAACGTTCGACGCTACCCGTCTGAAAGAGCATCCAGCCGAGGCTGTGCATGTACTCGGGATTTGCCGGCTCGAGCGCCAGCGCGCGCTCCATTGTCGGCAACGCGCGTTCGTCGGAATTTTCGAAATAGAGCCACGCCAGATTATTTAGCACCAGCGCACCACCGGATTCCGAGACTAGCTCGAACTGTTCCAGCGCGGCCTCCTTCTGGCCCGTGCGCAACAGCGTATCGGCAAACAAAATGCGGACGCGCGTGTCATTCGCATCGCCGTCCAGCCACTCGGTGATGGGCCCAAGTGCGTCCTGTGGCGTCCCTTGCGTCGCAGCGATTTCCGCAAGCTTGAACAGAGCAACCCGACTACCGCCGGCCGCAAGTCGCGTGTAACTCTCGGCAGCGTCGTCGAGTTGACCGCGCGCACTCTGCACGTCGGCACGCAGCAGGCCAACCGATTCCGCATCGGCCTCTTCGGGCAGCGTATCCAGGCGCTCAGCCGCAGCGTTGACGTCTCCCCTTGCCAGGGCAACTCTTATCCACTCGAGGTCGACGAGCCCATCGGTATCGCCCAGTTGCCTCGCCAGGCCCAGAGTTTCGTCCGCCTTCTCATAGAGCTTGACCTGCCGCTGTAACCTGGCGACGTCCAGCAGAACATAGCGGCTTGCAGGATGCTGCCTGATCGACTGCGCAAGGCGCACACCGATCTGGTAGGCGTCGTCTCGCCTGCGCTGTCGCAACGCCGTCTCACCGGCCAGCACCTGGAATTCCGGCCGACCGGCGGCCCGATCACCCGCCCCCGCAAGCGCCTCGACCGCCGACGCCAGGCGATTCTGCTGGAGATACAGCCGCGCCAGGGCGAGGCGCGCTTTGAGCATCTCGGCGTTGGGAACTTCCACTGCCTGACGCAAGACCTGCTCTGCCCGCTCTATCTGCCCGTCCCGCAGGCTCGCCTCGGCGAGCCTGAGATAGCTTTCTTCGCGATTCGGCCTTGCCGATACTGCCTGCGCATAACGCGCCACGGCATCCTCCGCCCCGGGTCGTAGCTTCACCAGGTTGTCGATCGCAGGCAAGAACCCCGGATCTGCGAGAACGGCCAGCTCGAACGCTTCTGCCGCCTCGTCCGGGTCACCGCGAGCGAGCCAGATCGTCCCAATGAGGTTGTGTACCAGCGCGCTGTCTTCGGCGGACGCGAGCAGTGCCTGCGCGGATGCCATTGCAGCAGTGTCATCGCCGTTTCTAAGCTGCAACAGCGCTATGAGGAAGTCGCGATTGAACTGCTCCTGTTCGATCTCAATCGTAGACTGAAGCTCGACCACCGCGCGCTCCGACTCACCACTCAGGACCAGCCCGAGAGCCAGCTCGTTGCGAAACACGGTGTTGTCGGGCGCCAGCTCCGCCGCTCGCTGCAAGTAGTCAAGCGCCGCTTGTGTCTCTCCGGATCGCAGAAACGCGGTGCCCGCCAGGCCAACCAGCTGGGCATCGTTCGATGTTTGCGAGTACGGCGCGAGGACCCTCGCCGTCTCGGCAAAATCTCCTTGCCTGAATTTCACCGTTGCCAGCATCTTGGCGGCCGATTCGTTGCCACGATTGCGCGCGAGGTAACTCTCGAGGTAGTCCTCCGCCTGGTAGAGCTGGCCTTGCTGCAATTTCACCGCGCCGAGAAGGTACATCGACGAAGCATGACCCGGCTGGAACTTTCGAACGATCAGTAATGCTTCCTCCGCGTCGGCAAGGTTGCCGCGTTGATAATGAATCAGTCCCTCGAGATACCGTGCCACGGGAAGATTTGGCGCGGCCGCCAGAACGCCACGAACCTGCTCCAAAGCCTCGTCCGGCCGCTCCATCGCAAGCAACGCGCGAGCGACGCCGATCGGACCTGTCAGTTTGCCGCCCGGTAGCGTTGCTGCGGTGCGAAACGATTGCAGTGCCTGCTCGTTTTGACCCGTTACCAGCTGGAATTCGCCTTTGCGCAACAGTAGTGGCGTACTTTTCTCGTCAAGCTCGAGTCCATCGTCGAACAATGCCTGTGCACCCGTGTTGTCACCCCGCATCCAGGCGATCGTAGCGAGCCCCATCTTTGCTAACGGCTCTTGCGGTATCCGGACGTACAGACGCTCGGCAGCGAGCAGATCATCCACTGCCAGGTAAGCATCGGCCAGCTGCAGGATCAGGTCGTCGGAGAGCGCTTCGCGTTCAGCGAGCTCGTCAATCACCTCGTTATGCCGTCCGAGACGGTTCTTGACACGCATGAGGTCGGGAAGCGTAGCCGCTTCGTCGATGCCGAGTCGCTTCGCACGTTCGAGTTCGTCCAGCGCATCCAGGTTCTCGCCACTTTCCGCGTGACTGCGACCCAGCAACAGACGGACTTCTGCATTGTCCGGCTCCTTGCGAGCCGCATTTTTCAATTCGATGATTGCCGCACGATGGCTTCCCTGCCGCGCTTCGCTCTGCGCTCTCTCTATGTGTTCGTCAACCGTCGTTCGATCGCAAGCCGTTGCGATCAGCACGCAGCAAAGGAGAAGCGCTATTGGTGCCGAGCGACCGATCACCGTCTTATCGCTGGGTGGCAGAGAACTCCCGCCAGCGGTAGATGCTGTCGAATTGACCACTGATCAGCCATTTGCCGGTGTCCATTTGATAGACGCGGTAGGCGTCGTTGCAATCCTTGCGCGTTACGCCGTTCGCAAACGTCGCGTCGACGCAGACGACGACGCGCCACTGGTCCGTGCCGGGCTCGTAGTGTTTGCCGATAACCTCTGCACCCGTCGTTTCGGTGATCAGTCCCGCCTCCGACAGCAGCGCGGTCGCGTTGTCAGCAATAATTGCGTTGGCCGGAGGCTGCGCAACAGGCCTTTGCC
>JAAUXY010163919.1_pt1 | contig 10293 bp, 11 predicted proteins | sample 7278121 | NCBI WGS metagenome assembly JAAUXY01 (sample SAMN14350117, study PRJNA611818) | marine sediment metagenome | isolation source: surface marine sediment (1.8m) | place: French Polynesia: Moorea | collected 2018-08
TACATTCCGGATTCTGGAACCTGCTGCGGTAATCCACTTCCGGTCCGGCAAATAAACTCATTTTATGTGACGCACAGCCCGACCGTGAAAACCAAAAATGAGTCGGACGTCTACCGCTGAGTAGATCGGTTGTGGTCTTCTTCCTTGTCGAAAAAGATGGGAAAAGTTTGACCGTATCCTCCAGAAGGCCCTGTGTCATATGCACATGCTACCAGACCCTTGGCGGGTTGCTACTGCGTGCGGCAAAAGAATAATTTTGACAGAAAAGAAAATACGCGACTGCTAATCGATGGGGTGTCGCGTGATTTTCATAAATTTTGTTGATCGATTTGGATGCAATAATAACCTTTATTAATCAAAATAGGAGGCGCTCATGAATGCTGAAGTCTTTACAGTATCGGTTGAAGGATTTGAAATAGTCAATCACATTCTGACACTCGGGTACGCTTCGATGGCAGCCGCATTGCTATTTTTTATCCTCACCAAAAATAACTGCCTGCCCAAATATCGAATGTCATCGGTCATATCGGTTGTCGTAATGGTATCGGCATTTTTACTTCTTTTCATACAGAAAGAAAGCTGGACGGCTGCGTATGCCTTCAATGGTCAGGTTTACGCGCTGAAGCCGGGAGCGGATCTGTTTACCAATGGCTACCGGTACCTGAATTGGCTCATTGATGTGCCCATGCTGTTGATCCAGATACTTTTCGTTGCCGAGATAGTTGGATCCGAACGCGCGAAATACATCACCCGGTTTTCATTTTCAGGCTGTCTAATGATCATACTCGGTTACATCGGCCAATTTTACGAGCCCGGCCGGCTTAACGAAAATGTTTTCTGGTGGGCTTTTTGGGGAATCATCTCAACTTTTTTCTTTATCTATGTGTTAATCCTCATCACCAGTGTGATTAATAACGGAAAGGCCCATATGGAAGGTTCCCCGCGGAAGATATTCGGCGCGATTCTCCCGCTTTTCTACATTGCCTGGTGGCTTTACCCGATAGCGTATGCGGCACCGATCTTAATGCAGGCTGGTGTTTCCTATGAGATCACCATTGTGAGCCAGCAGGTCATCTATACCATTGCAGATATCGCTTCCAAGGTCATCTATGGCATTATGCTGACGGTGACTGCCTCAATGCTGAGTGAAAAGCAAGGTTTCGCTATTGCATAAGGTTTGAGTGGTGTCGAAGATGATGAAGCTATTTGATCCGGGGTCATCTGCCTGACAAGTTGAAAACCGGTTTAGCCTATTCTATTTCATAACCGACTGGATAGCTGGGAGTCTGATTTTTACAATGTGCCATCACTTTACTAACAATGGGCTTCACGCCGTTGTTGTTGGAGCCGGATTCGGCGGAATAGCTTCGGCCCTGAGACTTCGGGCGTTAGGTTTTCGAGTCACCATCGTCGATCGAATGTCTCGCCTGGGCGGCCGAGCTCAAGTCTTCAGCAAAGACGGATTTATCTGGGATGCCGGCCCGACGGTCCTGACGGCGCCCTTCTTGTTTGAGGAATTGTTTACATTATTTGGGGAGGACCTTTACGACCATGTTGAATTGAGGATGCTTGATCCGTGGTATCGTATCGTCTTCTCAGATGGTAAAGTATTCAATTATGGTGGTACGGTTGAAGATACCTTAAAAGAGATCGAAAGTTTTGAACCGAGAGATCAAAAGGGCTATCTCCAATTGCTCGATATGTCTCGAAGAATTTTTGATGTTGGATTTACCGAGCTGTCCGACAAACCATTTCACAAATTGACGCGTATGATCGCTCAGGTGCCAAGGCTGCTGCGCCTGCGGAGTTATCGCAGCGTTTACGGGATGGTATCGCACTATATTCGCAGCCCGCACCTGCGCAAGGTATTTAGCATCCATCCGCTTCTGGTCGGCGGAAGTCCGATCGACACAACTTCAATTTATACGCTGATCCATTATCTTGAGCGTCGCTGGGGCGTACGCTACTGTATGGGTGGAATGGGCGCAATGATCGATGCGCTTGGCAAGCTAATGGTACGGCAGGGTATCGACATTCATCTCAACACCACCGTTGAACAGGTTTCAATAAAAAATGGCCACGCCAATGGTGTGATTCTCGAGGATGGACGGCTCGAATCCGCAGACGTTGTCGTTATGAACGCTGACCCTCCTTACGTCTACACCCATATGCTTCCAAAAAATTATAGCAATGGATTTGTCGCGCGTCGGATCAAACACATGACTTTTTCAATGGGACTGTTCGTACTTTTTTTTGGAACAGATCGTCGCTATAAAGATGTCGCGCATCATACTATCTGGATGGGGCCCCGGTTCAAAGAACTTCTTAGGAACATATTCCATCGCAAACAACTCTCAAAAGACTTTAGCCTGTATCTTCATCGACCCACAGCGACGGACCCGCAAATGGCGCCGAAGGGATGCGATAGTTTCTATGTGCTTTCGCCAGTGCCAAATCTACAAAGCGGAACGGATTGGGAGACTGTCGGAGACGCGTATCGGGACCTGATCTTCCGGGGTTTGGAGCAGAAATTGCTGCCCGGGCTGCGCAACCACATGACCCATTCATTTTTTATGACGCCGCTTGATTTCAATCGCAATTACCTGTCATTATGGGGAAGTGGATTTTCCATAGCCCCCTCATTCCAACAGTCAGCATGGTTTCGATTCCATAATAAGGATCCTCAGATAGACGGTTTGTATTTTGTGGGTGCCGGTACGCACCCAGGGGCCGGCGTTCCGGGCGTGCTATGCTCAGCGAAAGTATTGCAAAACGTTTTAAATGAGGAGTTTCCGATCCGCTTAGCGGCATAGGAACTGTGATCTAAATGGTCGTTAATTTTTATCTAAATAAACTTGAGTACGATCACCATCTGCGCCAGGCCAGCAGAATATTAGCGCGCCATGGCAAAAGCTTTAGCTGGGCGACCAGGCTATTTTCCGAAAAAACGGCGGCTGATGTTGCCTATCTATACGCATTCTGTCGAACCGTGGATAATATCGCCGATAATCTGCCAGTCGAAGTCGCCCGGCAAAAGCTGCGTAACATTCGTTCTGATCTCGATGCTGCCGCCAGTTCGCACCCGGATGTGCAGGCTTTCTTAAAATTGGCGACTAAAAACGGTATTGATCCTCGCATTCCCCGGTTATTTGTGGACGCGATCCTTTCAGATACCGGATCGGTTCGAATATCCTCCTGGAATGATCTCATCCGCTTTGCTTACGGAGTCGCATCCACAGTTGGTTTAATGATGTGTGCTGTCATGGGCGTCCGGGATCCGGTCGCCCTGCCATTTGCTATCGATCTCGGCATCGCCATGCAGTTGACCAATATTGCGAGGGACGTTGTCGAGGACGCCCGACGAGACCGCCTTTATCTTCCGGGTGACTGGCTGGGCCGGGACATCGAGCCTGTCAAAATTATTGCCGGTGATTTGGACATCCGCCAACGTGTTGGTACCGCCACAAAACAACTTCTTGCCAGCGCTGCTCAATACTATCGCAGTGCCGATAAAGGGATGCGCTTTATACCGTTTCGCGCACGCCTGGCGGTAATAACCGCAGCCCGTCTTTACGAGGCCATCGGTTCGCACATTCAGGTTGAATCGGCCTGGGAAAAGCGAGCTTTCGTGAAGGACTCAGAGAAAATATGGCGAACGTTTTGCGCTCTGAGCAGCGTCCTGTTTAATCCAGCTTACTGGCATAAAGGCCCTCATCCAGGCCATAATTCGAAACTGCACCGGGCGCTCAGAGGGCTGCCTGGAGTCAATAGAGGTTCCTGATGGACACCGTTTACGATTATGCCATAATTGGCGCCGGTTGCTCGGGAATGTCACTGGCAGTCGAATTACTGAATTCACTTCCCGGCAGCAGCCGCATCGCGGTGCTTGATCCCCGCCAGGCATATCATCTCGATCGTGTCTGGTGTTTTTGGAAAACGATGCCTCACCGATTTTCACAGGCGATTCGTCATGAATGGGGCCAATGGATAGTACGGCACCAGGGGCATGAAGTGAAACAGGCATCCTCGCAATTTCCCTATCAGTACCTTCCCGCCGATACTTTTTATGCGACAGCGCTTGATGTCATCAATCGGAATTCCTCGGCCGATTTACTCCTCAAAACAGTTGCGACGGATATTACTGAAAATGAGAGTGATGTAAGCATCGCTACCAATAAGGGGACGATTAAAGCACATGTTGTGTTTGATGGCAGAAACGATCCCAATAGACTGTCAATACTGGGATGTCTTCTCCAGCATTATACGGGGCAACGTTTAAGAACTCCCGGCCCTGTTTTTGATCCTCACAGCGTTACCCTCATGGATTTCGATGTATCGCAAGAGCACGGTATAACCTTCATTTATGTACTTCCCTTTTCTGAAAAAGAGGCACTGGTGGAACCGACGGTTTTCTCTCATGCCCCACTTAAAACAAGCGCATACACGGATCTCATCCGGGATTATCTTAGAGATCGATTTAACGTACACAGCTATGATGTACTGTTCCAGGAGCAGGGCATTATTCCTATGACCACACAGCTCGCGCCACCCAAAATGCCGACACGTGTAATTCCCATTGGAACAACGGCCGGGATGGTAAAAGGGAGTACGGGATACGGTTTTCTTGCGATTCAGAAATGGAGCCAGACAGTTGCTCGACGCATTGTCAAGGACAGCAGGTGCAGTCGATTGCCTTTACCTCGTTCGCGGTTGTCATCCTATTTGGATGAGGTCTTTCTGTCCTATATCGATACGTATCCATCCAACGCGCCGGAAGTTTTCTTTCGTCTTTTCGAGCGGGTGCCTTCCAACCGGTTAGTACGCTTTCTTTCGGATAGGGCAACGCCAGCGGATATCGCCTGCGTGATCGCAGCAATGCCAAAACGTCCGTTTATTCGGCAGGCCGCCCAGGTGATGGTTGCCAAGGAGGTAGCGTCGTGATCGCCCAGACGACATTGCGCAAATGGACAATCCGCCATGCTATTGTGTTTAGCTGCATTGGTGTGGCCGTTTTGGCTGGAAGCGCTTTATTCGGAGTCGGTTCGACTGAATTTCACTTGACGTTGCTTGTCGTTCTATTGTTCGTTCTGGGGATCCCCCACGGCGCTTTAGACTACGCCCTGGCAAAACAATTTTTGCGCCCTCAGTTAAATCGGAGCTGGGGGATTTGGTTTGTGGCATTTTATTTGTTGATTATGGGCATTGTGCTGGCTGTCTGGTGGATCCATCCAGGTGCTAGTTTCGCCGCGTTTCTTGCCTTAACGCTTTATCATTTTGGAACGGGTGATGCCACCCCAACGCGCTCTTCGCCGATTATTATCCGGATTGCGGAAATTCTTGGTCGTGGCGGGGCGGTGCTTACATTTCCTGCGGCATTTAACAAGCAGGAAATACTGCTGCTGTTTTCATTTCTGGTTCCGGAGCCGAGCGCTCACACATTGATCACGATGCTTACGGTGTTGATGCCATTATCTGTGACCTGTCTGCTTATTTGCTTAATCTGGAGCATTTTCAATTTTGTTTATCGTAAAAAGCCGTATGACCTCTCTCGGGCAGCTGAGATTATGGTTATGGCCTTATTGTTTACCTTTCTTCCTGCTTTGTTGGCCTTTTCCGTGTATTTTAGCTTCCTCCATTCGGTTCGGCATATGCTATATCTATCAGCCGGTGGCACCACAGGATCTGCTATTACAGCATTAATCGGGATGATTCGAAAGGCCCTGCCTGTTACCGCGGCTGCCCTCGTGATCGGGGGCGTCGCCTATCTAATGCTCGGTGGCGTATCCTATGAAAGGCCTCAGTTGGTTCGGGTGATCTTTATCGGAATTGCCAGTATGACCTACCCGCACGCTTTGGTTATTGCGCTTGCAGGACATGTCGGTGCCATCCCGATTTTGCGTGAAGTGCGGTCCTGAATGAGGAATATAAGTATATGATTTAAAATTGAAAATCGATCAGTTCGCCCTGTTTATATATGCCACCGGTTATATCAGCGGCCAGGATGATCATGCATTCGAACATGCATATGAAAAAGCGTCCTACATTGCTGATAACGTCACGCAGCATGAAGGTGAAAAGATGGATAAGTTCCTGGAGCATTTCGCAAAAGAGTTTGATAAACACATGGAGCGTTTCGGCGGCAAGTTGCTCAAATAGAGGTGTTTTAAAGTTGTTATGGAAAGCAGTTTTTTCTTATTTGACAGCTTGGGGTGGATGATTATCAATATATTTATATCAAAAATGCGTTGAGCAATTTATCATTTCGTTTACGGTTTTGTGGGGGCCATAAATCGCTTAAATCCTTCCCCAAAATCCATGGCGGCATATGCGCTCATCTTAATTTCACATACGAATTTGCGTATGCCGCTTTTGAATCAGCAAAAGTTTTTAAATGAGAGGAGGAGCTCAATATGACTTTAAAAACGATTATTTCGCTCGTCGTAGTTGTTTTTTTGTTGCCGGGATTTGCAGGCGCAGGCGGGGTGAAGCAGACGGACTTTCAGGTTGAAACAACCCAGCAACTTATCAACCTGTGTGCAGCAACCCCGGATGATCCCTTTTACAACCACGCCATGAACTTCTGCCAAGGTTACCTGGTGGGTGCATACCACTACTATGAAGCTGCGCATGCCGGAGCGGGTGGACCCAAAATGGTCTGTTTCTCCGATCCGGCGCCATCACGTAACCAGGCCATCAATATGTTTATCGAGTGGGCCAAAGAAAATCCGCAATACTGGAAAGAAAGGCCGGTTGATACAGAGTTCAGGTTTCTGACAGAAAAATGGCCGTGCAAATAAATATATTTTGAAAGGAGCAAACCATGAAAAAGTTATTGATCATAGCGATTCTGGTCATCAGCCTGGGCCTGGTCATCGCTGGGTGCTCAGATACCGGGAAGCGGGTTGGCGGTGGCGCGGCCATCGGTGGTACAGCCGGAGGTTTCATTGGCGCTGCTGCGGGTAACACTCCCCTGGGAATAGCCGTGGGGGCTGCTGCCGGAGCAGGCGGTGGTTATCTGTATGATCGCCACAAGAAATCGAAAGAGAAAGCTTACAAGGAAGGCTACGAAGAAGGCCAGAAGGAAGCCAAGAAAAGCCAGTAAAGTTTATTGTGCCTTGTACGTTTTTACGTTAGCTGGCGAGGAAAAAATCAGCGTAAAGCCTGAAACGTTTGTGGCTTTGCAGCCGTAAAATATATCAATATTTATACAAAAGAAATGGGGCCCGGGTCGGGGCCCCATTTTTTTGTTGAGCGGCGGATTGGTTGAGGAAATAAACAGCAACCTTAAAAAGCATCTGGTCTGTACGGCTTATTGTTAAAGCTTATTTTAAATTTTCTCGGTCTGAAGTCTGTTGAACAGTGCATATTGTTCAAACAGTTTGGTGAGCTCGTCTTTTATGGAGTTTGCATTATCCACCGCCTTCAAGTATTCGGACTTAAGAGAATTGATCTTATCCAGGACGGTTAAATATTCTTCACGGAATGTTATAATCCCCATTTCAACATCGCTCTCATAATTATCTTTCAGCGACTTAATCCCGTTTTTCAGTGTTATTAAATACTCCTCTTTCAGGGACCTTAGTTTTTCAAGAGCGCTTTCATATTCGCTCCTTAATCTACCTGTTCCGGTCTCTCGAGCACACAGATATTGCTTTTGCAGCTCCTGGAGCAATTCTTTTACCGAAATAATGTTATTAATCCTAAAAGCATTGCTTCCGGCAAAGACAAAACCTTTCTCCAGAATTCCTTTTCTGGCGTTGTCAAGCGCTAGAGAGATACAATAGCGGGCGGTCTTGATATCACAGCTCTTAAGGCACTTCCAGGCACACCTAAGTTTCATCTTTTTCCCTGACGATATATCCTTTAAAAATCTGCTCCTGATCGCCCGGCCCGGCATGCCGACAGGGCTCTTAATAATTTCGATATCATCTTCGCTGCATGCAACATATGACTCTTTGAATCTGATATCGGCATCACATTCATGGGTGGCGACGAACCTTGTACCCATCTGGACACCGCGTGCGCCAAGCTTGAAAAAGTTATAGATATCGGTGCCCGTAAAAACGCCGCCCGCTGCGATTACCGGGATGGTCCTGCGAAGTTTATCCTCATAGCCCTTTACCACGGCAACAACATCGGGCAAAATACGCTCGAGTGCAAATTCAGGATCATCGATCTGGTCCGCTTTAAATCCCAGATGTCCGCCTGCTTTTGGCCCCTCCACAACAACCGCATCGGGGACATCTTCATATTTTTTCAGCCAGGACCTGAAGATAAGCCCGGCCGCTCTGGCGGAGCTTACAATCGGAACCACTTTGACCCCCGCTGATCTGAGGGCCTCTACTGGAATTCCCTTAAGCGGAAGTCCGGCTCCCAGGAAAACCATATCGACCTTTTCTTCGATTGCGACCGTAAGAAGCGCATGAAAATCGTTTACAGCGACCATAATATTAACACCAATGATTCCCGAACTCATTTCCTTTGCCTTTCTGATTTCTTTTCTTAAGGCAATGGCATTGGCATCTTTATGGCTGGCATAATACTCAGGGTCAAGCATTCCGATTGAATTTGCGGCAATTACGCCGATCCCGCCTTCATTCGCAACCGCTGAAGCCAACCCTGAAAGAGATATTCCAACCCCCATCCCTCCCTGGACAATGGGGAGTCTCGCAACAGTGTTACCGATTCTTAGCTTGGGCATTTTGGACCACTGGATTTTCGAAAGATCAAATTTTGGCCATTCTAAATCGCCGAGGTCTAATTTTCGCACCTGTAATTTTGATAATATTCCGAAATTATTCAATTAAATCTCCTTCCCGCAACGAAAGATCACGTATGGCTGTCTTTCTCAACAAGCGGGGAACTCAAGTTAATTCTTTTTTTTGTGTCAAGGATGCATAAAAGATCGTGGGTTCTATGGAGGGAATCCTTGATTTTCTGAACGGTTAGCCGTGGATTTGTTACCGGAAGGCCTTGTCTAACAGGTTTTGTCAATACGGTCAATACCAATACTTTATCATGATTGGAATGAAGATACGAGGATGAAATTGAATTGTTAACCTTATGAAATGTAATTCCAATTTCTCTATAATTCAGGGAACGTTGATATCTCCAATATATCAAAGGTGTTGAAATGCCGAATCTGGGTATTCCCTTTGTAAAGATAAATAATGCGCTTGCTATTGGCTCAAGGATAGCCTATTGTATAAGTATTCAACAAGGCCTCGCCTTCAATTGGCGGGGCGATTTCTTTCTGAAGGAACAATCCGTTTGTCAGAGTGGCATCCTCCAGATGGTGAAGTTGAAAATATTAAGAAAGGAGAATGTTACTATGGCGAATGGAACTGTTAAGTGGTTTAATGACCGAAAAGGATTCGGATTCATTGAGCAGGAAGACGGACCGGATGTGTTTGTCCATCATTCAGCAATCAACGCAGACGGGTTTAAATCTCTCAATGAAGGCGACCAGGTTTCCTTTGACATTGAGCAAGGCCAAAAAGGTCCTGCCGCTGCGAATGTCACGGTGATTTAACCTTCAACTCCGGGTAAGAAGGGCATTCAGAGATGAGTGCCCTTTTGTTTCTTCTCAATTCGTCCCTACCCCAGCCGCAATTAAAGATTTTAAAACCGAATAAATTTTGGCCTGATTACCACCCGTATCATTAATATCAAAAACAACTGCCTTAGAGGTGACGATATGGCTAAATCACATTATTCATTTAAAAAGCGTAAAAAAGAATTGGCAAGAAAACTAAAGCAGGAACAAAAGAGACAGCGCAAACAAAATAAGGACAAAATAAAGCCCGAAGAGAATCCAGACTCATCATCGGCTTTCACCGAAAACAGCAGCTAAAAAAATATTAGAAATTATATAATGGTTCAAGAACATGATTATGTGAATTATTTTTACGATAAATATGAGGGCCGAGTAGCCATCGGAGTAGGTTATAAACAGTATCTATCCGAAATATATCCTTTTGTTTTTGAAGACACCGATGGAAAATCAATCTGTTCCGTTCTCGGTTAAACGCTTATTTTTTAATATTCAGAAATTTAAATGTATCCTGGATCTACTTAACAACATCTTTGCACTATATAATAATTAATTTTAGCACAAAAAAAATGGGGCCCGGGTCGGGGCCCCATTTTCTTATGTTGAGCGGCGGATTGGTTGAGGAAATAAACAGCAACTTTAAAAGCATCTGGTCTGTACGGCTTATTGTTAAAGCTTGTTTTAAATTTTCTCGGTCTGAAGTCTGTTGAACAGTGCATATTGTTCAAACAGTTTGGTGA
>JAAUXY010004634.1_pt1 | contig 10289 bp, 7 predicted proteins | sample 7278121 | NCBI WGS metagenome assembly JAAUXY01 (sample SAMN14350117, study PRJNA611818) | marine sediment metagenome | isolation source: surface marine sediment (1.8m) | place: French Polynesia: Moorea | collected 2018-08
ATCGGCCGGGTCGTCGACGAGCTGATAGGTCATGCGCAAGCGGAAGCGCGCTTCCTCGACTACGCCATCGCCGCTGATCTCGCCGGAGACCGACGAACGCGGACTCGCGTCGATCGGATACTCGACCGCAAACGTGTGTGCGAACGCCGTCCGCGAGGCAATGTCGGCCACCAGCCGGTCGATTCGTGCAAATGCCTTGCGCAGGTCGCCATCGAACGTGTCGAGCGTGCCCGTCATCTCTGCGGTAACGGCATTGACGGCGGGTATCGGCACGGGCAGTGCCGCCTCACCCGGTCGCTGCCGCGGCGGCGCCGTTGCAGCCGGCGTCTGGGCTTCCCATGAAAGGGCCGTCACCCGCACGTCGGGATAGTCACCGAGCACGGCACCGAGCTGCTGCATCACCCACGGCACCGGCACCCGCTGTTCGAGTATGTAGTCGCCGGTATCGACAGCGAGCTTCATCTCGTAGGAATCGGCCTTGATCGGCCCGAAGCTTTCATTTTCCCGGCGATAGGTTTCCGACAGCTGCGTCACCAGCGAGTCGATTTCGGTGGACGAACGATGCAGGCGCAGCGCATCGCCGAAGTAGACTCCCGCCATCGCCGAGCAGGCCGCTGCGGTCCCGAAAGCGAATCCGATAGCCGCGCGACGAAGCTGGCTCATTCGCCAGTAACGCTGCTCGCCCGAAACCGCATAGCTGTGCCCGGGCCTGTGCCTGAGTGCCGTCGAGATGTAGAAGCGCTCGAGATGATCGACCGGCACGCCAGAGCCGGCTTTAAGGCGCTTCTCGGCGACATCCGGGTCGATAAAGTGGAACTGAAGCGGACTGCCCGGCTCGGCGTCGCGGACGATGCGATCCGCGATCGCGCGGCCGGCCATCATGCAGACGTCGAGTTCTTCCATGCCGCTGAGCAGGCGTGAGCGCTCGAGGTAACGGCGGCTGCGCTGGATCTCGGTAGAGATCGCGGCCGCGTAGCCGTCGTCATCGATCGGCGGCGTCTGCGACAGTCGCGCACTCTTGGCGAGGCCGTCCTGGATGAAGACCTGGCGCAGCTTCTGTCCCTGGTGCTGAGTCAGGAAAAGCACCGGCTTCTGCGTCTTGAAGAAGCGCTTGAGCATTTCCGGCGCCATCAGCGGCACAGAGAAGATGCCCGTCAGCGGCACACGATGGCGCAGGATGACGGTAAGCCACGGATCGAGCAGTTCGTGATTGGAAATCGAGCTGTGCACGGCCACGGTCTCGCCGTTCTCCCCGTTCGCCCGCCCCGAGACTGACAGCCTGAACGGCGTACGCGGGAACTTGCGGCCGACCCGACGCTTGAGGAGTGCGCGCCGGTCATTGAAGTTGAGCTTCGGAATCGAGTCGGTGGCAAACACCTCCTCGATGACGTCGATGACGATCAGGCTCTGAACGGCATCTGACTCCGACAGGTAACGGTCGAACGCGCGCAGCCCGTCGTCGCTGTCTGCGAAGCGCAGGCGATCGTTCGACTTCTGATCGCGCTCGAAGACTTCGAGCATGCCCTGAATGACGTAGAAAGCGCGCGCTGCCATGTCAGACCCCGATGTTCGCGATCGTGTCGTAGATGGGACCGAGCACCGACAGCATGATCCAGCCCATGATCAGGCCGAGCACGACGGTCATCGCCGGTTCGATCATCGCCTTCAGCCGGTCGATCGATTCCGTCACTTCACGGTCGTAGAAATAGCTGACATTCGCGAGCGCGTTGTCCAACTGACCGGTCGATTCACCCATGCGGACCATGCGCACGACGAGCGGCGGAAACAGTTCGGTCTTTTCGATGCTGTCGCTCAGCGAGCGCCCGTCGGCGATGTTTGCGGCAATCTGCTGCATACCGGCGCGAATGACTTCGTTGCCGGCGATCTCCTCGCTGATCTTGAGCGAGGAGATGACGTTTAGCCCGGCTCCGTAACAAAGCGCGAAATAGCTCGCGAAGCGACTCAACAGCAGCTTGGTGATGATCGGGCCGAGATACCACAGCCGGAGCTTGTAGCCGTCGATCATGTAGCGGAACGTGTCGCTGCGCCGCGCCTGCAGCTTGACCAGCAGCACGACGACGACGGGCAGTGGCAGTACCCACCACCAGTGGTTGCCGAGAAAGTCGGAGAAGCCTATGAGAGCGCGCGTATGAATCGGCAGCGTCTGGCCCATGTCGCGCATGAAGTCGGTCATCTGCGGCACGACGTAGAGCATCATGAACAGCAGCACGCCGAGTACGACCGTGCCGACAAAAGCCGGATAGATGATCACGGTCTTGGCCTTCGAGACCAGCTCGTCCTGCCACTTGAGTGACTCGGTCAGCTTGCGCAGGACCTCCGGCAGCTCACCTGATTCCTCGCCCACCGACACGAGACTGACGAATACGTCGTCGAAAACATCCGGGAACTCGGCCATCGCCTGCGACAGCGTCTTGCCGACCTCGACCGAAGAGATCAGCGTCGTGATCACCTCTTTGAAGCGAGGATGATCCAGGCTGTCGCGCAAATCCGTCAACGCGTCGATGATCGGCAGGCCGGCCTGTGTCATCTGCTGCATGTGGAACGTAAAGCCGATCAGGTCCTTGCGGCCGACCTTGCGGCCGCGCGAAAAGCGTCCCGTGCCGCGCTCGGCACACTTGAGCATCTCGACTCCCGACTGCCGCAGCTGGATCTCGAGCACCCGCGGATTCGCGGCCTCGAGCGTGCCGGTCACGACGTTGCCGCTCGTGTCGACGGCGCGATAGCTGAACGCGGGCATCGGCCTAACCCACCCTGGACGTCAGGTCGACGACGCGTGAGATCTCGGACAAGCTCGTCGTGCCGGCGAGTACGTGACGAACGCCGTCCTCCGCGAGTTCGCGGAATCCGGCTGTGCATGCGGCTTCGTGCATATCCTTGCGAGTGGCAGACCGGGCGACCATCTCATCGAGCTCCTGGTTCATCTTCAGGACCTCGATGACGGCGACGCGGCCCTTGAAACCCAGGAAGTTGCAGGACTCGCAGCCCTGCTCCTTGTACAGCAGCACGGGCTTCGTGCTCTTGATGCCGAGCAGCTGCCGCTCCGCCTCGTCCGGCGCGTAGGCCTGTTTGCAGTGGCGACATAGCCTTCGCACGAGCCGCTGGGCGACGATGCCGATGATGTTACCCGCGAGGATGTGCGGCTTGACGCCGATATCGAGCAGGCGCGGTATCGCGCCGAGCGCAGAGTTCGTGTGCAGCGTCGAGAACACCTGGTGACCCGTCATCGCCGCGCGGAACGCCATATCGGCGGTTTCCTCGTCGCGGATCTCACCGACCAGGATGATGTCGGGGTCCTGCCGCATCATCGAGCGGATACCGTTGGCAAAGTCGAGCTTGGCGGCTTCGTTCAGCGAGGTCTGGCGAATCATGCTCATCGGGTACTCGACCGGGTCCTCGAGCGTCATGATGTTCACCGACTCGTCATTGCGATAGTTGAGCATCGAGTACAGCGTCGTCGTCTTGCCGCTGCCGGTGGGGCCCGTGACCAGGATGATGCCTTCGGGCCGCGCCATCATGACCTGCAGTGCGGTGAGCGTTTCCTTGACCAGGTTGAGTTTTTCCAGCGGCAGGATGCCCTTCTGCCGGTCCAGCACACGCAGCACGAAGTTCTCGCCGTGCGTCGTTTGCTGACAGGCAACGCGAAAGTCGATCGGCCGACCGGCGAGCGTCAGCGAGATCCGGCCGTCCTGCGGCGCGCGTGTCTCTGCGATATTCATCTTGGCCATGACCTTCAGGCGCACGATCATGCCGGGCCAGTAGCTGCGGTGCATGGCCATCACCTGCCGCAGCACGCCGTCGATACGATAGCGTACGCGCAGGAAACCCGCCTCGGGCTCCAGGTGAATGTCGGAGGCCTCGCGCTTGACCGCGTCGGCGAGAATTGCATCGACGAGCCGGACGAGCGGATGGTTGTACTCCTCGTTCTCGACCGCCATGTTCAGCTGGTCGACTTCGCCGGTCTCGATCTCGCGCAGGATGCCCTGTATCGACAGGTCGAACTCGTAGAACTGCTCGATCGCCGATTCGATCTCGGCCTCGCCTGCGACCAGGGTCTGGATGCCGACGCCGCTGCCGAGCAGCGCGGCGACCTGGTCCATGGCCACGACGTTGAAGGTATCGGCCATCGCCAGCGTCAGCACCTTCTCGTTCTTGTCGAAGTTGATCGGCAGCATGCTGTATCGGCGCGCGATGTTCTTCGGCACCATCTGCAGCGCATCGGGATCCGGGATGACGGTCGACAGGTCGATCGCATCGTGCCCGAGCGACTCCCCGAGCGTGTCACGCAGCATTCCCTCGCTGATGAGGCCGAGATTAACCAGGATGCGCCCGAGCGGCTCGTCGTGACGGCTCTGCTCTGTCAGAGCGACCTGAAGCTGGTCTTCGGTAATGAGGCCGGCCGCGATGAGACGCTTGCCGAGCGGCAGTGTCGGCTCGGCGGCTTCCAGTTTGCGAACCGTGATCGTCGTCACTGTGTACCCTCCCCGCCGGCGCTCAGTTCACTCGCGCGCGCAAATGCGACCTCGGCCTCGGGCCAGCGCGACTCGGCGGCAAGCAGCGTTCCCAGCGCACGGTGCAGCCGGACCGACTCCGGGTATCGCTGCAACAACAGCTTCAGGTCTATCTCGGTCTGCGAATCGCCGCTCTCGATCTTCGCGGCGACGATGCGATCGACCTCGTATGCGCCGATCTCACCGTTCCGATAGGCCCGGTACGCAACCGGCAGCGACGAGAACGTGTTTTCATCGACCATCGTCGAGCCCGCCGGGGTCGCACTGCGGGGTGCGGAACGGCGAATGATCGACGTTGGTGTGACGGCCGCGACCGGCCCGGATGCATCGACCGTAGCTTTGCGCGAGTCGTTGGCAACAGGTGGTTCGATCGGCGCCGGTCGTACCTCCGAAGGCGAGATGAACTCGAAACGCGAGCTCCTCGTCGCGGGCATGTCGAGGTCGACGCTGCCCTGTGCGTAGCCCTGCTCGGTCAGTAGCCGGAGATCGTGATTTCCGGTCGTCCCCGAGGCGATGCTCCAGCCCGAGAATGCGGCCGCCGCAGCGAGCCCGACGCAGAGACAGACGGCGGGCGCCCAGACGCCGGCGCGCTCGAACGACGCGGCGGGCAGCCTGTCGCTGATCGGGATCGGAGCCGGTTTCGATGGCAACGGCGGTGCGGGGGACGCGTCGACGGGGCCCTGCGCAGCTGGCGGTGGCGGTGACGGTTCCTCCGCGTCGGTGGCGTCGATCTGCATCGTCTCGCTGAGCGCGAAGTCTTCCGGCCCTTCGGGGCCGTCTGCGTCGCCGAGCGTCAGCTCCGCGCCCGTTGCTTCAGCCGACTCGGCTGCGGCTGGCTCGCCGGGCTCGAGCAGCTCGAGCTCGTCCGCCGAGGGCGCCGCGTCGGCGCCGTCGTTGCTGGCAGCATCCAGTGTCGCCCGATCCAGCCGCGCCGAATCGTCGAGCTTCACCCCGCTCTCTTCGCCGCGGTTATCTTCGCTGGGGCTGTCCGCGCTGTCTTCGTTGGCCGCCCTCAACGCATCGACGAGAATACTCTTCATCGCGTACCTCGCTAGCGATACTTGACCGGGTTAGTGCGCTGGTCTGCGGGAGGCTCGTAGTAGTCAGCGATCTGTGCGCTGCCTTCCGGCGCCGAACCGTTCTTGACGATCGTCGGCTTCAGGAAAATGACGAGCTCGGTCTTCACGAGATCGTCCTTGTTGTACGAGAACAGCTTGCCGACGCCGGGAATACGCGACAGTCCGGGCACGCCATCCTGTGAGCTGATCTGCTCGTTCTGCATCAGGCCGCCCAGCACGATCGTGCGGCCATCGAGGACCTGCAGCAGCGACTCGATCTCGCGCACCTGGATCTCCGGCACGAGGTTGTCGAAGTCGGAGCCCGCGAGTCGTGGCGCAGGGTCGGTCGCGAAACCCGTAATGCGGCTGATCGTCGGCCGGATGTTCAGGCTGACGTAGCCGGAACGACTGATCTGCGGCGTAACGCTCATGACGAAACCGACGGGGACCGTCTTGATCTCGCTCGTGAAGGTTCGCCGCTCGGGGATATTCGCGGTTGCGTCGCGGATATCGAGTTCGATGTTGAAGTAGACGGTCTCGTTGACGACCTTGAGCAACGCCGTCTGGTTGTTCAGCGCCATGATCTTCGGACTCGACAGTACCCGAGCATCGCCGAATTGCTGCAGCAGCCGGACCGTGCCCGTAACCGTGTTGCCCGACGAGTCGATGTCCGAATAAGTGAGCGAGGTGAACGGCGGCGTAGTCAGATTCGGGCCGAGCAGGTTGCTCCCGAACGACCAGCCATCACCGGCATCGGCAGCGACTCGCTGCCAGTCGACCCCGGCCTGGTACTTGTCGCTAAGTTCGACCTCGACGATGGTCATCTCGATGAGCACCTGGCGGGCCGCATTGTCCATGATCCGGTCGAGGTACCTCTGCACGCGCTGATGCTCCGCCTGCGTGCCGAGTACCGTCACCATGCTGACCATCGGGTTGACGATGACCGGCGTGTTCTCCTCGGTGATCGTGGCAAGCTCGGTCGGGTCGGCAACGATGGACGTCAGGCCCATTTCGAGCGCCCGCCAGAAGTCGTTGGTCGAGTTGTTGCGAACCACCGTTCTCGACAGGTTGCCCTGGCCGTCACCCTGCTGCTGTTGCTGCTGCTGCTGATCTTCGCCAACTGAGCCGCCGGTAGACGCAATCTGCGTCGCGACACCGACTTCGCTGGCCGAGTCGCGCGTCACGTTGACGTAGTCGACGCCGTAGCTGTACCAGTACGGGAGATCGTCCTGGATCACGAGATTGGACCCGTACAACTCGTAGCGCAGCTCCGCCTGCTCGGCGACCCTTGCAAGAATCTCGGTCAGCGGACGTTCAACCGCATTGATCGTAACGGTCTTGTCGGGCGCGGCCTGCAGATCGAGGTCGAGGCCGGCATCGCGGGCGAGCGAGAACAGCAGGTCCGCGGCCGGCACATCCTTGACGACGACAGTATAGGTATCGATCTCCTCCGGTGCCTCGGGTTCGGGCGCAACCGGTGCGACCGGCTCGGGAACGACGGGCTCCGGCGCCGCGGGCTCTTCAATGACGTGGCCGCTGGAGAAACCGACCGTTGGCTGGCCCGCACAGGCCGACAGCAGCGCGCAGACGAGCACGGCAGCCAGTCTGCTGCTGTTGCGTGCCAAGCCGTAGGAGAGATGGGGACTGCGTCCTCTCGACATGTTGGGGCCCTTTCGATTCTTTTTGCACCTGTACCCCTTGTTTGTCGCCTGATTCCGGCAAATCTTTAATGGAATCGGGCGCTGTCACGAGCAGTGCCCCGGGGTGCCGGCCACGGCATCGCCCGGGCCGCCTGGCGGCGGTTCAAGATTCGCCGGATCGCGCCGCTACTAATGTGTACTGTTCCCTCGGGCACATGGCATGCTCAAAGAATCGACATTGACGGACGTTGATCCGGAGCGAGCGCACGAGACGCTTCGCCAGGCCGTGTTTCGGATGCTGGAAACGGCGACCGACAACGACCGCGTCAGCAAGCTCGTCGATATCTGCCTGATCACCCTGATCGCGACCAGCGTCATCGCCGTGGTGCTCGAATCGGTGCCGGCGCTCGAATCCCGCTTCGCGGACCAGTTCTACTGGTTCGAGGTGCTCACCGTTAGTGTCTTCTCGGTCGAATACCTGCTGCGAGTATGGAGCTCGGTCGAACGCCATGATGAAGCACCCGGCAGTAACCTCGCCTCACGGCTACGCTTCATGGTCTCGTTTCACGCCATCGTCGACCTGCTGGCCATACTGCCGTTCTACCTGCTCACCTTCGGGCTGTTCGGCACCGTCGACATGCGCTTCCTGCGCGCCTTCCGGCTGCTGCGCGTACTGAAACTGACGCGCTACTCGGCCGCGCTCAACATGCTTATCGTGACCTTCAACGAGAACGGCCGCGCACTCGCGGCGTCCTTCCTGATCCTCGTGACGATCATGCTGCTTGCGGCATCGGGCATGTACTACTTCGAACGGGCTGCACAACCCGAGGCTTTCGGCAGCATTCCGGCCGCCATGTGGTGGGCGTTCGCGACGCTGACGACCGTCGGCTATGGCGACGTCACGCCGATCACCGTCGGCGGCAAGGTGTTCGGTGCGATGATCACCGTCGTCGGTATCGGCATGGTTGCATTACCAACCAGTATTCTCGCCTCGGGCTACTCGCAGCAGCTGAAGCTGTCCGCCCAGCGCTACCGCAATCGCGCCGACGAGGCGCTGGACGACGGTATCCTTAGCGACGACGAAATCGAGGACCTGGAAGCACTTCGGATCGATCTCGGGCTCGGCCGGCATACCGCCAGCCAGATTCTCGACGAAGAGATGGTGCAGGCCGCGATCCAGGAGATCCACAGTGCCGGCTGTTGCCCTCACTGCGGCAAGGAACTGCCGGACTAGCTGACGCTGCGCGTGGTGGTCAGGACGCCTGCTTGAGATCGTAGCGGCGGATTTTCTCGACCAGCGTCGTCCTGCCGATGCCGAGCCGCTTCGCGGCGTGCTGCACGACGCCGTTCGACTCGGCAAGTGCCGTCTCGATCATGTCGCGCTCTATGTCCGCCAGGTAACGCTTGAGATCAATACCCTCTTCCGGCAGCGAGATGCCGGAACCTGTCGCGGGCGCGACGTCGTCAGGCACGCTTTCCGGGTCTGCGATCGGCCAGGGCAGGTCCGCTGCGCGCACCAGGCCGTTTGGTCGGGTGACGACCAGTCGCTCGACCAGGTTCTGCAGTTCGCGCACGTTGCCGGGCCATTCGTACTGCTCGAGAACGGCCTTCGCCTCGTCGGTCAGGCGCAGCGAAACGGAACGATCCCTCTGCATCCGCCGAATGAACTCATCGGTGAGCGGCGCAATGTCCGCCGGCCGGTCGCGAAGCGGCGCGATCTCGATCGGGAAGACACTCAGCCGGTAATAGAGGTCCTCGCGAAACGAACCCTCTTCGATACGCGCCGGCAGGTCCCTGTGAGTCGCCGCAACCAGGCGTATGTCGACCGGGATGCTCTTGTTGCCGCCGACCCGCTCGATCACACGCTCCTCGAGCACGCGCAGCAGCTTCACCTGCATGACGGGCGGCATGTCACCGATCTCGTCCAGGAAGAAGGTACCGCCTGCCGCCTGCTCGAAGCGTCCGGCGCGAGCGCTGACCGCGCCCGTGAATGCACCGCGCTCATGCCCGAAGAGTTCACTCTCGAGCAGGTGCTCGGGTATCGCACCGCAGTTGACGGCAACGAACGGCCCCGCCCGGCCGGACAACTCGTGGATTTCCCGGGCGACGACCTCCTTGCCGGTCCCCGACTCACCCGTGATCAATACCGTCGCCATCGACGGTGCTACTTTTTCGACCAGGCGCCTCACGACCTGCATATCGTCGCTGACGCCGATCATCCGGCCATGGGAGGGCCGGGATTCGTCGGCATGCACACTGGAGTGCGATGCCCGAATCTCTTCCAGGATCTCGCCCAGTGCATCGAGCCTCAGCGGATAGTCCAGCGCGTGCACCCTCGCCCACGGGAACTGCTGCTGCAGGTCGGCGACTTTCACGCGGCACCATCCTGCATCATCACGATGGGGACGTTCGGGTCCATTTCTTCCAGTTGCGATACGAGCCCGGCCACTTCTGAATCGCTCAGCTCCGGCCCCACGAACAACGCTTCCAGGCGCCGCTCCCCGAGGCGCTCTCGCCAGTCGGCGGGTATGGCGGTGATCACGGACGGCATGTCCATGAACTCGATCAGCTCACGGACGTTGTCCGCTTTCGCGGCGTCGGCGTCGATGACAAGGATCGTCTTGTCGTTTGCGGATGGGATGCTCGCGGTCATTGCAGGCGTCACCGTCTTGTGTCCTGAACTCTCAATGTAGGCTTATCGGCCCATTTTCGGAATCTTTGGACCCCTAAAATACTATATCTGGTCGTTTTTACCTATTTATGATAATCCTGCGGTTAGCACCGTGAACTGGTTCAAGCGCAAAAAAATTCTGCTGAAATCCTTAAAGAACCGGGCATAAACGCCGATACCGTCCATACGAGAATTCGACTTTTTCGCGCGCCGGTCTGCGGCGCGCCACTGGATGAGTGAAACGATATGTCACTGGTTGCAAAAATCATCGGTTCGGGCGGCAGCGGGTCCGGTAACGACAAAAAAACGCCGGCGTCCGCCGGGGCACTTGCGGATGGCGCAATCGACACGCTGGCCAATATGCTTCGTGTCCTGGGCGACGAGTCCTTCA
>JAAUXY010100325.1_pt1 | contig 10285 bp, 6 predicted proteins | sample 7278121 | NCBI WGS metagenome assembly JAAUXY01 (sample SAMN14350117, study PRJNA611818) | marine sediment metagenome | isolation source: surface marine sediment (1.8m) | place: French Polynesia: Moorea | collected 2018-08
CGATAAGCAGCCCAACAAAGTCATAGTTATCTTGTAATGCTTGTTTACCGTCACCATCTTCCCACCTAATTAATTTTAAATATTCGCCTCTAATCAGAATTTGCTCTGTTATCGAAGAGTCTACCGCGATGAGCAAAGTTTAAGCGAGAACTATGTGATGTGTGATGTCTGGCCGTTCGGAGTATTTTTTAAGACCTGCGAATCAAATTGGCAACAATCGACTCCCCGGAACTGACTTTGTCTCCAGGACCAACTCTGGCTATCGCTGATTTGGGTAACATGAGTACAACTCTGCTGCCAAAACGCATAAAACCGCAGCGTTGACCCTGACCCACACGTTCTCCCGATTGTGTTTCACACGACGGCTTCCACAACCAGAAACCACCTAAGATGGAGGTAACCACATCATCTTTTTCATCGGTTTGTATCCATAGAATAGCACTTGGACTGCTATTGTTATCTGCATGGGGAAACCAAGCTTTAGCAATCTTGCCTTCGGTGGGACTACGAAGCGAATAAACGTCATACCATCGCATGTTGATAACGATACATAATGCTTGGCGTTTCAGATAGACATCGAATTCGTGTTCCACGGCTAGCACCTTGCCGTCAATCGGACTGACAATAGCCAAGGGAATCGCAGGTATTTTCCTAGGAGGATCGCGAAACACAATGAGCAACCAGAGTATAGCGATCCAGCCTGGTACAGCAAGCTTCCAGGAGAAAAGATGCAAGGTCAGCGTAAGCCCTATGGTCACCCCCAGATAGAGCCATCCCTCCCTTGCGATAAAAGGATAACGATATGTCCCCATGATAAATCTACTACCGTGAGATGTAAGCGCCACGCACAAGAATAAGAAATCCAATCATTTATGTCTAATAATCTCAACTTTTATTTACCTGCAGGTAGAGCTGCTTGGCGGATTAACTCAGAGAGTCGTGGGATTTTGTGCTCTACAGGTAATCGGTCGCAAAGTTAATACCAGAAAGAGGGGACGTGTTTGCGACAGGTCTTCTTTAGGCTAGCGAAGTTATCGCGACTTCTGCGGCCCGCCTCACATCGGGTGCTGCCTCTGATTTAGGTTTTTTTCGCATAGTCGCGGATATCACGATCACCGAGTTTGTTATGCAGTGGTAGCAGGGGCAAGTTTGATGTCAAGCCAACCACTACACAGAATGCTTATAGTCACAGCTACGAGCCTGACAACTGTGATTGGATTAGGGTAAATATTTGAGATCAATCTTCGAATTTATCGATGTTAAGGCATGCATTTTCCAACTTTTATTATCGTTAATATGCCTAAATGCTTTATTTATAGTTGACGTTTTAATATATTGAACTAATTGTCATAGGCCCCATTTAAAAAACAAATCCTATCACGAAATTAGTAAAATCAAAGGAGTAGAGCATGAAGTTTAGCTACAGTAAAGTATTATTAGCCATCGCTCTAGGAGTATGGTTTGTTTTTACTATCGGGGGCTTTATTCCAACTCAACCCTCATATATTGATGTTGAATACTCTCAATTTGCCCAAGACCTCCAAAAAGGCCGTGTTCAAGAAGTCACTATTCAACAGCAAAACATCTGGGGTACGACCAAAGAGGGCACCCGGTTTCAAACCTACGATCCGGGCGATCCCGGGCTTGTGGGTGATCTTATGGAGAACGGCGTGCGAATTACAGCGAAAGCACCTGATAGGCCGGGATTTTTATCTCAACTGGTTATTTCATTGCTACCCATGGGGTTGTTAATCGGTGTTTGGATCTGGGTCATGCGACGCAGTATGGGTGGAGCCGGCGGTGGTAGCGTAATCAACTTCGGTAAAAGCAAAGTACGACAACTGAGAGAGGGACAAGTCAAAGTCACACTGGCCGATGTTGCGGGCGTAGACGAAGCTAAGGAGGACTTGAGTGAGATCGCTGAGTTTTTAATTTATCCGGACAAGTTTCGCAATGTGGGTGGAATGGTTCCAAAAGGGATGTTAATGGTAGGACCTCCAGGTACGGGTAAGACTTTATTGGCTAAAGCCATTGCTGGCGAAGCTAAAGTACCATTTTTTAGTATTTCTGGTTCAGACTTCGTAGAGATGTTTGTAGGCGTAGGTGCTTCGCGCGTTCGGGATTTGTTTCAGCAAGCTAAAGAGCGTGCGCCGTGCATCATATTCATCGATGAAATCGATGCGGTCGGGCGACGTCGAGGCGCAGGTCTAGGCGGCGGCCACGATGAACGTGAGCAGACTTTAAATCAGTTACTGGTCGAGATGGATGGTTTTGAAGGTAGCGAAGGAGTGATCGTGATTGCGGCCACCAATCGTCCGGACGTACTTGACCCCGCGCTATTGCGCCCTGGACGGTTCGATCGACAGGTCACTGTAGGATTACCCGATATTCTCGGTCGTGAGCAAATACTTCGATTAAATATGCGAAAAATTCCTTTTGATGATGATGTTGAGGCACACGTTATTGCACGAGGGACACCTGGATTTTCCGGTGCTGACCTTGCCAATCTGGTGAATGAAGCTGCCTTATTTGCCGCACGATCCAATCAACCTCAGGTTAGTATGGAAATGTTTGAGAAGGCTAAAGATAAGCTCATCATGGGCACCGAGCGGCGGACCATGATTATGAGTCCAGAGGACAAAAAACTAACAGCCTACCATGAGGCAGGTCACACGATCGTTGGTCAGTTTGTGCCTGAACACGATCCAGTGCACAAGGTCAGTATTATTCCACGCGGGCAGGGACTTGGGGTAACGCAATTTTTACCCGAAACAGACCGTCGCAGTGCAAGCAAGCGTTCTCTCGAGAGCAAACTTTCGAGCCTATTCGGTGGACGCGTTGCGGAAGAGTTAATCTTTGGCGCTGACTCTGTCACAACCGGTGCGCAGAATGACATCGAAAAAGCAACCGAAATTGCACGCAATATGGTCACCAAGTGGGGTCTTACGGATAAATTAGGACCGCAAGCCTATCAAGAGGAAGAAGGCGAAGTCTTTCTTGGACGATCGGTAACCCACCATAAAAATATCTCCGATGACACCGCGAAACTGATTGATGAGGAAATTCGCACTATCATTAAGCGAAACTATAACAGGGCTCGGCAAATATTGGAGGAGAATAGGGATAAACTCCACGCAATGGCAGATGCTCTCATGCAGTATGAAACACTATCCAGTGAGCAAATCAACCACATCATGGCCAGGCAGTCAATTCGTTTTGGACAAGAAATCCAGGGAAATAGGCCGACAGCAGTGAACCAGGACGTCTGTCAGTCTAGCACAAGTCAATCCAGCGATCCTTTAATAGGTCCTGCAGTAGAACAAAACTGCTGAACCTCCTTGATAAACCCAACCTATAAAGTTTCCTCAACCACTCAGCCGTGCTGGTTGTTTGCTGGCAATTTTCTAATTTTATTTGTAACTACTCAGGTAAGTATGGCAGATGCTTTACAAGGCGCGCTGTAAATACCTGCAACGCTTTGCCTGCTGCACTCCGCATTCCATGCTCCGTTTACAGTCCGGCCCATACATCCGTGTATGGGCGTTCGCAGCTCCTCTAACCGCTGCTCACCCTGCTTCGCTCGCAGGGCCAGGGCTCACCTTCCGTGGTGAGCCCGTTCGGCCGGGGAAAGCGCCACTGGCGTTTTAACTTTTTCGGCCTTACCCCTGTACGCTCGACAGAGGCCGTCCTAGCCTCTGACGGTCTTGTAAAGCATCTGCCATACCCGGCATTCTAGAGATAGCTTAGTAGTCACTTTTATTTATAAATAGAACGGCACAAATGAAGCTTGTTTAGAACGTGGGAGAGATGCGATACTGTAACCGCAACCGCTGGGATTGAGCTGATAGATAACTTGAAAGCCGCTATAAGTCATCCAGCCCGCAGTTCTCATCAGGATTTGGATTTTTGGGGCAAGACTAACCAAGGCCGCTGGGTGAGAAATGCGGGCTAGAAGGCTGTCAGACTTAGGACTGATTTAATGTGAAAAAGTCAGATTCGCCTCAAACCGCCTTTCCCTCGCTACGATCGACTAAGCCCGACAGGCTCCTAGACAAATACAATAACCTAAGCGCCTGACCATCATTGATTCTAGTATTAAGGTCCTAAATGAATCACGAAATAAATCGCCCGCTTCCCAACCTGCTCCGAGAAACTGCCCAAAGTATGGGGGATCACCCCGCTGTTTGTTATCAAGGCCGTGTGGTTTCGTTCGCGGAGTTCGATCAACTCACCGACCGCGTTGCCGCAACGCTCACACAAAGTGGTATCAATAAAGGAGACCGCATCGGTCTTTACTCTATCAACTCTGATGTTTTTGCGGTCGCCTACTTCGGAATTCTCAAGGCGGGTGGGATCGTCGTCCCCATTAACCTACTCCTTAATCCGAAAGAAGTGGCTTGGATTCTAGAAGATGCTAAAGCTCGCGCACTGATCTGGTTCGAAGATCTGAAAGAAAGCGTACATGCATTTCACAACGAATTAAAATCATTAGACTTCTCTATTTGCATTGGTCCTCAAGCGCAATTCGACAATGAATTAGTCTGGGACGAGTGTGTTGCTAGGGAAGCCGTACCTTCTAACACCGATATTGACCCGAGCGTGGATATAGCAGTCATCCTCTACACATCAGGCACAACGGGGAAACCTAAAGGAGCAATGCTGACTCACCGCAACCTGGCCTCCAACGCCAACGCCGTGCGGCTTGCATTGCAGCTGGAACCTGGGCGTGAGACATTTTTGGTAGTGCTCCCATTGTTTCACGCCTTTGCCGCCACTGTGGGAATGCTCTGTCCACTGCTTCATGGTGGTACTTTGGTTCCTCTTCCCAAGTTCGATCCAATCGAAGTCGCTGCTAACATCGAAATGACTCAGGCTACTATTTTCTTTGCCGTACCCAGCATGTATAGCGTGCTACTGCGTCTCCCAAACGAAGCCGTGCAGCAGATGCAAAGTCTGCGCCTCTGTGTTTCCGGAGGAGCTTCCATGCCGATAGAGGTAATGCGCCGTTTCGAAACCCGATTTGGCAAATGGATCTATGAAGGGGACGGTCCCACCGAGTGTTCCCCGGTAACCTGCGTCAATCCAGTGAGTGGGAAACGCAAACCCGGAACGGTTGGTCGGGCGGTGCCAGGCGTGGAAATGAAGATTATGGACGACTCAGGTCATGAACTACCCCGTGGCGAAATCGGCGAAATCTGGGTTCGTGGTCCCAACGTCATGAAGGGGTACTGGAATCGACCCGATGCCACCGCCGAATCCTTACGCGAAGGATGGTTTCTCACTGGTGATCTCGGCCATGAAGACGATGAGGGCTACTTCACGATTGTGGATCGGAAAAAAGATCTCATAATAGTCAATGGTATGAACGTTTACCCTCGAGAGATTGAGGAAGTGCTTTATACTCACCCCGCTGTTTGTGAGGCGGCAGTGGTCGGCGAACCGCACTCGCGGCATGGAGAAATCCCGGTTGCCTATTTGTCACTCAATAAAGGGGCAATCGCCGACAGTTCCGTGTTGAGAAATTTTCTGCTTGACCACCTCGGCCGCCATAAGGTTCCGCGTAAATTCTTTTTCCTCGATGGTTTACCCAAAAACGCCACCGGCAAGATCCTCAAGCGAGCCCTGGGTAAAGGCGGCGAACTCGAACGAGGCGTTGACAGTCGGGAGCCAACTGAGTAAATACACTTCAACTGTAGAGCGTTAGATGCCGTCGATTCGCAACCTCGATTTACCATAATTCTAACGACCATGGATCACGATTATTCACTAACCCTGAAGATCAGGACATTCACAGTCTATTAGCAAGCCGCACAAACGAAAGAAGCTCCTTTGACTAATTAATATTATGCCGGCAACTCTTTCTTAACTAATTCAAACCACTCTGTAATCATCATAGTAGGCTTTTTTTGCGCGATAATTCGATAGGTTCGTGTCATCACACACCTACTGGTTAGTCTGCGCATCTCTCCGGGTAAGTCATTGACCGGCTCCTTTCCGTACCATAATAATTCCCGATACTGTTCCGTGCGTCCATGCAAAAGCATTCTCCCGAGTCCTTCAGGGACGCGGCCATCTACAGGTTGGACTGCTTTCTTTACGCGATCGGGCACAACTAGTGATGCCGCTGAGGCGTAAACATGTTCACTATATCGACCACGCAAAAGCACACGGCGGGAGACAACTTCCTCATCTTTCTCCAATTCTAGCCATGTGTGGTGTTTGGACAAAACCTCTTGAGTTTCGCCGAGTTTGACGATATCAATGGGTTCCAGCATATACGCCTCAAGAAACCTCGTAACTGTGCCATCAATCACCAATAAAGCGCGATCTAGAGGACGTAAAGTGCGTAGATTGAGATCCTTTAAATGCGCAGGCCTATGCTGCTGAGCAACGAATATATTTGCTAACGGATCAAAATCGCCCATTACTGGCAATTTCTCCCTTTTAAACAGCGAATGCGACAATATGGACTACAACCTAATTGAAGAAGTACTAGATTGTTGCGATTGGATTTATAGTTTTGTGTTTTGTACAAGTGAAAACCGTTATAAGATGTGAAACTAGCTTTCGGAAGATCCGATAACCTTAGGAATGCGGACGAAATAAGTTGACCAGCTGGGGCCGCGTGATCGTTCGTCTTCAAGGCGCGGCAACAGGCGCATAGCTGGGCTATGTAACTGTTATCGCAACGCCGAAGACGGGCGATAAGGCAAGCCAGATGGGAGGTTATTTCAGTAGCATTCCTTAACCTGGCGTACTGTTTTTAATGGTTTCGCTGATCACTTAGAGTAAATGATGAGGACTATTTGCAGAAATTGGTCGGTCTCCCACGCATTAATAGATAAATGAGTGTTAATCTAAAATTCGGCGAAGGAAAGCCCGATAACGGGTACTTAATAAAAAACTGAATGATAATACATTGAAGTACCCTGCCCCAAGTATTGTCTCAATTGAGAATGGAAGCTTTAAAAAAACTTCCATTCTTAGCTTACGCACACCAGACGCTATTGCCGCATACAATGCCGTTGGTAAAAACCAACTGAGAGTTTTGCGAAAAAAGGCTAGACAGGGTTAAAATGCTCAATGCACAGCTTCTAAGAGTGCACAGTTGGGAATACTGCTCCTAACACATCGGGTAATCTTATGCCGCCTAAAATTTACGGACTGGGCGGGCATCTCGGCGCTTTCTCGGAACTAATGATACTTTCTAACCATGTGTTAGCCATCTTTTCGTAGCCACCAATAGTGGGGTGCACCTGGTCTGGCGATAGATCGTCCGGATAGGTTAGTGCGTCATGCTGATTTACGATGACTATATCATCACCTGCATCGATACGCGCCTCGGCCAAGGATTTGATATTATTATTAAATTCATCCACATCCGGATTGGGAAGTTCTTGGAATTGTGTTCTTCGATCGGTGATCAGGGCAAGGAATACCGTAACCGGATTATTTGTGGTTTCCCACGTATCGATTTCTTGCAAAATTGCCTCTACGTCATCTGCATCAACATCTGCGGTACCTCCTTGGTTTTTTTCGTTCACGTCATTAGAACCTATGTGGAGTAAGATAATGTCAGCCGGATTTGCGTCGAGCAATGCCGTTACTCTTGGTGGATTATCAATATTGTCTAAAAAATCATCATCCCGCCTACCCGGCCAACCCTCATGATCGGGGTCGATTATATCCAGCTTTAATCCATCATTCTGTGATCCTACAAAGTCCACCTGAAATCCGCCGACTGCTGTATCGTTTAGATCGGCATACAGTTTTTTACGATAACCAATCCGTTCTGATTGCTCTGGAGGAGGGCCCCCAGGAGGTTGGCTCATACCGAAAATGCCGGCCGTAATGGAATCGCCAAATGGCATGATGCGTGTATCGCCGATTATTACCTCAGCCTCAGCCGCGGCGGTACCACCATCGAGATCGTCGACTTCGAAAGTAAATGTGTCTGCCCCCTTGGCATCCTGATTTGGGGTGTAGGTAAAGTTGCCCGTTATCAGGTCGATATCGGCAGTCCCCTTCTGCCCATTGCTTAAAATTCTGAAGTTAAAAACGTCGCTGTCCTGATCTGTCACAAGATTACTCAAGCTACCAGTCAACGGGGTATTTAGTTTTGTTTTATCACAAAAATTCTCCACTGTGGGCGGAACATTCACCGCGATCACTGTAACGGTTACCGTGGCTTCATTCGAAACCGCACCGTCATCATCTCTCACAGTATAGGTAAAACTATCATTAGCCCCCCCGAAGCCAGGGTTCGGTGTGTATCTAACTGTGCCATCGCCGTTGTTATTGATAGAGCCATTCGACGGCTGTTCAACAATCGTGACTGAATTGGTATCTATTGTTCCATCGTCATCCGAATCATTGCCAACGACGTCGATAACCACGGGGGTATTTTCATTTGTAGAAGCGGCATCGTCGTTTGCTGAAGGTGGATTATTTGCTGGCGGTGAAGAATCGTCACTGCCACTTCCGCCGCAACCCGCCAGTAGTAGAAGAACAATGGCGATAAAGGGGAAGTAGATCAAAAAGGTTCGTCTTTGTCTATCATTTATGCTCTGCACTACCTTGTCCATTCAAGCGGATCCTCGATTATTGTTTAGAAACTGTTTTAAACCCCCTCAGGTGAGTGCGAGCCAAGACATAAATCGATGAGAAAGCGCAGTTTACCTGGGAGTAAATGAGCATTTCGAACCGATTTATAGCGCCGTATCGTGCCAACTGAGGGGTTTTAAAACAGCTTCTTATGTCTTATGTCCGGAAATTCCCTGCCGATAGCTCGGTAGTTTTGCTGAATCCACATATCAATTTCGTGTAAGACAAGCGCGCCCCGCTATGTTCGGCGGGAAAACGGTATCACGGATATTAATGAATATCAATCTTATTGATAGCCTCATACTTCTGTTTATGGAATCCTTTTAACATTATTCACCAGTTAATTCTAAGGCTCTGTTTTTATTCTCTATAAATTTTCATTATAAAGGCTAGAATGATGGACAATTGTATTTGCGTTCACCCATTAAGGATGGGTATGTTATTCATTCCAAAATATAAACTCATCCTTAAATACGCATATAATCAATGCTTATGAACTGTCTTCGATTATAATAATTAAATCAATGTATGTTTCGAATTTAGAAAAATTCACATACCATAAATTCTCGAAAGCTGTTTCACAGTCAAATTTTCAAATAATTGCGCGTACACCATCTAGCGGAAACTAGACGTGCGTAGTATTAGTCTCTTGGTGTAAAATTTTTAAACAATCCTCTTTCTCTTTATCTAGTGCACGCATATATAGAAAGAGGGGGCCAATCCTAGCAATAAACCTTTCGATTGACCTTCGACCTGGGCGGCGATTTGAGCAATCATCCCACAACTCTGGCGAGGGCGAGGAGAAGTACGTGATGAAACTAGAGTACGAGCTCGTTGAAGATTCCTTTGATGATACAACCCATATTCGCACAATGACTGAGCAAGCCTTACTACCAGGGAGGGGATGGTTAATGCGCACTACCATCTACACGCCTCATCATATCACTGCAAACGTAATATTAGTGCCGGATACAGACGCAAGCAACCAGTTGTTCGAACCTATCAGCCCATAAGAAGCTGATTCCACCCCCAGGTGAGTGTGAGCCAAGGTAAAACCGAAGCCCAAGATCTTATTTTGGTGTTTCTACGCAGTGAATAGCAGCGTACTAGGGGTCCCGAAAATTCACTTTAGCGACTGGGGTAAAATCCCCAAAACCGGTATGGCAGAAGAGTTAGAGGCTGGTATTTGAGTTTAGAAGCTGTTTTAAAATTATTAAGGTGAATGCAGGGCCAGCCATTTTACTTTACATTTCAGCAAAGGTAAAAAAGGCAAAGGATACGTTTTTCAAGATTGATAGAGGCCAGGGATGGCCTTTGTCGAGCGTATAGGGAAGTATTCACAGCGTGTCTTGAAAAACGTATCCCTTGCCGCGCAGAAATCCCATGGATGTCTAATGTAAATAAAACCACCCGTAATTCGATCGGTCTCTGCAGGACAAGGTAAAAATTGTTGGGTAAACGCAGTTTACAGGGGAGCAAATGAGCATTTTGCGTGACTACTCAGCTATCTCTTGAATGCCATACCCACCTGAGTGGTTACTATTTTGCTTAGATTTTTTACGCCATAATGTGGGCACTGGTTCAGTCTGATTTATAAAAAATATTGTTTGCTATCAGATAGGTACTGATACACGCTGCTTGTTTTTCCACGTTAACATGAGCCATGATTTCCGTAGAAACG
>JAAUXY010070136.1_pt1 | contig 10284 bp, 7 predicted proteins | sample 7278121 | NCBI WGS metagenome assembly JAAUXY01 (sample SAMN14350117, study PRJNA611818) | marine sediment metagenome | isolation source: surface marine sediment (1.8m) | place: French Polynesia: Moorea | collected 2018-08
ACCAGAAGAGCCGGGCCCGGAAGACATTGCTCTCGAGCGGCGGGCTGTGCTCGTGACTGATGACCTCGCCGCGTTCCACGAAGACTTGCTCGTCGAGGGTGATGGCCACGGACTCGCCGGCCATGACCGACACCGGGGCTTCGCGGTTCCAGATCTCTATCGATTTCACCCGCGCGGTCTTGTTCGAGGGCGAAAAAAGGATCTGGTCGCCGACGGCCAGTCGGCCGCTTTCGATGCGGCCGGCGACCAGGCGACGGTCATCGAACTTGTAGACGTCCTGCACCGGAAAGCGCAGCGGCAGGTCGATCGGCGCCGGCGGCTCGGCGAACTCGTCCAAGGCCTCCACAACGCTGGGTCCTTGATACCAGGGCATGGCGCGGGACGGCCCGGTGATGTGATCTCCCTCGCGGGCCGAAACCGGGACGACGGCCAGGGGCACGATTCCCAACTCACCCAGATAGGCGCGGTATTCTTTTTCGATCTGGGCAAAGCGCTCGGCCGAGTAGTCGACCAGGTCCATCTTGTTGACCGCGACCACGACCTGAGGAACACCAAGCAGGTGCAGCAGATAGCCGTGCCGGCGCGACTGCTGGCGCACGCCTTCGGCGGCGTCGATGACCAGCAAAGCGGCGTCCGATCCGGCCGTTCCGCTGATCATATTGCGGAGGAATTCCCGGTGACCGGGCGCGTCAACCAGAAGATAGTGGCGGTTGGGCGTCGCCAGTCGGATATAGCTCACATCGATGGTGACGCCTTGATTGCGCTCCGCCTGAAGCGCATCGGTCACAAAGGCCCATTCGAACGGCATGCCGCGCTGTTTACAGGTCTCTGCCACCTGCTCGACCTTGCCTTCCGGCAAACAGCCGGTCTCGTGCAGCATGCGACCCACGACGGTGGATTTCCCATGGTCGACATGACCGACGATGGCAACACGCAGCGCGCGCCGCCCGCTGGCCGGCAGGGTCATCGACCCTGCGCGTGTGGTTGTTGGCAGCTCCGACATGCCTTTAATATGTCCTCGACTCTCTGGCTAATCGGTTAACCCGGCCGGATACGCGCGCGGGCGCAGATCATAGAGGCGAAAACCGGTATCGCAACAGGTGATTCACAGCAGACGAGGCCCCTGACGTCGGTCAATACGCGGCCTTCACAGGCCTTGGCTTTGCGACTATAAAGCCTGGCCATTCCTCAAAGAATCGCGTGGCACCGCGGGGCGTACCGGGAGCGGGAGACGGCACACCGATGATGGACTTTCTGGCTGGCGGGCAGATGCCAAGGGCGCAGCGCTGGGGACTTGTGCTGCTGATCGGCGCAGGTCTGTCACTTGCCGCCTGCAACAAACCCTATCAGACCACCACCGACTCGGATCGGATCGGGTCGGGACGGATCGAACAAAAAGGCACGACCGGCCCGGTTGGAGAGCGGCGCGCATTCACGCGGCAGAGCGGCAACAACCTGCGCACGGGCGAGGTCCAGGTCAACGGTTACCTCTGGCGGGCCGCCCTGGACACCGTGTCCTTCATGCCGCTCGCCTCGGCCGATCCTTATGGCGGGGTCATCATAACCGACTGGTACTCCCCACCCGATACGCCGGCCGAACGGTTCAAGGTGACGGTGCTGGTCCGGGGCGAAGACCTTCGCTCGGACGGCGTTAAGGTGACGATCTTCCGGCAACAGCGGGATCCGACCGGCCTTTGGGTGGATTCATCCGTGGAAAACAACACCCAGATCGACATGGAGAACATCATCCTGTCCCAGGCCCGGTCGTTGCGCAACGAGCAGCAGAACCGAACCGACTGACCTTATCGGTCCGCCACGGGCCCGGTCGCGCCATCCGCAGAGCGGGGTGCGGGCAGGAAACAAGCGTAGGGAAGAATCGGCCGATGGCGCGCTACAATCACAAAGAAGCCGAAGCCCGCTGGCAACAGGCTTGGGAGAGCCAGGACTGCTTTCAGGTTTCGACCGAGGCCGACCGGCCGAAGTACTACGTGCTCGAGATGTTCCCCTATCCTTCGGGCAAGATCCATATGGGGCACGTGCGCAACTACACCATGGGCGACGTGGTGGCGCGGTACAAGCGCGCGCAGGGCTTCAACGTGATCCACCCTATGGGCTGGGACGCCTTCGGACTGCCGGCCGAGAACGCCGCCATGGAGCGCAAGATCCACCCGGCGGAATGGACCTATTCCAACATCGCCACCATGCGCGGCCAGCTCAAGCAGATGGGCCTGTCGCTCGACTGGGCTCGGGAGATCGCCACTTGCCACGTGGGTTACTATGAACACCAGCAGCGGCTGTTCCTGGACCTCTTCGAAAACGACCTCGCCTATCAGGCGGAATCCTGGGTCAACTGGGATCCGGTCGACAACACGGTGTTGGCCAACGAACAGGTGATCGACGGACGCGGCTGGCGATCCGGCGCACAGATCGAGCGGCGCAAGCTGAAGCAGTGGTTCTTCCGGATCACGGCCTATGCCGAAGAGTTGTTGGCCGCGCTGGACAGCATGGACCGCTGGCCGGAGCGGGTCCGGCTGATGCAGCAGAACTGGATCGGCAAGTCGCACGGCGCCGAGATCCTGTTCGACCTGAAGGGGCGGAGCGACCAGCTCGAGGTGTTCACAACGCGACACGACACGCTGTTCGGCGCGACCTTCTGCGCCCTGTCGCCCCACCATCCCATCGCCATGGAGCTGGCGCAGTCCGATCCAGCGCTGGCTGATTTCATTGCCGAATGCGATCGGCTGGGCACCAGCGAAGAAGCCATCGAGACCGCCGAGAAAAAGGGCTACGACACCGGGCTCAAAGCGATCCACCCCATCCAGACCGATACAGAACTACCGGTCTATGTCGCCAACTTCGTGCTCATGGAGTATGGCAGCGGCGCGATCTTCGGCTGCCCCGGTCATGATCAGAGGGATCTGGACTTCGCCCGCAAGTACGCGCTGCCGGTGATCCCGGTGGTGGCGCCGCCGGACATGGACCCGGCGGACATGACCATCGGGATGGAGGCCTATCTCGAAGACGGGGTGATGATCAACTCCGACTTTCTCGACGGCCTTGGGGTGGAGGCCGCGAAATCCGAGATGGCCAAGCGCCTCTCGGGGATCGGCCATGGCTGCGCCACGACCAGCTTCCGGCTGCGCGACTGGGGTATTTCCCGACAGCGGTATTGGGGCTGCCCGATTCCGGTGATCCACTGTGACGACTGCGGCGCGGTGCCGGTCCCGAAGGACGCGCTGCCCGTGGAGCTGCCCGAGGATGTCAGCTTCGACGTGCCGGGCAATCCCCTGGACCAGCATCCGACTTGGAAGCACGCGGACTGCCCGCGCTGCGGCAAACCGGCGGTGCGCGATACCGATACCATGGACACCTTCGTCGATTCGGCCTGGTACTTCGCACGCTTTTGCTCGCCACGGTCGGAGGCGCCGGTGGACGCGTCGGACGTCGAGTACTGGCTTCCGGTCGACCAGTATATCGGCGGCATCGAGCACGCCATCCTGCATCTGTTGTATGCGCGCTTCTTTACCCGCGCGATGAAGCAGTGCGGCTATCTCAGCGTGGACGAGCCGTTCGCCGGGCTTTTCACGCAAGGCATGGTGTGCCACGAGACCTATCGCGACGAGACCGGCAACTGGCTCTATCCGGAGGAGGTCCGACGAACCGCGGACGGTACCCTCGTGCACGCCGAGACCAGTGAGCCCGTCTCGATCGGCCGATCCGAATCGATGAGCAAGTCCAAACGCAACGTGGTCGACCCCGAATCGATCATCGAAGCCTATGGCGCGGACACGGCGCGCTGGTTCATGCTTTCGGACAGTCCCCCCGACCGCGACATGGAGTGGACCGACGCAGGCGTCGAAGGCGCCTGGCGGTTCGTCAATCGCCTGCACCGAATCGTCAGCAAGGCGCACACCGATTTGCCCGCGGCCGGCGCCGCCAAGCCGAAGACGCTGGACGCCGAGGCGGAACAGATCCATCGCGCGACGCATCGCACGATCCATCAGGTCACCGACGATCTCGAGAAGTTCGCCTTCAATCGCGCGGTGGCCCGGGTGCACGAGCTGACCAATCTGCTTCAGGACCTAAGACCCGACAGCGAGGACATGGGCTGGGCCATGCGCCGGAGTTTCGAGGTCCTGGCACAATTGATTGGGCCGCTCATGCCCCATCTGGCGGAAGAGCTGTGGCAGATGTTGGGGCATGAGTCCCTTCTGGTGGATCAGCCCTGGCCCAAGGCGGATCCGGCGCTCATCATCGAGGAGAGCGTGACCCTCGCGGTTCAGGTCAACGGCAAGAAGCGCGGCACCATCGACCTGGCACGCGACGCGGCGGATCAGTCCGCCCAGGAAGCGGCGCTCGCGCTGCCGACCGTGGCGCCATTGGTAGCCGGCAAGACGATCCGAAAGGTCATCGTGGTGCCAAACAAGATCGTCAATGTGGTTGTGTAGCGGAAACGCGCTGCGCCGCGCGAACCGTTGGGCGGTGGCGCTGACGGTCGGTCTCATGTTGACCGCCTGCGGCTACCGACCTCTTTATGCGCCGCAGGATCCGGCTGCGGCGCCTGACATGTCTACGGTCAAGGTCAGACTGATCGAAGACCGGTCGGGCCAAGCTTTGCGCAATCTCTTGCTCGATCGGATGAATCCCAATGGCGAGCCCGCGAACCCCGAATACGAGCTGGAGGTTGAACTGACGGAGGACCGGCGCAATCTCGGTCTGCGGAAGGACGAGACGGCGACCCGCGCGGACTTGACCGTGCAGGCAAACTATGAGCTCCGCAAGGTCGGACAGGCCGACATCGTTCTCGTTGGCCGCAGCCGATCGGTCAGCAGTTTCAACATCGTCCAGTCCCAGTTCGCCACCCTGGCAGCGGAGACCGATGCACGGAAGCGTGCGCTTAGGGAGCTGAGCGATCAGATCGTGTTGCGCGTGGCCCTGCATTTGAACAGCCGGTCCGGTGGCACCTGACATCAGGCGGTCGGGCGCGCTGATGATCCTGACGGGATCGGCATGAAGGTCCCGGCGGCACGTGGCGACGCGTTTGTCCGAGATCCGGACCCGGCCGTGAATGTCGTCCTGATCTACGGTCCGGATCTCGGCCTGGTACGGGAACGTGCCGCTAATCTCGTCAAGTCGGTGGCGAAAGATCCGGCTGACCCCTTCCGGGTTGCAATCATGGATGCGGCCGCTCTCAAGGACGATCCATCACGTCTGGGCGACGAAGCGCGCACACTGAGCATGACCGGCGGACGACGTGTCGTTCGCATCTCGGCGGCAACCGACAGCACCAGCCGCGCGCTTGCCGACTTTCTGGACGAGACCGCAGAGACCGAGCCCGGGGCCGTTGCCCTGGTGGTCGTGGAAGCCGGCGAACTGGGACCGCGCTCGTCGTTGCGCAAGCTGCTCGAACCGGCGGCTCGCGCGGCCGCGGTGCCTTGTTATGGGGACGAGCCACGCGACCTGGCGGACCTCATCCGCAGCAGCCTGTCCGCGCACGGCCTGAGTATCGCGCCCGACGCTCTGGCCGTTCTACAGGATTGTCTCGGCAACGACCGGTTGGCGACGCGCAGCGAGTTGGAGAAGCTCGCGCTCTATGCCTCGGCCGGTGACAACAAGTCCGAGGTCAGCGTGGAAGATGTGTTCGCATGTGTCGGCGATCTTGCGAGCCTGGCAGCCGAGGACGCCGTCTTCGCGGCGTTCGAGGGAGACTTCGCGGCGCTGGATCGCGGATTCGCACGGCTGATGCTGGAGGGCACCAGTCCGGTGGCGCTGTTGCGCACCGCCCTCAGGCACCTGCAGCGCTTGCATGTGGCGGCGGCCGCCGTGGCGGATGGGAAATCGCCTGACCAGGCGTTGCAGACATTGCGCCCCCCGGTGTTCTACAAACATCGGGCGCGGTTCAAGGCGCAGCTCCGGGTCTGGTCGGCGGATCGCATCGGCGAGGCCATGTCCGTGCTGCTGACAGCCGAGCAGGCATGCAAGCGGACCGGTGCACCGGACGCGGCCCTGGCCGAACGTGCCCTGATGCGTATCGGCAGCGCAGCATCCCGGCGGCGCACCGGCACTTCGGGTGCATAATTCGTAAGAACTACAACTTTAAGTGGAAGCCACAGAGCGGCGGCCAAGGCGACCGAGCACCTCGTCGAGCTGCTCCAGGGTGGCATAGCGGATCACCACTTCGCCGCCGCGGGCACGCTCGCGGATGGTCACGGACAGGCCCAGCTCCTCACTGAGTTCATGTTCGAGCGCGAGGGTGTCGGCACCCTTGGGGGGCGTGCTCTTCTGCGTCGCTCTTGGCGTGGTTCGGCCCGCCTGGGAGAGCTTTTCCGTTTGGCGAACGCTGAGCTCTCGCAGCACCACCTGCTGCGCCAGGGCTTCGGGGTCCGTCGAATTGAGCAGCGCTCTGGCGTGACCCGCCGTCAGGTCTCCCCTTTGCAAGAGCGCTTTCACCGCTGCGGGTAAGCCCAGAAGCCGAAGCATGTTGGCGACATGACTGCGGCTCTTGCCGACAACTTGTGCCAGCTGTTCCTGGGTGTGACTGAACTCGTCCATCAGGCGACGGTAGCCCTCCGCTTCCTCGAGCGGCGAAAGGTCCTTGCGCTGCAGGTTTTCAACGAGCGCGGCTTCGAGCGCCTCTGCATCGTCGAGCTCGCGGATCACCACCGGCACTTCGTGCAGCTGCGCCTGTTGAGCCGCGCGCCAGCGGCGCTCGCCGGCGACGATCTGATAGCCGCCGGCCTTGTCCGGATCGGGCCTTACGAGGATCGGTTGCAGGATGCCGTTTTCCCGAACCGAAATGACGAGTTCTTCGAACTCCTCGCCGCCGAAGTCTCGCCGGGGCTGAAACCGGCTGGGATGGACGAACTCGATGGGCAAGGACTGCGATGTGCGACTGACATCGGCTGGCGCGCTCTCCGCTTCCGCCCGGCTCCCGAGGAGTGCGTCGAGGCCGCGGCCGAGGCTGCGTCGTTTGGCCTCGCGTTCGGTCATGCTGTCGCGTGCTCCCGTTTGAGCACTTCGCTCGCCAGGTGCATATACGCCTGCGAGCCAACACAGGTCAGGTCATAAAGCAGCACCGGCTTGCCGTGGGACGGCGCCTCCGAAACGCGGACATTGCGCGGGATGATGGTCTTGTAGACCTTATCGCCGAAATGGCTGCGCACGTCGTCCGCCACCATGGACGAAAGGTTGTTTCGGCGGTCGAACATGGTCAGCACCACGCCCTGAATCTCCAGGCCGGGATTGAGCGCGCGCTTCACTCGATCGATGGTGCGCACCAGGTGGCTGACCCCTTCGAGGGCGTAGTACTCGCATTGCAAGGGAACCAGCACGGCGTCGGCCGCGACCAGAGAATTCAGCGTCAGAAGACCGAGCGCCGGCGGGCAGTCGATCAGGACATAGTCGTAGCCGCCGACCTGTCCGGCCAGGGCCTCGCGCAGGCGGTACTCCCGCCGAGGCGTGTCGACCAGCTCGATCTCCGCGCCGGACAGATCGACGGTCGAGCCGATGATGTCGAGCTGCGGCACCTGGGTCTCGAGCGCCGCCTGCTCGACGGTCGCCTCCCCCATGACCAGTTCGTAGCTGGTGTAAGGGATCGCCCCCCGATCAATGCCCAGACCGGTGGTGGCATTGCCCTGGGGGTCCATGTCGATGACCAGTACGTCCTTGCGCACGGCGGCCAATGCGGTGCCCAGATTGATGGCGGTGGTGGTCTTGCCGACGCCGCCTTTTTGATTCGCAACCGTAATGATCCGCGGCGCGCGCGGGAAATCGACCGCCGTGGCGGGCTGGCCGAGCTCAGAGTCCATCAGGGCTCAGTTCCGTGATCTTGAGAAGCACACCAGACTCGTGGGACATGCTGGGCAAGCATTCGCTGGCGATCTTCCAGGTTTTTTTTGCCTCCGTCAATTCTTCGGCCCAGCGCGCACCCTTATGAAAGAGGCATCGTCCCTGGGGGGCTAGGAAGGGATGAGCGAGCTCGAGCAGCCGGGGCAGCGGCGCACAGGCCCGGGCGGTCACCCAGTCGGCCAAGCGAGGGCCCAAAACGGCTGTTGGATCAATATCTTCCGCACGCCTCGCGTGAATGGCGACAGGGGTCTCGGTGGCGTCCGCAACGGTGCGCAGGAAGGCGCATTTGCGGGCGTCGCTCTCGATCAGGTGGACTTGGACGCCGCCGAGGATGGCCAGGACCAATCCCGGAAAGCCAGCGCCGCTGCCCAGGTCCACGACCAAGGGTTCGCCGCCCCGAGAGGTGCTAAGGGATTGAATGATTGGCCAAAGCTGGGCGGAGTCGAGCATATGCCGGCGCCAGGGCTCGCTCAGCGTGCGGGCGCCGACCAGGTTGATTCGTTTTTGCCAGATCCGCAGCAGGGAGAGGTACCGATCGAGCCGCGCCGCTGTTTCACGTGAAACAGTGATCCGTTCAGAGAACTCCTCGAGGCTGAGGTCGCCCACACGCCATTCCCGGATTTGCTCTCAGGCGCTCAGCCGGTCGCCCGCCTGCGGCTCTCGCCGCCGCACGTGGCGCAGCAGCGCGGTCAGGGCCGCCGGCGTGACTCCGGAAATCCGGGCCGCGGCGCCCAGCGTCGCCGGACGGGCGGCGCCGAGCTTTTCCCGGATCTCGGCGGACAGGCCCTGCACCTGGTCGAAGTCGAGACCGTCCGGCAGCAGCAGCGCCTCGTCCCTTCGGAAGGCGCGGATATCCGCATCCTGCCGATCGAGGTACCCGGCATAGCAGGCTTCGATCTCGAGCTGGTCCGCCACGCCCGCCGGCAGCCCGGCCAGTTCCGGCCAGATCCCGGCCAGGTCCGATACCGAAATCTCCGGATAGGCCAGGAGCTCCAAAGCACTGCGCCGGACACCATCCGCGTTGACCGCGAGGCCGCGTCGCCGAAGCTCCGTCGGCGTGGCGCTCAACGTTCTCGCCTTTTGCCGCGCCGCCTCCAGTGTAGCCATCTTCCCCCGAAACCGGTCGGTCCGGCCCGCCGACGCGCATCCCAGGGCGATCGCCCGGGGGGTCAAGCGTTGGTCGGCATTGTCCGCACGAAGGCTGAGACGGTATTCCGCCCGCGAGGTGAACATGCGATAGGGCTCGGTCACGCCCCGAGTGACCAGGTCGTCGATAAGAACTCCGATATAGGCGTCCGCCCGATCCAAGACGACGGATTGGGGCGGACCATCCGCCGCAACCGCGCCGGCGGCCAGGGCCGCGTTCAGGCCGGCCATCAGCCCCTGGGCCGCGGCCTCTTCGTAGCCGGTCGTGCCGTTTATTTGGCCTGCGAAATAAAGCCCGGGAATCCGACGCGTCTCGAGCGTCGGGAACAATTCGCGCGGATCGACGTAGTCATATTCGATGGCGTATCCCGGTCGCAGCATGACCGCCCGCTCCAAGCCCGGAATGGTCCGCAGCAAGGCGCTTTGGACTTCATGCGGCAGGGACGTCGAGATGCCGTTCGGGTAGATGACGGGATCGTCCAGCCCCTCGGGCTCGAGAAAGATCTGATGCCGCCCCCGGTCGGCGAAGCGCACGACCTTGTCCTCGATGGACGGGCAATAGCGCGGGCCGATGCTCTCGATCTGCCCGGAATACATGGGCGAGCGATGCAGGTTCTCCCGGATGAGCGCGTGGCCCGCCGCGGTGGTCCCGGTGATGTGGCAGTCGACCTGCGGCGTGGTGATCTCCTCGGTCAGATAGGAGAAGGGAACCGCCGGGTCGTCCCCTTGCTGCCGGTCGAGACCGCACCAATCGATGCTGTCCCGGTCGAGCCGCGGTGGCGTTCCAGTCTTGAGCCGGCCCAATCGGAACCCGGCCCGCGCCAAGGTCTCGGCCAGCCCGAGCGTCGGCGCTTCCACGTCGCGCATGCCCCGCCCCTGTCGCCGCGCCCGGCCCGCGGGGATCGTTTCCTCTCCGATATGAATTAGACCCCGCAGAAAAGTCCCGGTGGTCAGGACGACCGCCCGCGCGCCCAGGGTGCCAGACCGCTCCGTCTCGACCCCGCTCACCCGGCCAGCGCCATCAAGCGCCAGATTTTCGACCCCCGACTCGAGCAGCGATAAGCTCTCGAATTCCCGCAGCAGGGCTTGAACCGCTCGCCGATAGAACGCCCGGTCGGCCTGGGCCCGAGGTCCTCGGACGGCCGGACCCTTGCTACGGTTGAGCAGGCGGAACTGGATCCCGGCCCGGTCGATGGCGCGGCCCATGATGCCATCCAGGGCGTCGATCTCGCGCACCAGATGTCCCTTGGCCAAACCGCCGATCGCCGGATTGCAGGACATTTCGCCGAT
>JAAUXY010107844.1_pt1 | contig 10282 bp, 5 predicted proteins | sample 7278121 | NCBI WGS metagenome assembly JAAUXY01 (sample SAMN14350117, study PRJNA611818) | marine sediment metagenome | isolation source: surface marine sediment (1.8m) | place: French Polynesia: Moorea | collected 2018-08
ACCTCGATTTCGGGGCTGGTGCTCGACAATACCGATCTCCCGGTGCCGGGCGTGACGGTCGAAGTGGCCGGTACGTCACTCAGTGCGCTAACGGACGCTCAAGGCCTGTTTTCGATTTCGGGTGCGCCGGTAGGATCGCTTCTGCTCGAGGTCGACGGCAGCACCGCGTCGCGCCCGGGCGTCTGGCCGCACCTGGAATTCGACCTGAACGCCATCCCTGGCCGCGACAACGACCTCGGGCGCCCGATCTACCTCCTGCCGCTCGACGTCGACCGCGGGGTCGCGGTCAGCGAGACCGAGGGCGGAACCCTGACGCTTCCCGAGTATCCCGGATTCTCGCTCGAGATCGCGCCGGGCTCGGTGACGTTTCCCGACGGTGGCCGGGAGGGAATGGTGAGCGTCACGCGGGTGCATAATGATCGAGTACCGATGGTTCCCCAATTCGGACAGCAGCCACGATTCGTGATCACGATCCAGCCCGCGGGCGCCAGGTTCGATCCACCGGCGCGGCTGTCTCTTCCCAACGTCGATGCCCTGGCGCCTGGTGCCGTCACCGAGCTCTATTCTTTCGACCATGATCTGGGCAGTTTCGTGAGCATCGGTTCGGCAACGGTGAGTAACGATGGTCAGCAGGTGGTGGCGAATGCCGGCGTCGGCGTCCTCGAGGCGGGTTGGCACTGCGGCGGCAACCCGGCGTCTTCGGGGACGCCGCATGATTGTCCGGACTGCACTGTCTGTGACGGGAGTCGATGTGTTGCCGGTTGTCCTGTTGATCCCGCGGTCACAGGCACTGAGAAGATTCTACAGAAAGTCGGGTGCTCCTGTGATGATGGCGACCCATGTACAAACTTTGACGACTGCAACCTTCTCGGTACTGGTTGTAAGGGGCGAGAGGTCAAGGTCACTTCTGTCGACGCTCGGGTCAACAGCGAGCAGCAAGCGGTTGTGGCAGCTCAGGAGCCAGTCAGCTTCTCAGCGACAGCTGAGACCAGCAACTGCATAGAGGTCAAGTACGAGTGGACTTTCCCAGATGGTTCCGTCAAGTCGGGTACCGAGGTAGAGCACGAGTTCACGCAGGGCGGCTTCTATTCAGTACGGGTGCGGGCCAGCTGTGATGATTGCCCAAGAGCCAAGTTCGACGTTCTCAACGTCGTTGCGGTGGAGCTTCGGGACTTGCGGGTTATCGCAGGAGCGACGCAAGAGAACGTAACGGGCGAGGAGAACTGGGCGACGGTCAAAGGTATTGGTCGGGTCGTGCTTCAGGCCGAGGTCTTCCCGGCCGTAGAAGGAGCGAGTGACCTTCTCAACTGGTTTGGTGGTGAGGCCTTCGAAGGCGATACATCGCTCCGTTCCGTTCCGAAGTCAACCTCCCGCAAGGTCGAAGTTGCTGTGACCCTAGGCACGACTTTGAAAAGGAATTTCATCTGGATACTGTGGGCAGATCTTGAGCTGAAAGACAGTGGTTTCAAGTCGCCGGGAAACGCTGGACGGTATCCGCCTCTCGACTTCGGTGATGGCGCACTCGGCGACCGCTTGGGACCACTTACAGACGAAGATGATGGGTTGCCGAGGATAGAGGCGACTGGCAAAGTAGAGGTCAAGGCTGTCATATCACCTACGGGCGCATTCTCCGTGGTTAAGGATGGTTGGCGTCTCCGGCGAAGAGTATGGGAGTTCCTATGCGACAATGGTATAAAGGGCCAGCCTCGTATCTCGGATGACACAACGCCGGACTCTCAGGTCTTCGATAACATTCCTGATTCCGACGACTCAATCTACGACCTTGATGGGCCGACGGTCGGAAGATTCTTTCGCATCAATCATACAATGGAAAGATATTCAAATTTTAAACAATGGGCGGAATGGAATGGCGAACGAGCGTCGAATTCTCTCGATTGGCACTATTTTTCTCAAGTCGACGACGATCTGGATTTAGCGAACAAGCCGCTGAATGATGATACGGTTTTGAATGATGTCGGTCCAGGAGAGCTCGATCTTCCTCAGTCCTGTACCTTCCCTCCGCGTCCGTAGAACTCTGGGTTTAGCTTGTGGAGATAAGAATGTTCAAGTTCGTACTGATATGGCTAGCTTGGTTAATATTTAGCATCTGCCAGTGCAGTGCGCAGGAGGCTCAAGTCGACTGGAAGGATGCGGTCAAGCGTCTCGAGGAAGCTGACACGGCAGAGTCGGCAAGAGAGGCATCACGCCAACTCTCTGAAATGATAAGCGGACTGGGCCGTTATCTCGTTTCAACTCTGAACAATCAGGATCTGCTACCTGAGACAAGGGCTGAGGCTTGTTACCTGTTGGGAATGCTGCGTTTTGAGCAAGGCGTCGAAGCGCTCGCGCAGCACATAGATTTCGAATACATCTTGACTAAGGAGATGAGCAGAATTCCAAGGTGGTCGGCTCATCCGTGTCAGGAAGCCCTGATAAGAATAGGCAAGCCGTCCGTGGGAATTTTGTTGGAATTGATCAAGATGAATGACAGTCGCAAAATACGAGATTTCGCACTCATGGCACTCTATGCCATCGAAGGAGTCGCGTCAGCCAAGTTTCTGCTGAAGAAGGAGTACGATGAGTCGGTCGGTGAACATCATAAAAGGCTGTTTGAAGCAATGAATACGTCGCGACAGGATCTAGGGTACAGAATGCGCGACTACATCATAGATCTCGACGGAATTGAAGAATTTGACTAAGAGGGACGCTAGCGGCGTGGAGTCTCAAGGAGACGAGAGTTGATGGCGCCTTGGCGAGAAGAACACGTGCGAATCGACGATCGAGGGCGTTTGCCGCCTGTGGTAATTGGGGTATTTTTCTTCCTCGCGGCCACGTACTTTTCGAGTGGTGCCTTGGGGCAACTCGACGAGACTTGCACCGTCAGCATTCTCAACCGCACCGCTCCAGTTGACGCCGACGGCGTCTGGGTGATTCCCAACGTACCCACCAACGTCGGCCAGGTTCGAGCGCGGGCGACCTGCGTCGCCGACGGCGTTGTCCGTTCGGGGCAGTCCGACTTCTTCGCTGTCCCGACTGGCGGCATCATCCAAGTTGCGGACATCGTGTTCGACGATCATCAGCCCGTGCCCGCCACGCTGAGGCTCGATGCACCTGACACGACGCTGACGAGCGTTGGCCAGACCCTACAGCTGAGCGCAACCGCAAGCTTGCCAGACGGTTCGACGACAGACGTCTCGCCGGCCGCGGCTGGGACCAGCTACACGATCAGCAACCCGGCGGTCGCGGCCGTGAGCGCGGACGGCACGGTGACGGCGCGGTCTTCGGGCACGGTGTTGGTCAGCGCCGCCAACGAAGGCGCGCTCGGGTTGATCAGGTTGCAGGTGGTTCTCTCTGGCGACTCGGACGGCGATGGCCTGCCGGACGATTTCGAGCTGGCGAACGGCCTGGATCCGGACGATCCCGCCGATGCCTTCTCGGATCCGGACGAGGACGGCCTGGGGCTGTCTGGCGAGTTTGACGCCGGGCTTGACCCCTTCGACCCCGACACCGACGACGACGGTCTGCTCGATGGTGAGGAAGTCATCGAAACCGCGACCGACCCCCTGCTCTTCGACACCGACGGCGACCGGGTCTCCGATGGCTTGGAGACCATTGCCGAGAGCGACCCGCTCGATCCGCTCAGCGTCGACCTGGCGCCTATCCTCGAGGCGTTCACCGTCGAGCCGGCAAGCTTCACCCTGACTTTCAACACCGTGATCGCCGAGGCCTCGCGTCAGCTGCGAGTCACCGGCACTCTCATCGACGGCACCGTGCTCGACGTCACCGGCGCACCCTACGGCACAGCCTATGCTTCGAGCGATCTGACGATCGTGAGCTTCGGCGCCGAAGCCGGGCGAGTCTTCGCGGGCCAGGACGGGACGGCGACGGTCAGCGCGTCGATCGGCGCGTTCGCCGCGAGCTCCGAGGTGACGGTGCGCAGCTTTTCGCCGACCGCCCTGTCGTTCATCCGCATCCCGGGCTTCGCCAACGACGTGGCGGTGGAGGGGGACTACGCCTATGTCGCCGCGGGCGCCCGTGGGCTCTATGTGGTCAGCGTCGCGAGCCCGGAGGCACCGTCGATCGCCGGCTCGGTCGACACTCCCGGCAACGCCAACGGAGTGGACGTCGAGGGTGACTATGTTTACCTCGCCGATGGCGGGGGAGATCTACGCATCGTCGATGTCGTCGATCCGAGCCACCCGGTGATCGTGGGTGTCGCTGAGGCGCCGGGCCGGGCGCTCGACGTCGCGGTCGCCGGCGGGCGGGCCTACGTGGCGGCGGGAATCGCGGGGCTTCACATTTTCGACGTCTCGGACCCTGCGGCGCCGGTGCTGCTCGGCAGCGTCGAGACCGGCGACGCCCAGGGTGTGGACGTTGAGGGCGACCTGGTTCTGGTCGCCGGCGGTACCTCCGGCGTCCAGGTGATCGACGCCGGCGACCCGACCGCGCCCGAGATCGCTGGCACCACCCACACCCGGGCGGGCTCGACGTCCGCCGCGGCCGGGGTGGCGGTGCGCGGCGGGTTTGCCTGGGTGGCGGATGGTTCGGAGGTTCGCCTGGGTGGGCTCAAGGCGCTCGACGTCTCCGAGCCGACGACGCCAGCGGTGATCGGCTCGACGAGCGACGATTTCGGCCTCACGGGGGTGGCGCTGGAGCGCGACTTCGCACTCGCGTCGGACTACTTCTTCGCCAACGCCGTGCCGATCTTCAATATTGGCGGCCCCGAACCGACCTTCACCGCGGTGCTCGATTTCTCCGGCGCCCCGAGCTTTCGCTGGGACGTCGGCACGGGCATCGCGGTCCAGAACGGTTTCGTCTTTCTGACCGGCGCCAGCGGTCCGGAGGCCTACGACAACGAGGGCCGGCTGGGGGATACGGGGCTGCATATCGGTCGCTACCTGGATGCCGAGAGCCTCAGCAACATACCGCCGGAGGTGAGTCTGCTCGCTCCGGTGGACGGCTCCCAGGTGTTGGAGCGACGCCGGGTGACGATCCGCGCGGAGGCGACGGACGACATCCGGGTGGCGGTCGTCGAGTTCCTGATCGACGGCGAGCCGGCGCGCCTCGACTTCAGGTCGCCGTTCGAGCACACGTTCTTCGCGCCACCAGGCCCAGCGACGCTGACCCTCGGCGCGTCGGCGCGCGACCGGGCCGGTAACCAGGGCTCGGCGCAAGAGATCGTGCTGGAAGTGGTGCCCGACGCGGAGCCGACGGTCAGCATTCTGAGCCCGGTGGTTGGGCAGACCGTCACCGAAGGCACGACGATTCCGGTCGCGGTGCTGGCGAGTGACGACGCGTCGGTGGCCTCGGTCGAGCTATGGATCGACGGCGTGCCTCAGCAGGTCTTGAGCGAGCCACCTTATGTCTTCGACGTGACGGTGCCTCTCGGCCAGGCGACGTCGACACTGTCGGCCATCGCCACCGACGACATTGGGCAGACGGCGACCAGCGACCCCGTGACGATCGTGATCCTGGAGGATCAGCCACCGTCGGTCGCGATCGTCGAGCCGGCGGAGGGCGCCGAGGCGGTGGCGGGCGGCACGCTGCGGATGGTCGCGGGGGCGGCCGACGACTTCGGAATCGACCGCGTGCGTATCTTCGTCGGCGGTCAAGAGGTGACCGAGGAGGATTTCGACTCGCCCTATGAGGCCGAAGTCGCCGTGCCGGCGAGTGCCACGGAGCTGACGCTGATCGCGGAGGCGGTCGACACCCTCGGGCAGGTCGGCGTCTCGGAGGAGATCAGCCTGGCGATCGCTCCGGATCCCCTGACGACGCTCTTCGGCCGGGTGATTTCGACTGATGGTTTACCGATCGCCGGGGCCGAGATCGAGACGGTGGGCTCGCTATCGGATGTCAGTGGCCCGGACGGGTTTTTCTCGATAGACGGTTTGCCGACCATCCAAGGCGACATCGTGGCCTTGGTCACGGCCCAGGTCGACGGCGTGGCACTCTCCGGCGAGTCTGCCCCGGCGACACCGGTCGCCGGCGGCATCACCGACGTCGGCGACGTGGAGCTGGTGGAGACGTCATCACTGACGTGCCCTTGTGTCGATCCGGCGAACTGGAGCTCCGACTTCGCGGCGGATCTCTGGATGCTCTTCTTTTCGTCCGATCTCGCCCAGCTCGCCGAGTTCCTGAGCTGTACCGAGAGCTCGGAAACGACGGTGTTGACGGTGGGCGAAGACGATGTCTTCTTGACCATCGGCGCCGACGCGTCATCAGCGGCCTGCCAAGCGTCCCAGTCGATCAGCGGCATCGAGCAAGCAGCCACCCTGGCCGTCAGCGCCAGTGAGGTCGGCCCGTGTCGCGAGGCGCTGCGTGGCGTCTCGCACAGCGTGGGTGTGGCTTGCATGCCCTGACGATTCGGACCTTCTGACTGTGTGGGCTGGTTTTTCGCTGGCCTGCATCGCAGGCGGTGAGTCGGATCATTCGGTTCGTTGATCGCGAAGCGATACAGAAATACCCGTCGCGACCAGGGCGACCATCTCCTCCTGGTTGCGCACCAGGATCGTGCCGTCGCTGACGAGCGGCGCCACGTTGTTGACCGCGCCCGGATTGACCACTTGCTGGCGGACACGTTCCCGGTAGCCGTCGGGCGAGGCGTCGACGATACGGAGCACACCCGTGTTGTAGGCCAGGACGACCAGACGGTCTCCGGCCAGGGTCACCTTGCCGTAGTTGTTGCGCTCGCGCCAGCGAAACGTGCCGTCGGTCGCGTCGACGGCGACCAACTCGTCACCGGTGTAGGCGTAGATGAATCCTTCCATATGGACGGCTGAGTCGAGCATTTCAGAACGCCAGAGCTCGGTCGCCCGCGGAATCTCGGCGACGGGCGGCTCAGCCAGAGTCGGCAATCGCAGCTGGTAGCTGTGGCGCCAGGTGGGCAGCATGACGTGCTCGCCGGTCACCAGGGGATTGGCCCAGGAGTAGAACTTCTCCGCCCCGAAGCTCCAGAGGGGTTTGCCGTCGGCCAGGCGAACGCTGTAAAGCTCGCTCTTGGGGCCGCCGTCGCGGATCGTGTAGCCGTGGACAAGAACCTGGGGGACGTCGGTCAGCACGGCGCCCACGGGCGAGGCCCCGGTGCTGGGGGCGCCGTCCACCGCCCAGACGAGCGAGCCGTCGGCCGGGCGCAGCGCTACCACTCGCCCGGTCTCCGAGTCTCCGGTCTGCAACACGAGGGAGCCGCCGATCAAGCGCGGCGAAGTCCGGCAGTCCTCGGCGCCGTGTTCCTCTTTCAGATCGTGGTGCCAGAGCACTTCGCCGTTCGCTGGAGCGTGTGCCCGCAGACGACATTGCGAGCTCAAGGTGAAGAGTCGCCCGTCCGCCGTCACCGGGGTCGAGGCGAGACCGGTGTCGCGGCCCTCGATCCGAGAACCGAGGCGTGAACGCCAAAGTTCTCTCCCGTCGCTCATGTCGACCGCGATAGCGTGCTCGCTGTCCGCGTCGGTGACGATGGTGAAGACGCGTCCGTCGGCCGCGGCGAGCCCCGCGTTGCCGCCGGATTCGATGCCGGTCGCGAGGGGGCGACGCCAGAGCTCGCGTAGAGTCTCGCCTTGACCGGAGCTGGTGGCCGGCGCGGTCGGCCGGTCGGCGACGGCCGACGGGCGTCCGTCGGCTGGCCGCAGGTCAAGGGCCACCAATTCCCGGACGTTGCGGATGAAAATCGTCCGGTCGGCATAGCTCGGCGGCGTGACGGTATGGTGGCCGGTCTCGAGCAGCGGTGCCTGCAAGACCTCGTCGAAGGCTTCCGGTGAGGCCTTGACCAGGTGGAGCTTGCCCGAACCGGCGCTCATCACCACTAGGTGGCCGTCGACGAGGATCAAGGTACCGTCGTAAACGCGGCTGCGCCAGCGCACCGTGCCGTCGGCGGCCGAGAGGCAGACCAGGAGGCTGCCGCTCAATCCGTAGAGATGGCCGTCGAAATAGAGCGGCGGACCGTGGGTGTTCTGCCCCAGGCGCGTCGTCCGCCATAGCTCCTCGACCTGCCACGCGATAGCAGGACCTTCTGAGCCGGAGCGCCCGTCGCCCCGGCGTAATTTCAGCATGACGCCACCGCTCATCATCGGCAGGAAGAGGCGGTCGTCCGGCAGCACCAGGGGCATCCGGTCGACCATGCCCTGAGGGCCGGGATCATGGCTCCAGAGGAGTGTGCCGTCCTTCGGGTCGACGGCATAGAGAGCGGCGCCAGACGGCACCAGGATCTGCTCGACGCCGTCCAGCGTCGCCTTGCTGAGTGAGGCGTAAGAGGTGCCCGTGCCGTGACTTTCGCTCCAGACCAACTCGCCCGTCGCGACGTCGAAGGCCGCCGAGTAGGCCTTCTCGCCGCCTAGCAGGACGACCACCCGCCGCCCGTCGATCAGCGGGGAGGTCGCGATGCCGTACCGGGGTGGCGCGGCACCGAGGTCGTTGACCAGCTCGGTTTGCCATCGCATGGTGCCATCGCTCACAGCCAGAGCCATCAGGCGTCCGCTGGGCGTCAGAGCGAAGACCCTGCCGTGAGCCACCGCCGGTGTCGAAATCGGCCCCGGCAGCTGACCGGGACCGCCGGGTCGAGTCGGACCCGCGTCAACGCGCCAGAGCTCGCCGCCAGACACCGGATTCAGCGCCACCACGTAGTCCTTCTCGCCGTCGGAGACCATGGTGAAGAGCCGCTCATCGACGATGACAACGCCGGAATAGCCGGCGCCGATCGGTCGCCGCCAGCGTTCGCCGACGGTCAATGCGCTCACCTCGCCGCTCGCCGGGCCGTAAGAGACCGGAGCAGGCCAGACGCTGTTGCGGCCGGGCCCCCGATATTGGGGCCAGTCGTCGGCCGGGGCGGCGGCGGGCAAGAGGGCGGCGATCAGGAACCAGAGGTACATCGGCTCGGTTCCGGTTTGCCTGGCGCGCCTCTCGGAACAGCTAATGGCTCTGGCGACTGTCATGCTTAGGTTCTACGCGACCTGGCTGGGGAAGTTGCCCGAAGCCGGGCGCCTGGCGCAGCGGCCACGGCGAATCGTACGGGCTCGCGGAAAGAGCGGGCTCTATAGCTTGGACCAGGAAGCTGTACGGCCAGGCTCGAGTCTCAGGGCGTAGTCACCCTACAAGTGTCTTCACTTGTAGCTTCAGCTGAGGCAGGAGCCGCGGCGACACGACGGCCTCGGGATCGTCCAGCCGCTCGATACGTGCGTAGCCGTCAGCCGTGGGCTGTCGGTAGACCTCGACCGTGGCACCGTTGAGATCCAAGATCCATACCTCTGGTACGTCATGACGAGCGCAGGTCGGGACTTTGACTTCACGGTCGTAGGCCAGGGAGGTGTCCGCCACCTCGATCAACAGCAGGATGTCCTCCGGCCTCGGGTGCTCGGAGTAGAAATCGGGCCGCGGACGCAGCAGCGCCAGATCGGGCTGCGGCTCCGAGATATCCCCCAGGACGACCGGATTCTGGGCGTCGACCAGCGCCTCGTCCTCGCTCAGCCCGCGGGCCAGAAGGTTGTTCAGACGCCGTACCGCGGCGGCATGCCGCTTGCCGATCGGGCTCATCTCGATGATCTCCCCTTCGATCAGCTCGAGACGGTCGTCTTCACGGAAGACGCCTGCCTCACACATCAGAGTGAATTCTGATGCGGTAATCAGATGTTTGGCTGCGAGCACCGTCACGTCCTTCTTCCGATCCTCAGGATCTGGGTGAGCTCTTCGCAAAGAGCTTAGCATGCGGGCCAGCTAGTAGCTGTCGGGCACTGTCCCAGTTTCAAGTTACAAATCTGACCGCGACCGAACCAGGTCAATCATCTCGTCAAAGGTGTATGGTGTAGTAGCAAGGTCCGCTGCCATCGCTGGCGTACAGTTCGAGCCCTGAGCCCGAGTCAGCGTCTCATGCGGCGCGATCAGGTTGTACACGAATAAGTGAAACGACACCGCCGCGACGTGATGGACGGCCTTTTTCGAGTGATCATTCGTTAGCCGCGTGAAGCGTCGCATCCGCTGACGCATCTTCTGATTGTGGCTCTCGACGAATGACGTTGAGATGTGCTGCCGATCGGGTTGGCCCTGGACGATCCGGCCGCGAACGCCGATCACCTTCGCGGGGTTGTACGCCTTCCGCGTCTCTAGGTTGTCGGCGGATAGCTTCTCAAGAATGGCGTAGTCAACGTCCATGCCCCATTCGCGCTCGACCGGAGAAGCGACGTGAGATCGCCAGGAAGGCAGCTGCTGTCCGCTGGGGCCGGACGAAATCCGACCAGGGCGCCTAGACCGGTTTCGACTACTTTGCTAGAATAGCGTCCAAGGGGCTAGCTGCCCC
>JAAUXY010142318.1_pt1 | contig 10280 bp, 15 predicted proteins | sample 7278121 | NCBI WGS metagenome assembly JAAUXY01 (sample SAMN14350117, study PRJNA611818) | marine sediment metagenome | isolation source: surface marine sediment (1.8m) | place: French Polynesia: Moorea | collected 2018-08
GGCCGATGCCTACGCGGACGAGTTTCGTGAGGACGCCATCAAGAACATGGACCTGGAGCACATTCCGCAGGAGATTGCGAGACTGTCCGCGGATGACACGCTGCCGCAGGCCGAGAAAGAAGCCCGGCTGAATTCACTGGCCCGGGCTCAGACTGATACCCGACGAGCCATTCTCGGTGAACTGGCCGAGCAGGACGCGCAGTTTGAGCTGAACTACCGGGAGGACCGCCGCAACCTGGCCTCTGCGGAGGAGGCCACCGCGGCCTATCGCAGCGGCCGGTATGGCGAGGGCCGTGCTGCGGTAACCCGCTGGCAGAACATCCTGGATGATGTCGCCGCCCGCATAGCGGGTGGCGTGGCACTGGATGACTTCCGCGACAAACTGGTCCGCGGCCGCCCGGTAGCCAAGGCGGAAATGACCACCGATGACTGGGAGTCCTATGACACGGTATATGGCAAGCCAGACCGGGGGCTGTTCAGCGCTGATGCGCAGCAGCGCCTGATTCAGGTCAGCCTGGTGGAAAACACCAAACTGCTGCCCAAAGACGTGACCTATGCGCTGGCGGGCGCCACCAAGAGCCCGGAGGCGCTGGCAGCGATACTGCCGGACGCCCGTATTCTGTTCAGCATCAAGCATTTTGATACCGGCATGAATGAGGCCGATGAGACCGTGCTGATGGATGCGCTGTGGCTGGCTGAAGGCATGAGTGCCCAGGAGGCTGCCCAGGTGGCAGTCGAGAACGCCCGGGCCGGGCTGGATGCCGCCGTCCAGCAGCAGCGTCTGACGCAAGCCGACAACCTGCTGGAGGATGTCGAGCCAGACTTTGGCGACATCTGGGAGGCGGATCTGCCGAGCCAGTACGAGGCCGTGGCAACCGGGGAATGGAACCGGGTATTCAAATCAGCCTATACCCGCAGTGGCAATGAACGCGCTGCGCAACTGATGGCGGACCGCTACTTGCGGACTACCTACGTGGAGACTGACATCAACGGTGAGCCAGAAGTGATGCGGTTAGGCCCCGGCATGGTCGGCCGGCAGAACTTCGAGGAGCAGACACTACGGAAGTTTGAAGGCCAAACCGTCGAATACTATGACGATGAAGGCAATCCGCAGCAGGAGGTATTCAACCGCGAGCATGTCAGCTATCTGCCGCCAGCGGTTGCCGGGGAATACGGCATTCTGCAATACCGGGACGGACCGATGGTGGGCTTTGACCGGAAAACCGGGAAGGAATTTACCCCCGGATTCCTGATGGACATGGAGGCCGTAGAGAAAACCGGCAAGTGGCAGGAATCATTTACGCTGCGCGAGGAGTCCAGAAAGATTCTGGATCAGGCGGGTCAGGTCAAGCGCAAGATTGCTCGTCTGCAGGGCGTGGGCGATGCGGCGCGCTTTGGCGTGGCTGCCCCGGCGGGTTCACTGGAGAAGGCCATGCTGGAGTACGAGCGGCTGGTTCGACTGGCGCAGGACACTGCGCGGCGGGCCGAAGAAGTGAGGGCCGAAGCCGTTGCCGGTAAAGCAGCTACCGATTAGCACGGAGACCTATGCGGTCTCCTCGCGGGCGCCGGATCTGCGCTTTCAGTTTGGCGGCGAGACCTATGAGCGCTCGCCCACCTATGGCGAGGTACTGGGCTCGGCGTTTCGCAGCGAGAACATCACCTACAACCTGATCCGCAAACTGGGCCGGGATACCGATTATGGCGAAATCGACTACGCCCACGACCCGGTAGCGAACCTGGAGGATAAATATCGGCCTTACTGGTCGGATTTCCTGCAATCCGCCAATCAGGCCGAAACCGATGCCATCAAAGCCCGCATTGACGAGGGCCTGCGGGATGTCGAGATTGCCCGCCGGGCGGGAGGCTCATACGTATTTGCCGCAATCGGGGCTGCCGTCCTGGACCCGGTATTGCTGCCCCTGCTGGCGCTGCCATCGGTCAGGCTGGGGGCTACCCGGCTGCACAGCATGGCCAAGGTGGGCTCGGTAGCCGCCGCAGAAGCCGCTGGTGCAGAGATGCTGTTACATGCCGATCAGCCAGTCCGGACCTGGCAGGAATCGGTAGCGGCCACAGGAGGCGCTTTCCTGTTGGGTAGCGCGCTGGGCAGCCTGATTGGCAAAACCTCGCCGGAAATCGCCCAATCCATGGGCAAACAGATCGGCGCTGATGCCAAAAGCTTGGGAGAGGCCATTGAGCCAGAGGCGGTTGGGCTGGCAGTGGGTGCGGCGCAGGCCCGGCTGGTGGATACGCCGGACCGGGTGGCCAAGAATCCCTTTATCCGCAAGCTGTTGCACGGGTTTTCGCCCCTGACCCGCGGGCTGTCGAGTCGGTACGGGGAGGTGCGCAAGGTCTTTGCGGAGGCCCTGGAGCACAATATCGTGCTGAAGAACCCGGAAACCGGGGAGGTGCTGCCCACGGTCGGCAAAACCATGGAGGGCACCTATCGGGACTTCACCCAGAGCCGGGCTGCCCAGGTGGCTATGGCGATTCAGGAGGGCTTCCGGGAATTACAGGCCACTGGCAGCCGCATGACGTTCTGGCAATTCGATGAGGCCATCGGCCGGCGGTTGAATACGGACCGCTGGGGTACGCCCAACCCCGCTATCGACAAGGCCGCGACCACGGTGCGCAAGATGCTGGATGAGGTTGGCGAGGAGGCCGGCCGACTGGGGCTGATTGACCCTAACGCCAAGCCCCGCTTTGCGCCGTTCTACCGGCCGCGGCGCTACAACATCGCCAAAATCTATGACAACAGCGTGGAATTTGTGGATTTCCTGGCGCAGAAGTTCTCTGCCAAAACGCAGATGTCCCGGGCAGAGATCCTGGAGATGCAGCAGTTGCTGGCCAAGGAAAAACAACTGCAGGTGAATAACCAGACGCTGCACAAAGCCCAGCAGGAGCGTCTGGCCGAGCTCAAAGAGAAGCGCCGCAACATCCGCACGCCCGAGCAGGAACGACTGAATGCCGAGGCTATCAAGGACAAGATTGTTGGCACCCCGCTGGGGCGGATGGTGCAGTTTGGCGATGACCTGACGCCCTCGGTAGGCCCGCTGCAGGAACGGATGCTGGCGCTGACAGATGAAGAACTGGACCAGTGGCTGATGCACGGCGCCAGCGACATCATGCACGACTACCTGCATTCGGTCGGCGCAGAGATTGCCCTGACCCGTCACGCCGGCGACCTGGAAATGTCGGACTGGGTCATCCGCATCAAGCGGGAGGCCGAGCCCAGAATCCGGGCAGCCAGCGGCAAGGAACGCCAGTCCCTGCAGAAAGAACTGAAGCGGGCTCTGGAGGATCTGGAGCATATCCGCGATTCGATGCTAGGGCGGCTGGGGCCGCGAGGTCATGCGGCACAGCGGGCTGCCAATATCACCAGCAACATCCGGGGCGCTATCTTCATGGCCAATCTGGGCATGATGACCGTGGCTGCCATTCCAGACCTGGCCCGGCCGGTGGCGCAGCACGGGTTTGGCGCCTGGCTGAAAGCCTCTGGGTTCAATGCCAAGTCATTTATCAAGGGCACCCGCGCTTACAAGAACCGCAAGGAACTGCAGAAGCTCGGCGTGGCCACGGATCTGCTGTTGCAAAGCCGGTTGTATGCCCTGAATCCCGAAGTGGCGGACATGAGCAAAAAGATGTTCAAGGCCACCACCACCTTTGCCAAAGCGACCGGGATGCTGCACTGGAATACCGCGATGAAAACCATTGCGGCCAATATGGCGATTGACTCGCTGTTGCTGGCGGCCGGCCGGCGCGGGCCACAGGGGCTGAAAAAGCTCGCCCTGGCCGGGATTGATGAGGACATGGCGGTCCGCATCAATCAGCAGTTCAAGCGCTACGGTGAGACCGATACCGGGATGCGGATTGCCAACAGCGCGAAGTGGAAAGACCTGGAGGCCAGAGAGGCCTTTGAGGCGGCCATCCGGCGGGATGCCGACACCACCATTGTCACGCCCGGGCTGGGTGACCGGCCGATATTCATGTCCACGGAAGCGGGCAAGTTCCTGCTGCAGTTCAAGTCCTTCTTTCTGGCAGCGCACAACCAGATGCTGATTCCGATGGCGCAGCGCGTGGCCATGGGCGACTTTCACGCCATGCAGGGCATTGCCATGGGGCTGCTGCTGGGCACAGCCGTGGAGGTCATCCGCGAAACTATCTCCGGGCGCAGCGAGCGGCTGGAGGACTACAAGCCGCAGGACTGGGCGATTCAGGCCGTTGACCGCATGGGGCTGTTCTCGATCCCGATGGAGGCGTTCAATATTGCTGACAAGGTGGCGCAATCCCGGCTGCGGGAGATGATTGGCGCCACACCGGGCAGCCGGTTCTTTGCCCGCAACTGGATGGGCACCATGTTTGGCCCGGTCGGCAACTACGTGCCCGGCGTCATGACTGCCATTCAGAACCTGTCCACTGAGGACGGCCTGACGGAATCGGATGTCCGGGCGATCCGGCGTATCATGCCTTACCAGAATGTGTTTTATCTGAGACAGTTACTGGATCAGGGCGAGGAGGCCCTGGCCGATTATTACGACTTACCTGAGAGGAGGAATTAACCATGCCAGCACCACATGCAGTGGCCAAAGGCCAGACCGTGCAGGCCACAGTTCTGGATCGCGGCCGGAATAACATCGGCAACGTGGGGAATACACATACCGCCCCGGGTTGTCAGAAGTCACCAGAGACCATCGGCAACGCCGGCCGGGAGTATGGCGTAACGTCAATCACCGGCACCGGCACGCTGGTCACCGTGGTCCATGAGCTCAACGTGGCCGACCTTGGCACTTCCGTACAGCTGGCCGCCGCCTATCAGTGCCGGGTCAACGGGGCAGCGCGCAATGTTACTGATACCTCGATTTCGACCACCAACGTGGGCTTGCTGATTGACGGCGGGGCCCTGAATGCCGGGGATGTGCTGGAGGTTGTATTCACCAATAACCCGACTACCGGGCTGAGGTTCACTGGCAATAATGGCGGGCAGGTGCCGAATTTCCGGGCATTTGGTGTGGCCAGTTAGTGCCCTATCCATCGGCACATTCGCACCAGCAGACCCAGCCGGAGACCGAACTGGAGCCGGAGCGTAACCGTATCCGGCATTTCGTGGGCAACGCTCACACCGACAGACAGACGGAGCACGCCCTGGCGGGGCTCGCGCACCCGCCCTATAACGCTATGACTACTACCCTGAAACAGCCCTGCACGCTGCTGAATGACGTGCAAGCCTTCCGCCTCAACCAGTACAACGGCTGGGCCAGCCCCGGCGACCTGGTGTACGCCGAGCCATCCCAGGGGGCAGAGAATCGTGTGCAGGACCTGCGCATTAGGGCCAGTTACCTGGACACCAGCAGCGGGCCCTGCATCCTGAACCAGGACCAGGCCTGGAAAGGCGACTATTCGATTCGCTGTGCCAGCATTGATTCCGGCGGCAGCGGCAACGGCCGGGCCGAGGTCACGCTGCACGACCCGCAGGCGGGCAAGTCTTTTATCCGCCATCAGCGCGATTACTGGTATTCGTTTGTCTATCACGACGCCAACGTCGCCCGGCAAGGCGCCTGGCACCTTATTGCCCAACTGTGGAATGCCCGCCCCGAGAAGCCGGGTTACGGCAATACCCTGAGCCCGGCGCTGGCACTGGAGCGGCAGACCGACACCACCATGCGGGTTGCAATCCGTAGCAATCAGCCGGGCGGGGCAACCAATGAGACCTACCTGGAAAACCTGCCGTGGTATCAAAACCAGTGGCAGCGCTTCGTGGTGCATTTCCGTCTGTCCACCTTCGATGAGGGCGGCAACGGGCATGTCTCCGTCTGGGGCGCGCCACAGCAAGAAGGCCTGATTCCATTAACGCAGTGGTATGGCCAGATTGGATATGACTATGCTGACCCAGCAGACGCTAATCGTTCGCAGCAGCGGTTTGGCCTGTACTACCAGGGCTTCGGGGCGCAGCTGACCTGCTTTGTCGATCAGTTGCGCCTCAGCGACGATGCAGCCGCAGACCATCACCGGATGGACCCGCTGGCCTGGTTCGATATCAACAACGTCACCCTGGCTGCCTAGTTATGTTAACTGTTACAAAGAGTTGCTAGCCCCAGGGCTGGGGCTATGTTTAACTGCGGTGATGCCTACTGAATCAATGACTACGTTCTGGAAATCCCTTGCCCTGATTACCTCAGGCGGCATGGTGTCACTGGTGGTGGGGATGTTCACCTTCTGGGGTGACTGGACATTGGTTAAGGCCAACGTCGAGGAATTGCGGCGCATTCAGGGTGGCGTATCGGCCCCGCCTAATTCCGAGTCCGGCGCCCAGATCAGCGGCACGATGCTGAGTGAAGCAGTCGGCACCCGCAAGAACCTGGAATTTATCCGTGATGATCTGCAATCAATTCGGGATTCCATGCAGGTGGTCCAGACCGACCTGGGCGACATTAAGCAGCGCCTGGTGATTGAACTCAATGGACGAGACCGCTAAACGCGAAAAGCTGCGCGACAAGATCATCGGCGGGGTCGCTGGCAGCCTGTGTGTGGCGGTAGCTTATTTCTTTCTCGACTACAACACCACCGATCCGGAGGTGCTCCCCACGCTCGATATCCAGCAGCAACGCCTCGATACCCAGAAAGAACAAATGGCCATCCAGCAGCAATCGCTGGAGGAGCTCGAACAGGGCACGGATGCCATCTCCCGCTATGTGGTGCAGCAGGAAATCAAGTCGCTGACGGAACTGATCCGGATGTTTGAATCTCGTCGCGGCGAGTGGAGCGAAGCCGACCGGGAGCAATACGACAGGCTGCAGGAGGCGCTGCGAAGTGCCTACAAAACCCAGCAGGCGCTAGATGAGCCGGGCCAATGAGCGACAAATCCCGTGATTGGCTGTCTATCGCGTTCACGGCATGGGCAGGCGTGGTGGGCTTTGCGGCCTATCTCATCATGGCGGAAATTACAGATGTGCGGGAGGCGGTTAGCGAGGGGATTCTGCCAGTAGCACAAGCCCGGGTGACCATGCTGGAAACCCGGATGGCGCGGCTAGAGAATTTCTGTATGCGGATCTATTACCCCGATGAAGCTGAGTGAGAAACGCATTGAATTCACTCAGGATCTGGCGCTGCTGATCCAGTATGCGGCGGCCCGTGGCATGTACCTGGCAGCTGACTGGGTAAAACGCAACAAGGTCGCCAATGACTCCGTCAAGGGCGCCAAGAACTCCAATCACCTGCAGGCGCTGGCAGCGGACATGAACCTGTACATTGACGGCAAGTACCAGACCGCCACGGATGCGCACCGGGAGCTTGGCATGTTCTGGGAATCAATCCGCCCGGAGAATCGCTGGGGCGGACGGTACAAGGATGGCAACCACTACGAGAGGTACAAGTGATGCCGATTCCGGTCATTGGCGACATCATCAAGAGCGTCGGGGATGTCATCACCCATATCCTGCCGGACGGGGATGAGCGCAAGAAACTGCAGGCGGAAGTCACTACCGCCATCCTGAATCACAGCAAGGACCTGGCCGCAGCTCAGCGCGATATTATCGTGGCTGAGGCACAAGGCGAGTCGTGGCTGCAGCGGAACTGGCGGCCTATCCTGATGCTGACGGTGGTGGCCATTCTCGCCAACAACTACATCCTGGTGCCCTACGCCACGCTGTGGACTGACCGCATTGTGGTGCTGGATCTGCCGCCGGAGCTCTTTGGCCTGCTGACAGTTGGCGTCGGCGGTTATGTGGTCGGGCGGACCTACGAGAAAGCGAAGGGCGTCGAATAAAAAAAGCCCCCGACTCAGTCGCGGCGAGCCGGGGGCAGGGCTTGGGCAGATATTTGTAGCGAGGTCATTATACCTCAGAATGGAATGCTATCGTCCTCGAAGCCATCTCCCTGTTTCGCGACAGCTTTCTGGCCGCCTGGCGCGGGTATCTTGTCCTTGATCCAGTTGGGCAGTTTCTCGTAATGCCCCCAGGTCGCCGGATCGTTCACGTCATACAGGAACGGCGGGTCATCGTAGTCCGGCACCTCTTTGGGGGTGCAGGTATCCACTGTATGCACATTGGCATAGGTCCGGGTGTCGCCTTTCTTGTGCTTGATCTTCAGGTTGGCCTGCTTGCCCAGCAGGGTTTCCACGTCGAACTCGTCAGCTTCCTGCTGGTCCGCGAACTCATGGTCGGTCCAGTCCTGAATGTCCCGGCACAGATTGGCTTTCTCGAACATCGAGAACGTGTACATCTTGCTCACGGACATCGGCCGGCCGTCATCCAGCAGATGCTCGGGCAGCGACCAGCGGAACCAGATTTTCTCTTTCACGCCCCAGTTGGTTTCCTGGGGGCCCATGATGACAATGCGATCGCACAGTCCGAGTTGCCAGCCGGCGTCCGGTATCTTGTATTCAGTCATCTGCGTTTTTGGTGCTTTCCTCGCCATGGTCAATACCTCCATTCAGTTCTTTGGCGATTTCAATAAGCCGGGCCAGGTTACTGTCCAGCTTTTCCTGTTCGCGGGCCAGGATAGCCCGCTGCAGCTTCAACTGCTCAATGCTTTCCTCCAGTGTAGTCATACCTTGGGCGCCGTCCACATTTCGCCAAAGGCGTCGATATACCAGAAACCCTGCGGGTCAGCCTGTTCCCGTTCCACCAGTGCGGACAGGGCATCACCCAGGTCGCTGGTTATGTTGGTGCCATCAGGGAAGTAGTGGTTCTCCCCGGTTTTCCATTCCCGCACCCGGTAACTGGGTGGTGCATGGTTAATTCTGACTGTCATACGTCTCTCTCCTTTCGGTTAATGTCACTCATCGCTGCGCTCCCCTCATCTCAGCATTCAGCATCCGCGTTAGCTTGCGGTTCCGCTTGTCCCTTGCCTCACCCCATGCCGCAGCCCTTGCCTCACCCCATGCCGCATCCCATGTCGCAGTCCTTGCCGCAGCCCTTGCCGCAGCCTCTGCCGCAGCCTCTGCCGCAGTCCTTGCCGCAGCCCATGCCGCAGCCCGTGCCGCAGCCCGTGCCGCACCCCATGCCTCACCCCATGCCGCAGCCTCTGCCGCAGCCTCTGCCGCAGCCCGCAGCTTTTCATCGCCGGTTTTCAGGTAACGGACAACAACATCCGGTGCATCCCACAAGTGAATGACATCTAGCGCGCACAAGCGGGCGAACTTTCGCAGTATCTCGGTCGCATCACACATTGCCAGTACGGTGCGTTCGGTGCCAACTAATTTGTCATCACCTTTAACAACAGTACCGCTGATCTCGACCCGACAGCAGATCGGGCCGGGCGCGTATTTCAGGGCATCCAGTGGTTTGATACTGCCGTGCAGTCCAATTCTGCATAGCACGGGCGTTGCGTCCGGGTCTTCGTAGTAGGTATAGCCGGGCGCCACGATCCGGTCATCGCCATAACCAAGCCGGCGATTCTTGCGGACAAAGTGCCATGCCTTAATGGGGTTACTCATCGCTTGCCTCGCGGTCGTGCATATATTCATCCAGCGTAGCAATGGCGGCACGCAATAAACCAAGACTGATAGTAACTTCGGTTGAATCAGGCATGTCTGTCAGTCGCGCATATAGACGCTGCCAGACATGCTGCGCCTTGCGAACGCGAGCATCACATTCGGCCTTATGTCGCCGGAGCTGCCTTTCAAGGATCCGGCGCGCTTGGTCGATGTCACTCACGGTAATGGCTCCATGCAAAATTCAAGGTCATCAAGTCCGGGCACAAACGCAATTGGACAGCGTTGCTCAATGGCATGTAGCCCGTAAGACGTAACACCGACCGGGTTCCCGTCTTTGTCGATTACCAGCATCAGGCACGTATCATTACCTGTGATTGCCAACAGCACCATCGAATGCCCAGCTTTTCGCCCATATCCGCCGCTGATTGCATAGACATTACCAACCACACATTGCGAAAATACCGGCACGTTATCGGTTTTAATTCTCACTGCTTCGCTCCTGTATGGATGTTCCAGTATTCAGCAGCCTCCTGAATGGCGAACTCGACTTGCTGGCCGTGAACCTTGCGCCACAGATCCCACACTTCCAGTCGTGTTTCATAGCTGGGACTCGGCAATGCTGAATCTTTACCGGGAGCCAACATGCCTGTGTCGCGATAGAACGTAGCAGCTTTGATCTCAAACAGGTCGTTGCTATCCATCATCCCGCTCATCGCTTTCCACCATCTTCACGGCGACGCGCAGGGCATTACGTCCACCACAGCGCAAACAGCATCAGCACGCTCATACTCAACATGCCGCAGCAAAACCAGACCAGGCGATTGAGCCACATATCCTCACGGGAATAGAC
>JAAUXY010100189.1_pt1 | contig 10278 bp, 10 predicted proteins | sample 7278121 | NCBI WGS metagenome assembly JAAUXY01 (sample SAMN14350117, study PRJNA611818) | marine sediment metagenome | isolation source: surface marine sediment (1.8m) | place: French Polynesia: Moorea | collected 2018-08
CGGCCATTGAGCGAGACCCACACATTGGCCCGGACCTCCACGTCGGGGATGCCTTCCTCCTCCCGATAGACCCGTTCCAGATGGTGGGCGAACTGCAGGATCATGTCCGGGCGGGTCCGCATCTTGCGCGCCTGTCGGCGGGTCAGGTATTTGCCCGGCCGGACCTTCCACTCCTCGCCCGAGCGCGGGTCGCGAACGACAAAGTCGGCCCGTCCCTTCTTGTCCCTGAGTTTCATACGCCAGGCAAAGCGATGGCCGTCCTCGTTCCAGGCCACGTCGCCGGGATAGGCGTAGTGCCGCAGCGGGAAGCCGATCTGAACGGCGAACCAGGCCGCCATCAGCAGCATGACCGTCGCCTGGGACCAGCTGACCGCACCGGCCGGCGATATCGCGGCCGCGGCGGCGCCGTACTGGCCGCGCGCCTCCCGGACCAAGGGCAGCGTAACGCCGGCCAGGCGCGACAACGGCCGGAGCAGCCTGCGCGCCACCTGCCGCGGCCAGTCCGGGTCGAAGAACATCAGCGTGGCCGCCAGCGTGAGCCAGGGGAAGATGCCGATCTGAAAGACGATGTGGTTCATGGTGTGGAAGCTGGCGTACACCACGAAGACGAAGAGCCGCGTGCGCCGCCAGAGCAGCAGGGGCGCGCCGACCACGTGCAAGAGAATGACGCCGTAGGCGCCGACCGCGATGACCCACGGCTCCGAGAAGTAAGGCCCGATCAGGGCCAGGTCGGATCGCCGGTTCAGCCACATGCCCAGCGGCTCGAGCTGCAGCCAGTCCGGGTTGATCTTCACGAAGCCGGCATAGAGATACATGATCTCGAACTGAACCACGAGCGTCCAGACCGCCCAGGCGGGGATCGTGGCGGACTTGATGCGCGAGGACCACCAGGCATCCACCGAGAAGGCGCGGTGGGCCGGCAGGAAGCACATCAGGAAGCTGACCAGGATGACCAGATAGAAGTGGTTCAGATACTGGGCCTCGTCGAGCAGGAAGACGTAGCTGAACCCCAGGAAGAACAGGATCGACGCGATCCGGTAGAAGGCGCCGACGGCAATGCAGGCGGCCAGCACGCCCAGCGCAGCGAAATGCCAGTACATGCCGTCGCCGGGCCACGGCGACACCCAGTCGAACCCGTAATATGTGAAGTGAAAATCCGGAACGATGTAGTAGCGGGGGATCCAGTTGTGGCTGAAATAGCGCCAGACCTCGATCACCATGATCACGCCAAAGGCGATCCGAAAGAAGACGAGCGACGCAGGATCGACCTCGCGAAACAGCGAGGTCCGAAGCCGGGCAAGCATTATGACGTCCCCTCTCTGCTTTGCCGCCGCTTAGGCGCGTCGCCGTCCCACCCCGTTGAGACGGATGATCGCAGCAGAGTATGTCAGGAAGATGTCCGATGCACGCGCCGCTTGCAGCGGACGCGCCGGGCGGACATCCGGCCTTCGCTACATCCGGTCCCGGTAGCCGACGTTCACCTCCTTGAGGCTCTCGTCGGTGCCGAAGGCGAAGTGCTTGGTCAAGTCCGGTGAATACCGGCTGGCCGGCGGGCGGCGGCCGAGCGCCTCGGCGATGGCGCGGACATGGTGCGGGGCGCCGCCGCAACAGACCCCGATATACCGGATCCCCGCGTCGTAGCAGGCGCGCGCGAATGCCGCCATCTCGAAGCGGTTGCAGGTGAACGGGTCCAGTGCGATCGGGAACGTGCCCTCCGCCGGCAGGCAGTCGCAGGCGGGATCGGGCAGATGAAAGAAGGTCGGCTGCTCGGCGTTCGTGCGATAGGGCACGGGCAGGCCGGCGACATGGCAGCTGACCCGCTCCCGGATCTGCTCGAGCAGTTCGAGCGTGGTGGCCGGGCCGCGATAGCAGTTCAGCCCCACGACATCGGCGCCCGCGTCTTCGAGCCGCCGGCAGGCCTCGGCTGGCAGGTCGCCGTCGCGGGTCTTGCCCTCGGCCGGGATCGCCAGCGTCACCACCGCGGGCAAGTCGGTCTGCTTGATAATCTCGAGTGCGATCTCAGCCTCGCGCGTCCAGGTGAAAGTCTCGCCGACGACGAAATCGACGCCGGCATCGGCGGCCCAGCCGACCTGCTCGGCGAACATCGCCCGGCAGGAGTCTTCGGTACCCGGCTCCCCCGGATCGTAGATGTTCGTGTTGCAGATGTTGCCTGCCACTAGCGCCGGCTCATCCGTCGCCTCCTGCGCGACCTCCTTGGCTAGCTCCAGCGCCTGGCGGTTCAGCGGTTCGAGCAGGTCCTCCTTGCCGATGATGCGCAGCTTCTCGCGATGGCCGTAATAGGTGAACGCCTCGATCACATCCGAACCCGCCCGCAGAAACTCCCGGTGCAGCTGACGGACCGCGTCCGGATGGTCGAGAACCACCTCCGGCACGTATGCGCCGGCGCTGAGATAGCCGCGGCGCTCGAGCTCGAACAGATAGCCTTCCGCGCAGATCACCGCGTCGGCGTTCAGTCGCTCCAGCAGCCCGCGCTTGCTCTCCCCCATGTCCGCCTCCCCTTGCGCAATTCACCAATGCCCGGGGCCAGCGCGGGGCGGGACCGCCCAGCCATTCACGGGCAAAGGTTCACATGCACAGCGGCGGCGAAGGGCGCTCGTGTGCGGTCGACCCAATCTGGTCCGTACGCGCCGCGCGGCGGCGACCCAGGGCGCGCTCGCGCGCACACGACCCTCTCACGTGCAACGTGTTCCGCAGCGCCCTTCGACGACCGCCGAACGCCAGGCCCAAAGACGTGGATCGCGGCTACGCGGCCTTCTTCGCCACGATGAACAAGCCCCTGTTCGGCTGCCAGGCGTAGTCGATTTCGAAGCCGGCGGCAGTCAGGCTCGCCTCCAGCTCCCGGCGGGTAATGACCTTGACCAGGGGCATCAGGCCGAGGACGCGGCCGAGCGGCGCGACGAACTTGAACCACGGCATGAAGTCGCCGATGCAGACGGTGCTGGAGACGAACACGCCGCCGGGCTTGAGCATCCTGTGCACCTTGGCGATGGCCGCCTCCATGTCCGCCAGCAGGTGCAGGATGCTGTGCCCCATCACCACATCCAGGGACTCGTCGGGCACGTCGAGGTCCTCGATCGTTGTTTGCTCGAACGCGACGTTCTCGACACCGCCCACGTCAGCCTTGCCCTGGGCGATCTCGATCATCTTCGAAGAGATGTCGGTCGCGCGGATATGCTTCACATAGGGCGCGTGGGCGATGGCGGTCGATCCGGTGCCGCAGCCGAACTCCAACACCTCCATATCGGGCCGAAAGTAGCCGCGCGTGATCTGAAGCTTCTTCTGATAGGCCGCTTCGTCCGCAACCGGTTTCTTTGCGTAGCGTTCCGCGATCCTGTCCCAGAACTTGCTCGGCTGAGGCATCGTCATCCTTTCTCGTGTTAAGGCGGTCATAGCGCACTCTCCTTATGGCTGTCTTCGATGGGTTTCCGGCCGACGCAGGCCAGGCTCAGTTGGCGGCAGACCGCGCGGTCGTCGAACGGCAGGCAGCGAGCGTTCTCCAGGCCGCTGCCGAGCAGCCAGGTCTCAGCCTGGTCGGGCGTTACCCGATGCGTCCGCCATTTGAGATGCACATACATCCCCAGCGGCGAGCGGCGGGTGAGGCAAACGACGAGCAGACCGCCGGGCTTGAGGACGCGCACCATCTCGTCGAGCGCAACGCTTGGATCGGGCAGATGCTCCAGCACATGGGCGCTCATCACCAGATCGAACGCGCCGTCGTCGTAGGGAAGCGTGCGCACGTCGCCCTGGCGCAGGGTCGCGTCGACGCCGTAGTCGCGTAGACGGCTGCCCGCCCGCTCGAGCATGCGCGGCGAGATGTCGATGGCATCGAGCGCGAACGGAGCCGGCGAGACGCGGGCGAAAGCGCAGGATATGGCGCCCGTACCCACGCCGCAGTCCAGCACGCGGCGGCGCCCGCCGCCCCACGGGTCATCGCTGAGCACACGGCGCAGCATTGTCTCGTAGGCGTCGGGAACGCCGAGCCGGTCCAGAGTCCGGCTCCAGCCCGCCGCGGCCCGGTCGTAGCTGCGGGTTAGCTCGCAGGCGCTCAAGGCCCGCCGCCGCAGCGAGATCTGCCAGGAGCCGAACCAGCGGACCAAGACGGGGATCGTCGCGTCTTCGCAGCGGCCTTCGGATGGCGCGGTCAGGGGTGGCGCGGTCAGCGTGCTCGAGCCATGCATGGGTTTCTCTCCGCCGATGGGTGGGTGTTGCGTGGGTGGAGTTGGGCTGGCTGCCGGCCCATGCCCCGATCGGTCTTGGCCGATGGGGGCACGCCCCGGCTGCTGTCGGCGCTTTCCTACACATGCATCGATCAATTAGGAATTGCGGAAATTCGTACTTGTGATATGCAAATTTGCATGAATTGGCAGGCCGTCTCCTTCGACTGGAATCGGGCCCGGGCCTTCCTCGCCACCGCCGAGGAGGGCTCGTTGTCGGCGGCCGCCCGGGCGCTTGGCCAGACCCAGCCGACGCTCAGCCGGCAGGTCGCCGCACTGGAAGAGGACCTGGGGGTGACCCTCTTCGAACGGGTCGGCCGGTCGCTGGCATTGACGCAATCGGGGCTGGAGCTGCTCGACCATTTCCGGGCCATGGGCGACGCGGCCAGCCGTATCTCGCTCGCCGCGTCCGGCCAGTCGCAGGCCATCGAAGGGCAGGTCCGCATCACGGCGACCAATATCACGGCGACCTATCACCTGCCTGCCGTACTCAAACAGCTTCGGGAAATAGCGCCGGGTATCGAGATCGACGTGATTGCCTCGAACGAAGTCCGCGATCTGACGCGCCGCGAGGCCGATATCGCCATCCGGCACGGGCGCCCGGAGCAACCGGATTTGATTGCGAAGCTGGTCCGCGAGACGTCCGCCCACCTCTACGCCTCGACCGAGTATCTCGACAAGCACGGTCGACCGGAGACCCCGAGCGATCTGTCGAGCGCGGATTTCATCGGCGTCGAGGACCCCGCGCGGCTGCTTCCGGTCTTGAACGGGCTCGGCCTGTCGCTCACCCGTGACAACTTCAAGCTGACCTCGTCCAGCGGGACCGTGCTCATGGCGCTGGTAGAGGAGGGCCTCGGCATCGGCCTGTTTGTCAAGGAGTGGGCCGAGCTCGTGCCCGGCCTGGAGCCCGTCCTGCCCGAGCTCGAGCCGATCCCCGTCCCGGTCTGGCTGGTGACCCACCGCGAGCTGCACACCAGCCGCCGCATCCGCCTGGTGTTCGACCTGTTGGCGGACGCGTTCTCGTGAACGGGGCGCCATCCCACGGACAGTGTGACTCTGTCTCGACCAGCGGCGCGCCTGGCCTGCGTCGCTTCGCCCCGCATCTTGATCGCGCCGGCAAACGGGCCCTGGCCAAGCGCTCGTGGTGCCGCGTCCCAGTCCACGGCCCTTATCGCGCGCGAAGCCGCCTCTCCTACTCGGACGCCCGCACCCGCACGTAGGAGCCGGGCGCATCCTCGATGGGGGCGAGTTGGCCGTCGCCGGGATCGCGGGCCGGCACCCGCTTGCCGGCGCGCCGCGCGAGCCAGCGGCCCCAATCGGGCCACCAGGAGCCCTCGTGCCAGTCCGCGTGCGCCAGCCAGGCGTCCGGCTCGGCCGGCGCCGCCTCGCCGGTCCAGTAGCCGTATTTGACCCGCCCCGGCGGGTTGATGATCCCCGCGATGTGGCCCGACGCTCCCAGGATGAAGCGCACCTTGCCGCCCAGCAACTGCGTCGACGGGTAGACCGACCGCCAGGGGGAGATGTGGTCGTCCTTGGTGGCCACGATGTAGCTCGGCACGGTGACCTTGCCCAAGTCGATGGGCACGCCGTCCAGGGTGATGGCGCCCGGCTTCTTGAGGCCATTCTGCATGTAGAAGTGGCGCAGGTAATGCAACAGCATGGCCGCCGGCAGCCGGGTCGAGTCGGCGTTCCAGTAGAGCATGTCGAACGGCATCGGATCCCGGCCCATCAGGTAGTTGTTGACCACGAAGGACCAGATCAGGTCGTTCTCGCGCATCATGCTGAACATGTCCGCCATGTGGTGGCCTTCGAGATAGCCCTTCTCGGCGACATAGGTCTCGATGTTCCGGAGCTGATCGTCGTCGATGAACACCGCCGCCTCGCCCACGTCGTCGAGATCGATCATGGTGGCCAGCGTTGTGGCGGACTTGATGCGGTCGATGCCCTTGGCCTTGAGATAGGCCAGGGTCGCCATGGTCAGGATGCCGCCGATACAGAAGCCCAGGATGTTGATCTGCTTCTCTCCGGTCGCCTGCTCGATCGCGTCGAGCGCGGCCAAGGGCCCCTCGAGCATGTAGTCGGTGAAGGTCTTGTGGGCCAAATCCTTGCGCGGGTTGACCCAGGAGATCACGAACAGCGTATGCCCCTGGTCCACCGTCCACTTGATCAGGCTGTTCCGGGGCTGCAGATCCATGATGTAGAACTTGTTGATCCAGGGCGGCACGAACAGCATCGGCCGGCGGTGCACCGTGTCGGTGGACGGCGCATACTGGATCAGCTGCATGAGATCGTTCTGGAACATCACCTTGCCCGGGGTGGTGGCGACGTTCTTGCCGACCTCGAAGGCGGTTTCGTCGGTCATACTGATCTGCAGCCGGCCCTTGCCTTTTTCCAGGTCGGTGACCAGCCGTTCGACGCCCTCGATCAGGTTGACGCCGCCGGTCTCGCGGATCCGCTTGAGCACCTGTGGATTGGTGAGCGCGAAGTTGGTTGGCGCCATGGCGCTGACGAACTGCCGGGTATAGAACTCCACCTTGTCCTTGCTGTTGCGATCGAGGCCGTCGGTCTGGTTGGCCAGCGACTGCAGCCAGCGCGCGGTCAACAGGTAGGATTGCTTCAAGTAGTCGAACAAGAGATCTTCGGACCAAGCCGGGTCCTTGAAGCGGCGGTCGCTGGACGGAGAGGCCCCGCCGTCGCCGTCGCCATTTCCCGTAGCCCGCGCCAGCATGGACTGCCAGAGCCCCAGGCTGTCCTGCCACAAGGCCATCTGAGCCTTGGCCAGGGTGAACGGATCGCGCATCATCGTGGCGTAGAAATCGAGAAAGGCGCGGCTGACGCCCGCGACGTCGATCAGAGAGAACTCCCGACCGGCCGCCTGTCTGGTCATGTGCTCGAGCACGTCCACGGCGGCGCGCTGGCTGCGCGGCACCAGGTCGACGAGCCTTCGCATCGCCTCGCCCGCATCCGGGCCGGCCGGCGTCTTGTCCCGCTTCTGCGTCATCCGCGCGCGCTCGTGCCCGTCAACGTCGCGCCTCTGGCCCTTCGAATCATGGGCTTTCTCCGCAAAGCCAACAGGATAGCAGACTGCGTTGCGTCTTGCTCGACCGATTCGAACAGATCCGGGTGTCCGGTCGGGCCGCTGTCTTCAGGCTTTGTTAGGAGAACTTCTGAAAGATTCTGTTAACCGCGGCGGCAGATCCGGTCGTCGGCACGATCGGAGGCGCATCGTGCGAGCGAGGATGCTATACCGCCGTTTCGCCATGTCACGCCAGGACAACTCAACGACCCAATGATCAGACAGATGCCGTTTCCGCTCCGCCCTCTGCTCCTCGGATTGATTGCCGGTGCGATCATGACCTGCGCGGTGCCCCACGCCCGCGCCGACGGCCTGGCCGACTGGAAAGCGGAGTTCCCGAAGACGAATTTCAGCCGGACCGCGATCGATCTGTCCGAGATCGACTTCGACGGCCCGACCCGGGACATGATCGTGGCGATCGACGCCCCCACCTTCCGGCCGGTCAGCGAAATCGGCGAAGACGACATCGGCCCGCAGGAGCCCGTTCTGTCAATCGATATCGACGGCGACCGACGCGCCTATCCGCTGCGGATGATGCTGTGGCACGAGATCGTCAACGATACGGTCGGCGGCGTGCCCGTGCTGGTGACCTTTTGCCCGTTGTGCAACTCGGGTTCGGTGTTCGACCGGAGGGTCGACGGCCAGGAGCTCCGCTTCGGCAACACCGGCCGGCTGCGCCATTTCGACATGGTCATGTATGACGACGTTACGGAGAGCTGGTGGCAGCAGTTCCTGGGCGAAGCGATCGTCGGCGAGATGAAGGGCGCGCGATTGAAAGTGCTGCCGGCCCGGCTTGAATCGGTCGAGCGCTTCCGGGCGCGGGCGCCGGACGGCAAGCTGATGGTGCCGGAAAACCCCATGATCCGCCCCTACGGCATGACACCCCATACCGGCAAGGACGGCAGTAAAGTGCCGGCGAGCTGGGTTCCCTACCCGCTGCCGGAGGGCGTCAAGCCGTACGACCGCGTCGTGGTGGTCGGCGAACAGGCTTGGCTACTGTCGGCGTTGCGCCGGCGCAAGACGCTCAAGCAGGGCGAGCTCGAGTTGACCTGGATCCCCGGTCAGAACTCCGTGCACGACACGGAGGTGATCGCCGAAAGCCGGGACGTGGGCAACGTGGTCGTCCGGCGCAAGACCCCGGCCGGGCTCCAGGACGTCCCCTACGACGTCACCTTCGCCTTTACCTTCCGGGCCTTCCGGCCGGACGGCAAGCTGCACTTGGAATAGGAGCTGCGGGCCATCAAGCGGCGCCGCGAAAGCAGGCGCCATCCTGAGCATTTGTAAGATCGAGGCTCCGAGGGCTTCCAGCCTCTGCCGGGCTGAGCTGCGGGACCCTCCGTCCGAAAACGGAAGCAGCCCGTTCCGCCGACGGGGTACGGGCGAAAGGGGCTGCTGGCGTCGGCGCGACCTGGGCTCGCCGCGCCGCGGGGGCTATCGTCGATAGAGCCCCCAGTACTCGGTGCCACGCTTGTTGAAATCGATGTCCTTCAACTCCTTGGCGCGCGCCTGCGCGTCAGGGGCAGCTTGGCCGGGCCTCACGGCGAGCTGCTTGTCCGACGCCTTGGCTGGCAGGTCGGCGAGCACGTTCTGCGTGTCCGCCTTGGGAAACCACGGCCGGGTCGGATCGCCGAGGGAGCTCTCGGCCAGGGCCGGCGCGGCGCTCACACTGGCCGCGATGGCGGCGGCGGCGAGGGTCAGGGAGGATTTCCTGAGGCTCGGAATGCGCATGGGTCTCTCTCCTTCGATTGGGATTGGCGCAATATCTGTGTCTGGGGGTCGCAGCCCCTCCCGCGAGGGGGGGGCGTGGCGGGAGGGGCTGCGATCCGCGCGGCCGGGGGACGCCGCGCGTGCCTCTAACGTGCCTTGGTTCCGGTCTGGGAGGCCGGGCGGTCGCCCTGGTTCTGCCGCTGCTGGGTCGCATTCTGGCCGCTCTGCACCTGGCCGGGCTTCTCGCTGATCACCTTGCTGTCATAGGACTTGGGAAACCACGAGCGGCTTCGGTCGCCGAGGACGCTCTCGGCCAACGCCGCGCCGGCGCTGAGGCTGGTGACGAGGCCGGCGGTGGCAAGGACCAGGGACGCTGTCTTCAGGGGGGATTTGCTCATATCGCTCTCCATCAGCTAGGCGTTCGCTTTGTCGTTGCAGCCGCCGCCGGGTATCTCTTGGTTCCCGGTTCGCTTCGTGCTGCACTGCGAAGGTGGGATATGAAGCGACGGCCCGGTGTGCGAATTTGCACATGCTGAAACGGCCGGACTTCCGCCGGCCGACCGAGTGGGCGCACCCGGCGGCAGGGCCGCACGGGCCCCGTGATGACCGAACTATGGAGAGAAGCGGTCCGAGAGCGCCCCGGCGCAAGACCGAGGGCACTGCCCGATCAGCTTTGGTTCACCTGCCGCGCCGCGGCAAAGCTCATTGGCTCTCGACGATGCGCTCCTCGCCGACGCCCACCAGCCAGCGATAGCCCAAGGGGCCGCCCGGAACCACGACGCCCGTGCCAGCGGTCTCGACCTCGATCCGCTCGCCGTCAACGGTCGCCGCATAGCGTCCGTTCCCTGCGATCCAGATCTGGCCGTCCCGCTCTTCGCGCTCCGTCAGGTTGAATCTCAGGATCTCGAAGTCCGAGAGCTGGCTGCGCACATGCGTAGCGAAGTCGGCGAGCGTCTCGCGGTCGAACCAGAGCGTCTCTCCGTTCACGACGGTCTCGCTCTGAAAGTCGGGGTGGTAGTTCTCGGCTGAGAAATTCCGCGGGTCGGCCGTGTGCCGCAAAAAGCGCTCGAGGGCATCGGCCAACGCCGGCCGCGCGACCGACAGGGTAAGAGCCAACGCAATCGTACCGAACAGCAGCGGACTGCGACGAGCCATGCAACATCTCCTTGGGATGGGGCCGCAGAGCCAGGCTGCGGAGCGGGTTTCCAGGACGACGCGGCGAGGCTAAGCGGGCGCACTTAAGGATGTGTTAAGCAAGAA
>JAAUXY010102561.1_pt1 | contig 10278 bp, 7 predicted proteins | sample 7278121 | NCBI WGS metagenome assembly JAAUXY01 (sample SAMN14350117, study PRJNA611818) | marine sediment metagenome | isolation source: surface marine sediment (1.8m) | place: French Polynesia: Moorea | collected 2018-08
CCGTGCCTCACCTCTATGGCGAGACCTATTCCTACAAGCCCCCGTTCGCTTACTGGCTGGCGCTCGGCTCGTTCCGGCTGTTCGGTGGTGAGAGCGAATGGGCTCTGAGGTTTCCGTTCGCTCTCTGTGCCCTGATCATGGGGCTCGCGGTGCTGGGTTTGACTCGGCGGGTCGCGGGGGCCGGGGCCGCGCTCCTGTGCGCCTTCGCCTCCCTGACCGGCGCGCTGATGATCCAGAAGCTCCACCTGGCGGAGTTCGACATGCCGCTGACCGCCGGCGTCGGTATTGCCGCGGTGGTGGCGTGCCGGGGCTTCGCGACCCGACCCAGTCTCGGACTCTGGCTCCTCGGTTACCTGGCGCTGTCTCTGGCGTTCTTGACCAAGGGCGCTCCCGCCCTGATGTTCTACGCTCCGGGCTTGCTGCTGGCCGCGGTGCTCAGCCGTCGATTCAAGGATCTGCTGCGACCCGCTCACCTCGCAGGCGTGCTGCTGTTCGCTCTCGTCGCCGGTGGCTGGATTGCCAGTGCCTACCAGGCGTCCGGGTGGGCTGCCTTCGCGCAGCCGTTTGAGGAGGCTCAGGACAAAGGGCTGACCTGGAACGCTTCGTTAGTGGCAACGACGCTGACCAAGCCGCTGCTGGCGGTCGCGTTCTTCTTGCCCTGGACCCTGCTGTTGCCGGCGTCCTTCAAGGCCAGAGCCTGGAGCTCGGAGCCGATCCGCCGGATGGCGCTGGCGGCGTCGGCGTTCGTCATTGCCGGGGTCGCGGTGTTCATGGTTGTCCCCGCCGATGAGTCGCGTTACCTGCTGCCGCTGGCCGCTCCAATGGGCTTGCTCTGCGGTCTGGCGGCCCAGGATGTGCTCGCGGCCGGCAGTCGCCTGCGCCGGCGGATGATCGAGGGGCTGACGGTGCTGGTATGTCTCGCGGCGGTGGTCACGGCGCTCGACGCGGACGAGCCGATCTGGTGGCTGGCGGCGATCGGGCTGGTCGGCCTGGGAGCGGTCGTGCGCGAGATCTTTCGAGGGACTGTCGCGTCACCGATACGGCTGCTGACGGCGGTAGCGATCCTCGTCTGGCTGACGTATACCGGCGCTGTCGAGCCTCACCGCGCCAGCAGTCGCTCTTTGCGGGAGATGGCGAACGTCTTCGAATCCCACTTGAGCCCGACGTCCGAGCTGTGGACGGCGCCGGTGAGCAAACATTACCGGCACTCGTCGCTGTCCTATTACCTGGACCGACCGATCCAGACGTTCACCGCCGACAAGCTGCCGGCGGCAGGCGACTACGTCATCTTCTTTAGTGACGAGCACGACGAGCTGATGCAGAACCTGCCCTTCGAGCACGAGGTCGTCGAGCGCCGCGAGCAGCGCAAATACGAGTACACCTTGTCGCGGGTGACGGGCTAAGTCGACTGGCCCAGGGCTTCCGGCGTCTTGGCCAGAACCAGCATGCGCGACCATCGATCGCGAGGCCAGCTGCGCGGGAACTCGATCACCCGGTGGGGCAAGTCGCCGAGATCGGCCAGGTCGGTGACGCGATCGTGGAGGGTGAAGGCGCCGATCGAGCGATCGTGCATCAACCCCAGGAGCTCGTCGAGAAAATGGCTGATCGACCAGTGGAAGCCGATGGCGAAGAAGGAGTAGATGAAGTCGTAAGGGCCGGGCAGGCCGGCCAGGGAGGCGCCGAGCTCTCCGGCGTCGAAGAGCTCATAACCCTCGATTTCGTTGTGCTTGAGGAGCATCTTCAGGATGTCCGGCGTGCCGCAGAAGGAGTCGTCGAAGCGAGGGCCGGCCTTGGTGTACTTGGTCGAGCTGCCCGCGCCTTCGTAGAGGTGAAAGGTGGCGCTTTGCCAGCCGGGCAGCTGCTTGAAGAAGATCGCTGAGCGCCCCATGCCGGGACCGATGTCGAGAACCTTTGACGGTGGGGCCCCGAGCCCGTCGAGAAAGGGCTTGAGCCCTTCGTACTCACCCCAGGAGAGGCCGTTCTGATTGAGCTCCCAGAACCTGCGGGAGATTTCGTCCGGCCGCAGGTGGAACTGCGGGGAGATCAGCTTGATCGCCGCCACCAGCTCGGGGGTCAGCGTCGGCGCCTTGAAGTGGAGATCCTTGGACGCCAGGTAGGGATCGAGCTCGTCGAGCGAGTGCCCCAACTTGAGCTGCTTGCGAAATTCGGTCTTGATGGAATGCCATACTGAACTCATCGACGGCTCCTATCTGGCTCGGACGGCGACGGACGACGCGCCGGTGGGTCGGTCCAGTTGTTGTGGAAGAGTCAGCAGTGTAGCAGCACTATCGATCTTGGCAGGGTTTTCAGCGGTTTGTCGCATGGAAAACTGACGTCGCATCGTTCACCTCAAAGGAGGCTTCATGTCACCCATATCCCTGATCCGGTCGCGGCCGTTTCTCCAGTTTGTGACCGCTATGCCAACGAAAATTGCCAAAGTTGCCGTCCTGGTCGTCGGAGCCGTGCTCGGCCTGAGCGCCCCGCTCATCGCCCAGGAGGCGCCTGAAACCGATTGGCTCGACCTCGGCTCGGGCGCCGCGATGGTGCGGTTCAGCTCGGAGTATTCGACCGATTGGAAAGCTCAGTGGTCGGCTCTGGCGCTGCTCGACGGCACCACCGGCCTGGGTTGGTGTAGCAAAGCGGGTGCGCCCTTCCCCCACGAATTCGTTGTCGAGCTCGCGTCGACGGTTCGGCTGGAAAGCTTGACGCTCGACAATACGGGCAACCCGGAGAGGGACCACCCGGGAATCTCGACTCGAGGGGTCGAAATTCATACGTCAGTCGCCGGGCCGGAGAGCGGCTTTGAGCTGGCTGCGAGTGGCGAAGTCGAGCGTGGAGGCGAATCTACGTTCCCGATGGAATCCCGCGAGGCCCGATGGATCCGGATCGTGATCCGTTCCAATTGGGGCCACTCGGAGTACACCGAGCTCATGGAGCTCTCGGCGTCAGGTCAGGCGATCGGCGCTGCCACCACATCACAACTGACCGGCGTCTATGAGGGCCGCTATGAGGGTCGTCGACTGCGGACGGTTCTGGAACAGCGCGACGCGGACGTCACGGGTTGTTATTCGGGATCCGGCGAGGGGCGCCTGAGCGGCCATGCCGCGGAGCGATCGGCAGAGCTCGAATGGCGGCAGGACACCGACGGTGGGGCAGGGCTTAACGGTTCGTTGCTGCTGGTGGTTTCAGATGCCGGCGAGCTCTCCGGGCTGTGGTTCGGTCGCGGTTCGAAAGCCGATCTGGTCGGTCGCTGGACCGGCGAGAGGCTCGCCGAAGAGGTAGGGACCGCGGAGGGCCTGGCGGCTCGCGAGTGTCCGGCGGAAGACCTGGCGTCGGCCCTCGATCACGCGGGACGCGTGACCCTTTATGGAATCCGTTTCGCTAGCGATTCAGCACGCTTGACCGCTAGGGCCGAGCCGACCTTGCGGCGTATCCTCGAGCTGCTTTCCGGTGAGCCCGATCTGCGCCTGACGATCGAGGGGCACACCGACTCGATGGCCTCGGAGAGCTACAATCAGGATCTGTCTCAACGGCGCGCTGAAGCGGTCGTCTCCTGGCTGGTCGAGCATGGAGTCACCGCGGAGCGGCTGGTGGCTCTCGGTCGCGGCGAATCTCAACCGGTAGCGGACAACGCCACCGCTCACGGCCGGCGGCTGAATCGAAGGGTGGCGATCGCCCGAGCTACCGGCTGAAATTGGCGATGTCGCCTGACAGGCAACGAAACGGTGCGCGCTGGATCGCGCCGATCCCTGTAACTTGGCAAGAATCCGAGGCAATAAAGATTCTGACTGGAATTTCTCACTCTTCAGGAGCCACCCATGTGTCGTTTCGCGGTTTATCTCGGCGAGGAGATCAAGATCAGTTCCCTGGTGACCGAGCCGGCTTACTCGATCCTGCACCAGAGCTTTCACTCCCACGAGCGCGAGGAGCCGCTCAACGGCGACGGTTACGGCATCGCCTGGTATCTCGACGACATTGCCGAGCCGGCGATCCTCAAGGAAGTTCACCCGGCGTGGAACAGCCTCAATCTGCGCAACATCGCGCGGGTCGCCAGGACCCGGACACTCCTGGCGCACGTCCGGGCGGCGTCGCCCGGGCTGCCGGTCACGCAGCTCAACTGTCACCCGTTTTCTTCCGGAAGCTTGAGCTTCATGCACAATGGGCATGTCGGTGGCTTCTTGCAGCTCAAGCAGCGTCTGGTCGGCGGTCTCGAAGAGTCGACTTATCTCGACATCGAGGGCTCGAGCGATTCCGAGCACGTCTTTGCTCTGGTCAAAGAAGCCTGGGCCGTAGCCGTCGACTCAGACCCGCTGGATCGTCTCGAGGCCGCGCTGCGCCGGGGGATCGAGCGCGTCGAGGCACTGCGCGCAGAGGTCGCGCCGGACAAGCCGTCGTTGCTCAATCTCGCTCTGTGCGACGGCGAGCGGGTAGTGGTCTCACGCTACGTCAGCCATGACGACGTGGCCGCCAACTCGCTCTACGTCCACAGCGGCAGACGCTATACTTGCGAGGGTGGTCTTTGCCGCATGCTCGATCCCAATGGCAGCTCCGGGGCGGTGATCGTCGCCTCGGAACCCCTTTCCAGAGACGAGGGCTGGGACAAGGTTCCGGAGAACCACCTGGTGTGCGTCGTCCCCGATCTGCGGGTCGAGATCAAGCCGATCTAGCAACCCTACGCGCGAGAGCTCGTACGACGGCATAGCTAGCGCGCCTGGTTTCATCGCCTCAGCGATAGCCTGTTGAGGCCAGAGAGCCCAGTCGTTTCAGCTTCTAACGAGCGAGGTCCTCGGCCATGAGATATCGCGTCTTCAGCGTTGCATTCCTCACCCTCTCGATGGTGCCGGCGATCCTGGTGTCACAGGACTCGGCAAGCCTCTATGAGGAGATCGCGACTGCAGACGAGAAGTTCTTCGCTGCTTTCAACGCCTGTGATCTGAAGATCATGGGAGATCTCTTCGCTGAGGATCTGGAGTTCTACCATGACATCGGTGGGTTGGGTGACTATCAGCAAACCATGGCGTCTACGAAAACCAACTGTGACAGAGGCCTCGGGTTACGCCGCGTGCTTGTCGAAGGCTCGCTTGAGGTCTATCCCGTCGCGGACTATGGAGCGATCCAGAAGGGCAAACACACCTTTTGCCATCCTGAAAACGGACAAGATGTCTGCGGAACCTTCGAGTTCGTTCACGTCTGGAGGCGTACTGACGCAGGGTGGAAGATCGCTCGGGTCATCAGCTACGGACATTGAGGCAATGAGATGGCGGGTTCTCCCACTCTCTACCGCCGGCTACATCCTCGTTGCCATCCAACTCAAGGAACACGATCTGCTCGCGGCTCACGGCGAAGAGCCGCTGGCGCGATAGAAAAAGGCCGGCAACGCCGGCCTTTTTCAATTCGCTAACTGCTGCGGATCAGAACTTGAAGGACACCTGCCCGGTGATCTTGCGCGAGATGATGTCGCCGAAGATGTGCTGCAGGATCTCGTCGTCGAAGATGTTGACGCCGATCACCGATAGGGTCACCTTGTCGTCCATCAGGCGCAGGCCGAGGGACAGGTTGACCATGGTGTAGTCCTCGGTGATGCCGTGAAAACGGGAGTCGAGGACATCGGTCCAGCGAGCCTCGTCGACGTAATTGACGTTCAGGTCGGAGAAGAACTTGGCACCGCTGTAGGCCAGGGAGAAGTTGAAGCGGTTCTCGGCCGGAGTGTTGATCGAAGTCGGGTCGATGCCGTCAGAGACCTCGGGCTCGTCCTGGAAGGAGTAGTTGAAGCCGACGCGCCACTCGAGATTGGGCCGATAGTCGAGGGAGAACTCGAAGCCTTCGTTGACCTGCTCGCCGATGTTTCGATAGGTGAACAGCGACGGAAAGGTATTTTCCGGCACGGTGCCGATCAGACCGAAGGGGGTGGGAACGAAAGGCGGCAGCGGCCAACCCGGCGGCGGGTTCGAGGAGTCGTAGTGTTCAGCCGGGAAGAAGTCGATGCCGTCGATCAACTCGTTGCGGTAGACGGCGACGGTGACCGTGCCCTTGCCGTCGTTGAAATTGCCGACGTAGCCGATCTCGAAGGCTTCCAGGCTCTCCTCCACGAGGTCCGGGTTACCGGCGGTGAAGGTGGGGAAATTGAACAGGAACGGATTGGGTGCCGGAATGCCGAAGGCCCCGAACAGGGGAAAGAGATCGACCTGATTGATGATCGAGATGCCGAGGAAGTTCTCGATCACCGACGCGGCCCGGAAGGCTTCGTTGTAGGAGATCCGGAAGTTGTGATCCCGCGACGGCTGGAACATCAGGCTGGTGCGTGGGGAGATCACCGCGTCGTCGAGCGAGTCGATGTCATCCCAACGAGCACCGATCAGCCAGCGGAACTTGTCCGAGAACAGGATCTCGTCCTGGAAGAAAGCGCCTACTTCGTCACGCTTCTCGCCCAGCGGAGCGATCGAAAGGTCGAAGTCGGTGGTTTTGGCGGTCGCGCCGTAGGCCAGGACGTGCTTCTCGCCGACGATCGTGGTGTTGGAGAAGTCGATGTTGTAGGTCTGGCTCTCGAAACCGAGGATCAGCGGCAAGCCGTCGGTGCCGACGGTCAGGAGGTTGGAAGCCTCGCCGTCGAGCAGGTTGGCGAAGACGTTGACGGTCAGCGCCTTCTTGGCCCACCTGACCTTGCCATAGCTCAGGTTCGAGCTCTTGTCGACGTCGAACGGGCCGATACCGGAATGCACGATGCCGTCAGTGCCGGCAAAGCCGGCCGAGAAGGACCACGAGGTGTCGTCGCTCTGGTTGTGGTCGACGCGGATGTCGAGCTTGGGCTGCTCGGTGCCCTCGTTCTCGAACGGCGGGTAGGGAGTGCCCGGCGGGTTGGTGGTTTCGGTGCCCCGAATGACGCCGGTCGGTCGATCGTAGGCGTCCTGCTCGTAGTAGCTGGCGGAGATCTTGTAGCCGGTCTTCTCGCCGCCGGCCGCGTGGCTCAAGGTGCCGTAGAGTGTCGACAGCTCACCCGCCCCGAGGCTGACGCTGGTGCCGGCGGCTTCCCACGGCGACTTGGTGATCAGATTGATCACGCCGCCCAGGGCGTTGGCGCCCCACACCGCGCTGCCCGGGCCGCGCACCACCTCGACCTGGGCGATTTCATTGAAGTTGAGAGGTAGCAGGTCCCACATAACGAATCCGAAGAAATCGAGATAGACGGTGCGGCCGTCGAGCAGCACCAGCTGATCGGTGGACAGGCTGCCGGAAGCCTTGCGGGTGTTGACCTGGATGTCGCGGGCCGAAATCTGGGTGACGTTGAGGCCGGGAACGTTGCGCAGGATGTCGCCGTAGTCGTCCGCCGGCATGGTCTCGAGCTGCTCGGCGCCGATCACGGTCATTGCCACCGGCACCTCTTGCAGGCGTTGCTCGATGCGCGAGGCGGTGACCACGATGACGTCTTCGACCTCGCCGCCTTCCACCTCGGGCTCGTCTGAGTCCTGGGCCAGGAGCGTTCCACCACTTAACAACAAAACCAGGATCAGACCCCCTGACAAGATTTTGCGCAGGCCAGCCATTCCATATCTCCTTTGATCATTGGCGGCACACCGGCAGCCAGGTTTCAAACCCGCACCCTACGATGGATTGCTTGCCCGGATCTTAGCACAGGGATGGCGTCTGAGGTTCGGCCCGTCCCATGGGGTCGCGAAATGCCCGCGAGCCGTAGGGCAACGGATTTGAGCCGTCCGAGAAGCTCGGCGTTGCATGTGAATCCAGGAGCTGTCCTCTCAGGAGGACGGGTCAGGGGCTGGGGTGCCGCCAATTCAGCATTTCAAACCTGGTACGGCTCTTGCTGAAGTGCCCCACAACCGCTCACGAGGCGGTGCTAAAAGAACGATCAAGACGCCTGCAAGATACCGACATCAAGGAGCATGAACATGAAAACGCAAATCCGCACACACGCTTCACCACAGATCAAGAAGGCTTCTCCGGCGCGACGAGGGTTGGCCGCCTGGTTGGGTGCCTGCCTCATTCTGGCGGTTCCGGCCCTGGCCCAGGACGCTGTCCATGTTGGCAAAGGCAAGGACGTCATGGAAGCTCCCGGCTTCGGTGAGGTCGTCGATGTCCGAGTGATCAACCTGGAAGTGGTAGTGACCGAGAAAGGGAAGCGCGTCGAAGGTCTGACGCCAGCCGATTTCCAACTGCTGGTCGACGGCGAGGAAAAACCGATCGATTACTTCAGCGAGGTTCGAAACGGCTGGGCGGTAGCCGCCGATCAATCGGCCGAAACTTTCGCCATGCCGGCTCTCGAGCCCGGTGAGGCCGTGGGCACCCGCTATCTGGTATTTATCGACGACTATTTCTCGATCGCCAGTTACCGCAATCGAGTTTTGGGCGAGCTCGCTGAACAGCTGCCGCTGATGAGTGCTGACGATCGGATGGCGATCGTCGCTTATGACGGTAACGAGGTCGTGATGCTGTCGAGTTGGACCCGCTCCCTGGCGGAGCTTGGCACCGCGCTGGAGCGCGCCACCCAGCGTCGCGCCCGTGGTCTCGAGCGCCTGAGTGAGGAACGGCAATTCGATACCACCGCGCGATTCCGGGGCTCGCGCCTCGGCGGCCCGCGTTTCGCATCGACCGCATTCGCCGGCGCCCGCGGCGGCTTCGCGACTCTCGACGGCTACGAGCGTCAGCGTGCCTACCAGCTGGCTTCGCAGGTCGAGCAGGTCGCTGACGCGGCGACCTCGGCGCTGCGCGCCTTTGCCCGGCCGCCGGGTCGCAAGGTCATGCTGCTGCTCTCCGGCGGTTGGCCGAGCTCGATCGCGAATCATGTCGTCGGGACCTTCGAACCGGTGCTGGACGACGGCTTCCTCGAGCGTTGGCGTCCCTTCGAGCCCTTGACCGAGACCGCCAATCGACTGGGCTACACGCTTTATCCCGTCGACGTCAACGGCCTCGAGAACCATGACTTTGCCAGCGCCGAGTACGGTGGAGCTCTGAGTGCCTCGATCAGCGCCCAGCGTCGCTACGAGCGGGAGTACCTCGAAGAAAACACCCTGTTTGAGATCGCCGCCGCCACCGGTGGTCGCGCGTTTGTCGACGGCGCTCGCAATAGCGCTCTGGAAGGTGCGGTCGAGGACACCCGGACCTATTACTGGTTGGGTTTTCAGCCCTCCTGGCAGGAGAACGACGAGCAGCACCGGGTGGAAGTCAAGGTCAAGCGCAAGGGCTTCAAGGTTCGCTCACGGGAGAGCTTCGCCGACCTGTCAGTGGGCAGCGAGCTGAACATGCTGGTCGAGAGCGCTCAGCTCTTCGATCTCCCGTTACCCGGTGAAGGCGCGCTCGGTGTCAGCTTCGGTGAAGCCACCGGTGGCGGCTTCAACAAGGCCGTCTTGCCGGTTCGGGTCGAGATCCCGCTCAAGTACGTGACGCTGCCGGACAGCGGCGACGCGGTCGGCACCCGGCTCGAGCTGCGCGTCGCGGCCACCGACGACGACGGTGACCGCGCCGACGTCGCGGTTCTGCCGGTCGTCATCAGCTCCACCAAGTCGGCAACTACCGGCGATGTGGCGGTGGTCGAGACCCGTCTCAAGATGCGGCGCCAGCCACACCGTCTGCTGGTCTCCCTCTACGATCCGCCGTCCGGGCGGCTGCTGTCGAAGCGGGCGGAGGTGAGTCTCTAGATTCACCGCGCCCTGGTGCTGTTACGAAAAACCTTACGCGGTACCTTAAGGAGATCCTTACGGAATATCTTACGGTGTTCCTTACGGAGTACCTTACGGTTAGATGGACTTAGAAGCGGCGTCCGATGTCTCAAGGCACGGATGCCGTTTCGCTTATTAGTCGACCCAGGGAACCCCGGCGGCGCGAACGGATGTCTTTGCTCTCATGGTTTGCCTCCATTAATCGGATAATTAAGACCCGTGTTACAATGCCCCTTACGATCCGTCTTACAATGTCCTTACGGGTTACGTTACAAGGCCCTTGCGATCAACATTACTATTCAGATGACGGCTTGTGGTGTGGTGGTCGCTCAGTCGACCCAAGGAACGCCAGCGGCGCGAACGGATGTCTTTGTCTTCATGGATTTGCTCCTTTGAAGAAGATCCTCTCGGATCAGTGTTGCAAAACAGATAAAGCTCAGTAGATTTCATGGCGGACGGTCTGGACGAATAGGTCCTATAGGCCAGGGCACGCATGCCGCTCAATCGACCCAGGGAACTCCAGCAGCGCGAACGGACGTCTTTGTCTTCATTGTGTTGTCTCCTTCGAAGAGGATCTTTACAGGGCATTATTACAATGGAGATAAAGCCA
>JAAUXY010051961.1_pt1 | contig 10276 bp, 20 predicted proteins | sample 7278121 | NCBI WGS metagenome assembly JAAUXY01 (sample SAMN14350117, study PRJNA611818) | marine sediment metagenome | isolation source: surface marine sediment (1.8m) | place: French Polynesia: Moorea | collected 2018-08
ATCGATGATCAGCGCGTCGAGGCCCGCTTTCTCGGCGGCCGTGATCGCCTTGCCGTATTCCTCTGGGCTGAAGTTGTCCCGGAGCGAAAGCACCTTGTAGCCGCCGATCTCAGGATACTCGGCCGGGTCCGCGTAGGCTTCGCCGCGGCCGGACTCGGTCTCAATCATCCCGATCGTCCCTTGCGGGCCGACAAAGCCGCGCGCGAGGAGAAGGGCCGAATAGGTCTTGCCTGCGCCGGACTGGCTGTAGAGCCCGATCAGCGGCTTGGCGTTTGAGCGGGCGCCGTCTCGAAATTCATAGGTCATCCCACGGTCTCCACTTCCATCCTGATGCACTCGGCGAGAAAGTCCTTGCCGGTCTGTTCGCGAGCGTAGGTGAGATGGGCTTTCTCGTCTTCCCATTGCGCCTCGGCCCAGCCCGGCAGGTCGACGTAATGGGCGAGCGCTGCGTATCCGGGCCAGGTGCCTTCTTGCATGCACCACCGCCACATCTCGACGGCGCGCGCGAACTTCTCCATGCCGATTTCGATAACCCGAGGCTTCGGTGCGATGATCGCCAGCGCATAGGGCGGACTCGTCTCTTGGACGATGAAGCGGAAGTCCGGGCGCTCGACATTGAGCGCCGTGCGCACGGCTTCGATGTGCATCGCGGCCTGCAGGTCGAGCCCGTGCTCGTCCATCCGCTTTACCCAGCGGTCTGGCCGCGCGTCGGTCGTCGTCTTGTAGTCGACGATGAGGCTCGTTTTGAAGTCGGCGTTGTGGATCAGCAAGTCAGGGCGGGTCCGCGCCCATGTGTCTGGGGTTGGGTTCCACACAATCGTTCGCTCGGCGTTGCCGCGCATGAAGAGGCCGGCAAACTCCGGAATGCTGTCGATCTGGGTTCGGGCGGCGCGCGCCATGCGCTGAGCGGCGCCGACTTGGTGCGGGAGAGCGGGGATCTTGCCGTCCTCATAGGCTGCCTCGCGCGCTTCCTTGGCCGCCTTGGTCTGGTAGCCTTTGGCGTCGATGAACGCGAGATCTCGTCCTTTGCCGAGCACGAGCTTGTGCGCCGCGTTTCCTAGGTCGAAGTCATGCCGACCGTTTTCCGGCTCGAAGTCAGGGTTAAGCCGAGGGTGCTCCTCGCGCGCATGGGCCGGCGACTTCCGAAGCATCGTCTTGGCGATCGACCGGGATAGCGACGGCTCGACAACCGGGTCCGCGTGGTACTCGGCTTCGGGGATGTCGTAAATGCCGGGGGCGGTGATCTTGCTCATGATGTCTCACCGCGGGCTTTGGCGAGGACTGCATTGGCTTCAGTCATCAATTCCGAAGCCCGCTCTTGTAGGCGCTCAACATCAAACGCAGGCAGATTGAAAACTATGTCATAGGCCAGCGTCCGGGCCTTTTCGCAAACCGCGTTCTGCTCAGGCGCGGCGGCGATCAGGTGGGCGTTGGCTGTGCGCTCGTCGTTATCATGTCGATGGAGAGCGGCCGCGACAGGACCAGACTGTCTGCCTAATCCATCGGGCGCATAAATGCGAAAGTTACCTTCTACACCACGTGACCAAGGCCCCGGTGTCCACATCGGCTTCTCGGTCATTATCCGGACTCCTTTTGATCGTGAGCTTTTCTGCGATGAATGCACCGGTTTCTCAGTCGGTTCATCCGATCTGTTAGCCCGCGCCTTTCAGCGTCGATTTCGTGCATCCGATCGGCAATTTCATCATATTCGTCAACTTCGTGGTCGCGCATCCAGGCTTGCCAGTCAGATGCCCTCCAGTCTCGGATGTGGTTAGGCGGGAAACGGCCAGGAATGTAATCTGTCATGTCCCGTCCCCCTCGCGGTGTGCGCGTTCGGCGGCTATACGCGTATACTGGTCTAGTTTGCCTCCACCACTGATCCGCTCTGTTGGTCCATTGCAATCTGGGCAGGTCTTCGGAAAATCTTCCGGGTCTCTGGTTGCTGGTGTGTCGCCGATTGCATCAGGGCACCCTGCAGCGCACCGGTAGACGAACCGCCAGCCATCCATCGGCGATGGCCCATGATTGCTTCGCCACATCGGATCAAAAACCGCGTCGGGGTGTGGCTGATCGGCGATCGGATAACCGTTCTGATCACGTGTTGAATGCGTCATGACGCGTCCCCATTATTGATTTTCCTCAGGACGTTGCGCGCGAGGTCTAGCGCCAACTCGTATGCGCTACCCACGCATGGCTCACTGCCATCTGCAATTGGAAGTAAATTCTCAACCGCCTCTAGCAACTCTGTAGCGTGGTCCTTAGCCCGCTTGCGCCGAAGTGCGGCCGCATATTGTTTCCGGTCATCCAGCCACTTTTCAAGCCACGACGGATCATCAGTGATCCATATGCAGGGGCCAGCGCTTGGCTCATGAAACCAGTCAAGTCCATTTTCCCATCCAAAGCCGGATGACCACCCAAGGTCATGCAGAAACTCAGCCTCGCCCTTAGTTACTGGCGTGTGCTCCGCCCCGCTCATGACCCCTCCCCCTCGCGGTGCGCGCGTTCGGCGGCGACAAGTCCGTGCGCTTCGCTTACGTCATCCCACATGATGTCAAATTCGGTGCCATCGCTGTTCACATATCGTCCATCGGATTCTGCATCCATGTCGGACGTTATTGTGTCGAGAGACTTGGCCAGTGCATCGCACCGAGCCTGCATGGCGTCGATAGCGTTGGCGGCTGCATAAAGCTTTTCGGCATCTGGCAGCACAGAGCGGTCAGCAAGCGCGCGCAGCTCAGCAGACATCGGGTGTTGTGCGGTCACTGGCTTAACCTCCTAGGCTTTGAGTAAGAACCGCGGCGGCCCAATCGGCTGTTGAGAGCGCCGCGCCAATGCCGAGCGCGCAGGCGATGGCGCCGGCGGTTGCGGCTGTTGTGATCTGGATCACTGGTCAGCACTCTCGTCCCAGCCGAGGACCTGGACGCCAGTCGCCTCGGCTGCCGGCCTGATCTCGTTCTCCCATGCGGCGTTTGTCACAGTCAGGTGCCCGGCTGGGTTGACGATCCCGCCGCGCTTGCTGATCTCGAAGACGGCGACGCGGGTATGCGTGCCGATGCGGATGTGACGAAAGCGTAGCGGCATCGGTCAAGCTCCGACGCCGAATTGACCATTGGCCAATTCTTCTTCGCGCTCTTCTTCTTCAACGATTTGCAACGCCTGCCTGTATCTCAGCAGCGCATCTTTGGCGACTCGTTGGCTCCATGACCACATCTCGCCCCGAAATTCATTACGCGAGCAGGCCATAACGTCAGGCGCGCCGGGAAAATCGCTGGTCATGCCCTGCGCAATTGTCGTCAAGGCTTTGTGTAATTCGGAAAGCTGCTCTTGCTCGAAAGTCATCGTTCAAACTCCCGTGCGGCAGACGCCATCGCGGCGGAGGCGCATGTCGCGTTCCATCTGTTGCTTGTGGGCGTGGTCGGCGGCTTCGAAGCACGCGCGCTCGAATGCTTGGCGCAACTCTTCGACTATCCGGGCGTCGGCGGTCGAAAGGTCGATCGCGTTCGCGCCGGCGCCGTTGGTCTGAGTGATGACGACACCGAGGCGGCTGCTGCGAATCGAGACGCGGTCGCCTTCGGTCGTTGTCCACTCTACGACTAGTTCGGCTGGCTTCAGTTCGGTCATCGGTTGCTCTCCCGCTCAAAGGCGCGGTCGAATTCCGCGTCTGCGGCCATCTTGATGGCGCGATGGTTGAGGAACTCCGCATCGGTCATGTCGCCGCCCCGATAGCGCTCGCACGCCTCGGTGTAGTCGCGCACAGCGCTGTCATGGTCGGCCAGCGCTCTAACGTATTCTGGGCTGAGATGGTCGAGATCGGTCATCGGTCTGTCCTGGGCTGTGTGTCGTTGTCGAAAATACAGATAACAATCTGTTGCGCCGCTGTCAATACGTGGTGTTGAGAAAAATAACAAATTGACATCTTGCCGCGCGTGCGTATGTTGATGAGCCATGACAGTGAAAGACATCTTGCGGAAGTGGGACACCCGGGCCGATCTGGCGCGGGATCTCGATGTGGCGCCATTCATCGTGCAAGCGTGGTGGCGACGCGAAAGCATCCCGGGCGAGCATTGGCTCGCGGTTGTCGCCGCCGCGCATCAGCGGGGATTGGGCGATGTAACCCTCGAGGCTCTTGCTCAAGCGCATGCGAAGTCGCCCGTCGCATGCTGCGGCTCTTAAGACAATGGGGCGCCCGGGATTCATTCCTGGGTTGTTCGTGGTCGGCAGGGGGTGCCTGGCCGCGAGCGAGCGGGGGTCCGCTTCCCCTTCAAGCCTGGCAACCCACGTGGAACGGGCTCCCGCAAATGCAGGCCGCCGGCGAGACTTCCTCCCTCGCCGGCGGCTTTGCGTATCGCTCCTTTGGTGGGCCTTAGATGCTCCGGCCCCTTTCGAAGACAGACAACGGAGCGCGGTTGGTGCGCCTTACCGTCCTTTCCGCCTATCCCGCTCCGTGCATCCAGGCAGCAAAGCCGCGGAACGATCGGATATGAAAAATCCGGCGAGGTCAACAGCGGCATATGGTGTCGCATGTGGAGTATTGCCGCGCGGGCGGCTTGTCAATCTCTGGGCATAGGAGGGCGCGAAGTTGGCGCAGAAGATGCAGAACGAGGAAGGCTTAGCCGGTGCCGGGCACAACAGCGGCGATCGTCGCTCGCTGATCAAGGACGTCGGCGAGAAGATGCGGGCCATCAAGGCCGAGCGGAAGAAGCTGAACGAACAGATGGCTGAACAGCGCAAGCGGCTGAAAGACGCGGATGTCAACGTCAAGGCGGTCGAGTCGGCGCTTCGTGTGGCCGATCTTGAGGAAGAGGCGCGCCAAAGCTTCGCCGAGTGGCAGCGCGTCGCCTATGAGGTTTACGGCGTCAGCGAGCAAACCGAGATGGATCTCGGCGACCAGGAAGCCGCGTAATGGTCGGATCGGTCACAGCCCTGGACTTGGGCGGGACCGTCGGTTTGGTTCACGCCCCTGCCGAATCGGTGGGGGCGTGGCCGCTCTGCGCATTCGAGGCGCAGCCGCATATCGAGCCGCCGCACATCAACCGCGTGTCGTGGCGGTTCTGTGGACAATCTGCAGGGCGTCGGTTTTCACAGCTTCACGCTGTGCTGCAGGAGCATATTCAAAAGCACCGGCCCGACTTCATCGTCAAAGAGGAGCCGATCCTGAAGCGCGGGAAGTTTGGGACCAGTCTTGCGACGGCGCGCGCGCTGCTCGGTTATGACGCGATCGTCGAGATGGTCTGCGCGCAGCACGGCATCCCGGTTCGCGACTGCAAGATTCAGACGGCGCGGCAGATGTTCACGGGGGACGGAACGCTGCGCAAGGACGACAAGGCACGGATTATCGATGAGGCTGAGCGCCGCGGGTTCGTCGGGGTCGACGAGCATCAGGCGGACGCGCTCGCCGTTCTCGACGCATTCATCAACACCGCGTGGCCGAATCGGCGGCGGGCGGCATGACACAGGAGAGGGCGGGAATGATTTCGATGCGGAACAATGCGGGACGGGAGATGAACGGGCGCGGGCCGATGAGCCAACCGGCCATGCGCGGGGAATCCGCGACAGCGCTGTATTCAAGGGTCGAGCATCTAGAGGCCCTATGCCGGGCATTTGAGGCGAAGTGCGAAGACGCACTTTCCCGCGCCAGGAAGCTACAGAGTCGGGTGACCGAGCTTGAAGACTTGCTCGGCGTGACGACCAAGGCGGGCCGGCGGGATCGGCTGCGCGCCTTAGCCGCGGAAGTAGTACGGATTGGCGCGGCCGAGATGGGCGTCAGCGTTGCGGGCATCACCGGCGAATCGCAGGCCCGGCCGATGGCGCGGGCCCGTTGGGTGTGCCAGCTTTTCATGCGCGAAGAACTGCAGATGAGCTTGCAGGAGATCGCCAGTGCGACGGGGCGGGCGGACCACACGACGATTCGTCATGCGCTGACTCGGGCGCGCGCGCTGATGCTGGAGAGGGGCGATTTTGCCGAGCATTATGAGGCGCTGTCGGATGCCTGGAGGATCGTCGACATAGGGGCGCTGACCGATGGCCGATGATCTGTATCGAAACGGCCAAGGCCGCCTCGTCCGATCGATCGACCCGGGCTATGCGATCACGGACAAGCCGCGCGTCGACCGGACGTTGCGAGCGGCAAGGACAGCGACGGCGAAGCAGGACCGCTGGCTGAAGAAGCGGCTTGGCGGCCGGATGATTCCGCGCCGGATACGCAAGCTGTTCGGGGGGCTGTCATGAGCGGCATGAATTGCCTGAGCTATTGGTTTCCCAAGCTCCAGGACGCCGGGTTGCCGATGCCGCGAACGGAAATCGTGCATATGCCGGACCCGGCCAAGCGCGCGGCGTATTCAATTCTCAATGCAGAGGCGCCGGCGGGCGAGGACAACGAAGCGCTTGGGCAATGCATTGACGAGATCGCGTTGCGCGCGGGTGAGATCGGCTATCCGGTATTCCTGCGAACCGGCCATACGTCCGGCAAGCACGACTGGGAGCGGACCTGCTGCCTGACGTCGGCCGAGCATATCGACAGCCATGTTGCCTCGCTGGTCGAGTTCTCCGAATGCGCCGGCATTCTGGGCCTGCCCTACGACGTCTGGGCGGTGCGCGAGATGCTGCCGACGAAGCCAATCGGGGTTTGCCCGGGCTATGGCAACATGCCGATTTGCCGCGAATTCCGCGTCTTCACGACCGATGGCGATATTTTGTGCTGGCATCCCTACTGGCCGCCGGAGGCGTTGGCTCATGGCGGCGCGGTATATCGGCCGGGCGAGGTGGCCGAGAATGTTGCTGCATGGACGCCCGATGAGCGGCGGGAAATCCTAGGGCTTGCGCAATCGGTCGGCCGCTTACTCGGCGGGTGCTGGTCGGTCGACGTCCTGGAAACGGAGCGCGGTTGGTATGTGACCGACATGGCGCGGGGCCAGGACTCCTGGCATTGGCCGGGCTGCGCGGTCGGCGAGGCGATCGGGCCATGACCAAGTCGGCCGAGCTTGCCTTTGCCGGGCTGGCCATCGAGGCGGCCGGCAGCAACGATAGACTGCGCATGTTGGCGCTGGAGCACTGTGAGCAAATTCTTCGGCTTACGAATCGAGCGATCAAGCGAGCCGAGGGCGAGGAGGAGACATGCGAGACGAAAGCCCATTGAGGGTCGAGGTTGGCCTGAAGGCCTACGAGATCCCGATCGACTACTTCGGAGCGGACCGCGGTTCGGAGTTGGCGCACGAGTTGATCACGCTGCACTTGCCGAAGATCAAGAAGGCGTTCCCGCACGCGCCGGCCGATTCGCTTTTGATGATGTGCTGCCTTTCGCTGATCGAGGTGATCCAGGAGTTGGAGCTCGAGCGGGTGCGGCGCGCGGCGCCGGTTGCCGGGGCCGATCTGCATCCTCCGCCTGAGCAGTTGCCTCCGCCGACGCAAGCCCGGCGCCTTGCCGGCATGCTTCAGGAGGTTCGCAGCACCAAAAACGGGCGCAAGCTCGTCGTGCTGTCCAATGAGGGAGAGACACCGGAACCTGCTGCCTAGGAGCGCGCGCACATGAACAGAGACCCGTTCCTGCAGCGTCTCCCCTTCAATCAAGACGCAGAGACACAACTTCTCGCGACGATCCTGATGCGACCGCAGATCATGGAGGAGGTTGCGGAGGTGATCGGGTTGCGCAAGGAGCACTTCGGCTTTGCGGTCGTCGGCCATCTCTATGGCTCGTGCCTGGCGCTGTACCGGCATGGCCGCCCGATCACGGCGGCGGCGCTCAAGCCGGTCTGCGATTCGATCCCGGAGTTAGACAAACTGGGCGGGACGGCGTGGATCGACGAGCTTTGCGAATCGCTCATTTCGACGCGCAACGGGCCGGAGTATGCCCGCCAGATCATGGACCTGTCGGCTCGGCGCGAAGCAATGTTGGTTGCCGAGGAGATCTATTCGTCGGTTGCCGATATGTCGGATGCGTCGAAGCGGCTTCCGGACATCCTGGCGAGCATGGATCTGCAGCTATCGAAGCTGGCCGACGAGGCCGGCGGGGCGTTCAGCCGCATGATCGGCGACGACTCGGCCGGCGCGGTCGGGCAGCTTGAGGCGCTGCGGTCTGGTGCGGCGGCGGACCACCTGATCCCGACCGGGCTGCATGATCTTGACCGGCTGCTCGGCGGCTTCCTGCCGGGCGAGCTGTGGATCGGAGCGGGGCGGCCATCGATGGGCAAGTCGGCCCTGGCGCTGACCATCTCGGACCATGTCGCGGCGCATGGGCGGCCGGTTCTCTATGTCAGCCATGAAATGCCGCGTGATCAGCTTCGGGTCCGGCTGGCTGCCGCGCGGGCTGATATCGACGCGCATGAGGCGCGGACGCCGAAGAACCTCCCTGAGCACGACTTTCACCGCCTCGTCGACGCGACGCGTCAGCTTGAGGGGTTTCCTATCCATGTCATCGACCGCGGCTGTCGGACGATTTCTCGGCTTCGTGGGGCGGTCGCCAAGATGAAGAGGAAGCTTGGCGTCGGCCTGGTCGTCGTCGACCACATCGGGCTGATGCATGGCGAGCGAAAGCAGAGCGAGGGCAGCCGGGTACAGGAGATGTCGGAGATCTCGTCCGGGCTGAAGGAGATCGCGATCGAGTGCGAGGTCCCGGTCCTGGCGCTGGCGCAGCTCAATCGTCAGGTCGAGCAACGGGAGAACAAAAAGCCTCAGCTTTCGGATCTGCGCGACTCGGGGCGGATCGAGGAGGACGCGGACAAGGTGCTTCTGCTCTATCGCGAAGCCTATTACCTGGAAAAGAACAAGCCGAGCGACGATACCGGGAACGATGAATTGGTGAAATGGCGGGAGCAGATGGACGCATGCCGGAACCGGGCGACGGTGTTTGCCGACAAGAACCGGCAGGGGCGGACGGGAACGGTCGAATTGCATTTCAGCGCGAAAACGACGCGGTTCGGGAGCGTGGCGCCGGAGCGGATGCTGTGACGTACAAGCGCAAAGAACAGATTGGTGATGCGACGCTATATCTCGGCGATTGCCTGGATGTGCTGCCGACGCTGGGCAAGGTTGATGCAGTGGTGACTGATCCGCCTTATGGGATTGGAGATCGAATGAACGGCGGGACATGGGGAAGTGCAGAAAAGTATGCGGATTTTCGCCAATGGGATAAGTTACCGGACATTAAGAAACTAGTAGATCTGCATTGCCGTAAAATCATATGGGGCGGCAATTATTTTACACTGCCGGCGACACGATGCTGGCTGATTTGGGATAAAGTTAATTCAGTTCACACAATGGCCGATTTTGAGATGGCCTGGACAAATCTAGACCGTCCGTCAAAAAAATATCGTGGCCCGGTTGGCACTCATACTTCAGGACATCCAACAGAAAAGCCAATTGCGCTTAAGCAATGGTGCATTCAAAAGCTTCCGGCTGATTGCGAAATCATTTTCGACCCATTCATGGGCAGCGGCACAACAGGCGTTGCGTGCGCCAAGCTCGGCCGCCGTTTCATCGGTATCGAGATCCACGAGCCGTACTTCGACATAGCCTGCCGGCGCATTGAAGAGGCTTACCGGCAGCCGGATATGTTCGTAGAGCGCCCTGCGAAGCCGACGCAAGAAACGCTGCTGTGAAGGAATTCCGATACATACCACGCGATATGGCGGCGGCTTACCGGCAGATGGGCTGGACCGTCGAGCCGCTGGTCGGACACCATCAGGCCTATTCGCTGCTGGCTTGGCGATATATCCGGTGACTGGGGCGGCGGGTGCTGAATAAGACGGGGCGCGCCACCAGGGAAGTGAACGCGCCCCAAAGCCCATTGAACAGAGGAAAGTTCCCGAGATGACCAAACCAAATCCCTCCCAATCCGTCAAGCGCCAAGCTTGGTTTCGGTTCTATCCGGACGATTTCATCAGTGGCACGGCGGAGCTTTCGGCGCATGACAGGGGCGTCTACATCACACTTTTGGCGCGTATGTACGCTTGCGAGGGCCGCATTAAGAACGACCATCAATCGTTGGCTCGGCTGTGTGGAACGCGGACGACGCACTTCCGAAAGGCGCTCGAAGCGCTTATCGAGAGTGGAAAGATTGTCGATGAAGGATCAACCCTGACGAACAAAAGGTGTCTTGATGAGCTCGATATCAATGCTCAAATCCGGGCCGTGAACTCTCAAAATTCGCGGTCACGATGGGAAAAAGAAAAAACACGAAAACCCAGCAAAAACAACGGTGGATCGAAAAAGTCGCATGATGATCGCATGCGATTCGAAGATGCGGAATCGATGCCCGCGCGCGCGTCTCCAGAACCAGATA
>JAAUXY010064236.1_pt1 | contig 10276 bp, 7 predicted proteins | sample 7278121 | NCBI WGS metagenome assembly JAAUXY01 (sample SAMN14350117, study PRJNA611818) | marine sediment metagenome | isolation source: surface marine sediment (1.8m) | place: French Polynesia: Moorea | collected 2018-08
GATGGCACCGGACGACGTACACACCTCGCGCAGCGTCTCGAGGAATCCCGGCACCGGCGGCACGAAGTTCATGTTGCCCGCGATCGGCTCGACGATGACGCAGGCGATCTGCTCACCGATCTCGTCGAACGCCTGCCTGACGGCAGCCGCGTCATTGAACGGCAGTGTGACGGTGTGCTCGGCCAGTCCGGCCGGGACACCGGGGGAACTCGGGACGCCGAGCGTCAGAGCCCCGGAACCCGCCTTGATCAGCAGCGAATCGGAGTGCCCGTGATAGCAGCCTTCGAACTTGACGATCGTGTCGCGCCCGGTATGTCCGCGGGCGAGCCTGATCGCGCTCATCGTGGCCTCGGTGCCCGAGCTGACCATCCGGATCTTCTCGATCGACGGCATGATGTCGCAGACGCGCTCGGCGATCTTCGTCTCGAGCACGCAGGGCGCACCAAAGCTCAAGCCCCGCTTCGCCGTCTCGACGACGGCGGCGATCACGTCAGGATGCGCGTGGCCGAGAATCATCGGCCCCCAGGAGCCCACATAGTCGATCAGTTCGCGCCCGTCTTCGGTGCGAACGCGGGGACCCTGCGCGCTCTGGAAGAACACGGGGTCGCCGCCGACACCGGCGAACGCGCGGACCGGCGAGTTGACGCCGCCGGCGATGACGTTACGGGCTTGTTCAAAAAGACTCATTCGACTGTCCCTTCGGGTGAGCTGTCCTGCATTTGTTCGACCTCGATTCCGCGTTGCGCAAGCAGCGTCGGCACGCCGTCGTCGCCGACCATGTGCAGCGCACCGACGACGATCAGGTAGTCGTCCGGGTCATCGAGCAGCTCGACGATCTCGTCGACCCAGCGGCGATTCCGATCGACGACGATCGTCGCGTACAACTCCTCGAAGTCTTCCATCTCGGCGAGCATGGTTTCCTCCAGATAGTCGACGTCGCCGCGTCGCCAGGCGGCGACCATCTGGTCCATGAACTGCTCGGAGTCCTGGCGCTCGGTCAGCGTCTGCATCAGCAGGTCTGTCTGTGCCTCGACGGACATGTTGTCGAAGAAGCCGAGCTGCTCCTCGGCCGTTTCGAGCCCGGTGATCGGCTTGCCGTCAGCGATCGCCTGAGTGGTCATATGCAGTTCGATGCCATAGAGCGGATTGAAGCCCAGACGCATCAGGATCAGCTGTTCGATCGTGATCGCGGCGAGCCACGGCTCTGACTGCGACATCATGTCGAGCGGAATGCGGATTTCCTCGGCGGCGGCCAGCGCCGTCGCCCAGGCCTCTTCCCCGATGACGTCTTCCAGCGTAACGCCTGCATCGAGCAACCCCATTCGATTGGTGGCTGCCTGCAGCGCCGCCGGATCGAGGTCGTCCATGTCGAGTTCCATGATCAGCGCTTCGGCATCCTGATATGCCTCTTCCATGATCTGGGGCAGCGGATGGTCCTGCCGCCGCAGGAGGTGCACGGAGCCGAGCATGTAGACCCGGTTCGCTTCGCCCTCGACGAGCCACATCGACACGGGCTGACCGTCGGCCAGAACCGGGCCCGAGAACAGCAGGCAGAACGCCATCAAAACTTTACGCATTTTCGATCCAAACGATTTCGGTTGAGAGACTGCCGTCCGCGTGCATCTCGATGCGGCGGTAGGCAGGAGGTTGATTGTCGACCGCGAATTCCTCGCTCATCGGCATGAACTGACGGCAGGTCGACGGCGTACCGATGATGCGCAGCCCGCCATGGTCGCGGTCGTACGCCTGATGTACGTGGCCGAACAGCGCTGCGCGCACGCGGCCGGACTGCGCGAGCCTACTCAAGAACAGCGCGCGGTTGTCGAGGCCGACCGTATCGAGCCAGGCGCTGTCCATCTCGACCGGTGGATGGTGCAGGCAGACCAGCACGTGATCCGCAGCGCTGGCTTCGATCTCTGCGTCGAGCCGTTCGAGTTCTTCATCGGATATGCGGCCGCCGGGACGTCCGTTCACGCAGCTGTCGATGCCGACCACGAGCCACGGACCGCGCTCGATAGCGGCACAGTAGTCGAATGGCGGAGCGGAGAGATGGCTCTGCATCAGCGGCCGCACGTCGTGGTTTCCGGGGATGCAGTGCACCGGCAGATCGAGGCGCGACAGCGCGTCGACGAAATGCCGGTACGCGTCCGCGGAATCGTCCTGGATGATGTCGCCGGTCGCGAATACCCGTTCGGCACGCCAGTCGGATGCCTCGTAATGATCGAGCACCCGATTGAGCGAGTCCCACGTTACCGTGCCGCGCAACTCACCGGACTTGTCGGCGAAGAGGTGCGGGTCCGTCAGGTGCAGGACCCGCACGGTCTCGTTCGCTGCTGGTTGATCCTGAGCCACCGTCGCAGTGCGCTGCCAGGGCCTAGTAGCGGTAGTGCTCCGGCTTGTAGGGCCCTTCCTTGTCGACGCCGATGTAATCGGCCTGCTCGTTGGACAGCTCGGTCAGCTTCGCGCCTATACGATCGAGGTGCAGCCGCGCGACCTTCTCGTCGAGCTTCTTCGGCAGCACGTAGACCTCTCTGTCGTACTGGTCGGCGTTCTGCCACAGCTCGATCTGCGCGAGTACCTGGTTGGTGAACGAGTTCGACATGACGAAACTCGGATGGCCGGTGGCGCATCCCAGGTTCACGAGCCGGCCCTCGGCGAGCAGGATGATGCGGCGGCCGTCCGGGAAGATGATGTGGTCGACCTGCGGCTTGATGTTCTCCCACTCGAACTTCTTCAGGTACTCGACGTCGATCTCGTTGTCGAAGTGTCCGATGTTGCAGACGATGGCTTCGTTCCGCATCCGCTCCATCAGCGGGCCGGGAACGATCTGGTAGTTGCCCGTCGCCGTTACGAGGATGTCGATCTGGTCGATCACGTCCTCGAGGCGTACGACACGGTAGCCTTCCATCGCGGCCTGCAGCGCGCAGATCGGGTCGATCTCGGTAATCCAGACCGTCGCGCCGAGTCCGCGCAGCGACTGAGCCGAACCCTTGCCGACGTCGCCGTAACCGCAGACCACTGCGACCTTGCCGGCGATCATTACGTCGGTGGCGCGCTTCAGCGAGTCGACGAGCGACTCACGGCAGCCATACAGGTTGTCGAACTTGGACTTGGTGACCGAGTCGTTGACGTTGAACGCGGGGCAGGCCAGCGAGCCATCCTTCATCATGTCGTACAGGCGCTTGACGCCCGTCGTCGTCTCTTCGGACAGGCCGCGGACTTCCTTCATGATCTCCGGGTACTTCTCGTGCATGACCTGGGTCAGGTCGCCGCCGTCGTCCAAGAGCATGTTCGGCGTCCAGCCGTCCGGCCCGGTGATCGTCTGTTCGACACACCACCAGTATTCCTCTTCGGTCTCGCCTTTCCACGCGAACACGGGGATGCCTGCTGCGGCAATCGCGGCTGCGGCGTGATCCTGCGTCGAGAAGATGTTGCACGAGGACCAGCGGATGTCAGCGCCGAGTTCCGCGAGCGTCTCGATCAGGACGGCCGTCTGGATCGTCATGTGCAGGCAGCCTGCAATGCGTGCGCCCTCGAGCGGCTTCTGGCCGGCGAATTCCTCGCGCAGCGCCATCAGGCCGGGCATTTCGGTCTCGGCGATTGCGATTTCCTTGCGGCCGAAATCGGCGAGGTTGATGTCCGCTACTTTGTAGTCGGGCGTGTTAAGCGCAACGGGTTCGCTGCTCATTTCGGTAATCTCCAGAGTGTGATTTCGTTGAAACTCAAGCTGCCGCGGCGCCAGCGAGCGCCTCGGCTTTGTCGGTCTTTTCCCACGAGACGTCGATGTCCTCACGGCCGAAGTGGCCATAGGCCGCCGTCTGCTTGTAGATCGGGCGCAGCAGGTCGAGCATCTTCAGGATGCCGTACGGCCGCAGGTCGAAGTTGTCGCGGATCAGGGCTGTCAGCTGGCCGTCAGACACCTTGCCGGTGCCGAAGGTCTCGACACTGATCGACGTCGGTTCGGCGACACCGATCGCGTAGGACACCTGGATCTCGCAGCGTTCTGCCAGGCCCGCGGCCACGATGTTCTTGGCCACGTATCGGCATGCGTAGGCCGCCGAACGATCGACCTTGGACGGGTCCTTGCCGGAGAACGCGCCGCCGCCGTGACGAGCGGTGCCGCCGTACGTGTCGACGATGATCTTGCGCCCGGTCAGGCCGCAGTCACCCATCGGTCCGCCGATCTCGAAGCGGCCGGTGGGGTTGATGTGATACTTGGTTTTCTCCGAGAGCCAGTTCTCCGGCAGGACCGGCTTGATGATCTCTTCCATCACGCCTTCGCGCAGGTCGCTCATCGAGACGTCGGAATGATGCTGCGTCGACAGCACGACGGCGTCGATCGCAACCGGCTTGCCGTTCTCGTAGGCGAACGTCACCTGGCTTTTCGCGTCCGGCCGCAGCCACGGCAGCGTGCCCGCCTTGCGGACTTCGGCCTGGCGTCGAACCAGCCTGTGCGAGTAGGTGATCGGCGCGGGCATCAGGACGTCGGTCTCGTTCGTTGCGTAGCCGAACATCAGCCCCTGGTCGCCGGCGCCCTGTTCCTCGGCGCTTGCGCGGTCAACGCCCTGCGCGATGTCCGGCGACTGCTTGCCGATCGCGTTCAGGACGGCGCAGGAGTGGCCGTCGAAACCCATGTCCGAGTCGCTGTAGCCGATGTCGACGATCGTCGAACGGACGACCTCTTCCAGATCGACCCAGGCGCTCGTCGTGACTTCGCCGGCGACGAGCGCCATGCCGGTCTTGACCATCGTCTCGCAGGCTACTCGGGCACTCGTGTCCTCCTTGAGGATGGCGTCGAGAATTGCGTCGGAAATCTGATCGGCGATCTTATCGGGATGCCCCTCGGAGACCGACTCCGAGGTGAACAGGGAAGCGTTGCTCATTGAGTTCTACTTGTTAGGCGGGGAAACAGCCGGCGATTGTACCGCAATGGCGTGGCCGCCGACCAACAGTGGTCCGCGTGATGCAAATCGTTACGAAAGTGCGGTGGTTTCAGCCGCAACCGGCGCAGGCTTGCCCCGTTCTCTAAAACCTACGAGAATGCGCGACTTACCGCTAGCGCGGTACCTTTCACGACCAACGCGGCCGCCACCCGGCCCGGATAAGAACATACAGATGTCACAGCAAGCCAAGAACGCCGGTCAGCCAGCCCGGCGGGACCTCGCAAACGCGATTCGCGCACTCAGCATGGATGCGGTTCAAGCCGCCAATTCCGGACACCCCGGCGCTCCGATGGGCATGGCCGATATCGCGGAGGTCCTCTGGAACGACTACTTGAAACACAATCCGGCCAATCCGGACTGGGCCGACCGCGACCGTTTCGTGCTGTCGAACGGGCACGGCTCGATGCTTCTGTACAGCCTGCTGCATCTGACCGGCTACGACCTGTCGATGGACGAGATCCGGAATTTCCGTCAGATGGGCTACAAGACGGCGGGGCATCCCGAGTACGAGCCCGGCCTGGGTGTCGAGACCACCACCGGCCCGCTGGGGCAGGGCATCACGAATGCCGTGGGCATGGCGCTTGCCGAGAAGATGCTCGCCGAACAGTTCAACCGAGACGGTTTCGACGTCGTCGACCACAAGACCTGGGCATTCCTCGGTGACGGCTGCCTGATGGAAGGCATTTCGCACGAAGCCTGTTCGCTTGCGGGCACACTGAAGCTCGGCAAGCTGATCGCCTTCTATGACGACAACAACATCTCGATCGACGGCGAGGTCGACGGCTGGTTCACAGACGACACGCCCGCGCGCTTCGAGTCTTACGGCTGGCAGGTCGTTCCGGACGTAGACGGTCACGACAGTGAGGCGATCGCAGCCGCGATCGACACCGCCGTGGCCGAGACGGATCGTCCGACTCTGATCTGCTGCAAGACGGTCATCGGCTTCGGTGCGCCGAACAAGCAAGGGACGGCGTCCACGCATGGCGCCCCGCTCGGCCCCGACGAGATCGAGGCTGCCAGGGGCGAACTCGGCTGGTCGCACCCGCCGTTCGAGATTCCCGCCGAGATCGGTGCCGCCTGGGACGGGCGCGATCGCGGTGCCGCTGACGAGGCCGCATGGAGCGAGCGCTTCGCGGCCTACGCCGAGGCGCACCCGGAACTGGCCAGCGAATTCGCGCGCCGCGCCGCCGGCAATCTTCCGGAGGACTGGGCCGAGTTCGCGGACGCGGCGATCGCGGCCATCGACGCCGAGGCGGGAGAGATGGCGACCCGCAAAGCATCGCTCGTCGCCTTGAACGCATTCGCGCCGAAATTGCCGGAACTCGCCGGCGGATCGGCCGACCTGACCGGCTCGAACCTGACGAAGCATGCGGGCTCGACGCCGATCACCGGAGACGACGCCTCCGGAAACTACGTCTACTTCGGTGTTCGCGAGTTCGGCATGACCGCGCTCTGCAACGGGATGGCGCTGCACGGCGGGGTGATCCCGTACTCGGGGACGTTCCTGACCTTCTCGGACTACGCGCGCAACGCCCTTCGGATGGCGGCGCTGATGAAGATCCGCAACATCCTCGTATACACGCACGATTCCATCGGTCTCGGCGAAGACGGCCCGACGCATCAGCCTGTCGAGCACGTCGCCTCACTGAGGATCATGCCGAACATGCGCGTCTGGCGTCCCTGCGATACGGTCGAGACGGCCGTCGCGTGGCGCGACGCGATCGAGCGTCACGACGGCCCGACGAGCCTCGTCCTGACTCGGCAGGGTGTGCCGCATCAGACGCGGACGGCGGACCAGATCGCCGCGATTGCCCGCGGGGGCTACGTGCTCCGCGACAGCGACGGCACGCCGGACGTCATTCTCATCGCGACCGGCTCGGAAGTCGGGCTTGCTGTGTCCGCCGCCGAGGCGCTCGCAGCGGACGGCGTCTCCGCGCGGGTCGTATCGATGCCGTGCACGAGCGTTTTCGACGCCCAGGACGAGGCGTACCGCGAGTCCGTACTGCCGTCCGCCGTCACCGCGCGCGTCGCCATCGAGGCCGGCGTCACGGAGGGTTGGTGGCGCTACGTAGGGCCCAATGGCCGAGTCGTCGGCATCGATCAGTTCGGCGAATCCGCTCCCGCACCGGAGCTGTTCGCGCATTTCGGATTTACCGCGGAGAACGTCGTCGCGGCTGCGAAGGACGCGCTCTAAGTAACAACACTTTCAAAATGAGCCCGTAATCTCGACGGATTCGGGCCAGGAACCAGGAGATAACAATGACGATCAAGGTTGGTATCAATGGCTACGGGCGTATCGGTCGGCAGATCGTGCGCGCCATTCATGAGTTGGGCCGGGCAGACGAGTTCGAAGTCGTAGCGCTCAACGACCTCGGTGACGCGAACACCAACGCGCACCTGACCAAGTACGACACGGCGCACGGAAAGTTCGACGCGTCGGTCGAAGTCGATGGCGGCGATATTCTCGTCAACGGCGATCGCATCAAGGTGCTGTCCGAGCGCGATCCGTCGAAGCTCCCCTGGGGCGATCTCGGCGTCGACGTCGTCTTCGAGTGCACCGGCCTTTTCCGCACGAAGGAAGCAGCCGGTCAGCACATCGCCGGAGGTGCCAAGAAGGTCATCATCTCGGCGCCGGGCGGTGCTGACGTCGACAACACAATTGTCTACGGCGTCAACCACGACACGCTGAAGTCCAGCGACGAAGTCATCTCGAACGCATCCTGCACGACCAACTGCCTTGCGCCGCTGGTCAAGCCGCTGCACGAGAAGATCGGCGTCAAGCACGGCATCATGACGACGATCCATGCGTACACGAACGACCAGGTACTGACGGACGTCTACCACAAGGACCTGCGCCGCGCGCGTTCCGCGACGATGTCGCAGATCCCGACCAGCACCGGTGCTGCCAAGGCCGTCGGCCTGGTTCTGCCCGAGCTCAACGGCAAGCTCGATGGTTTCTCGATGCGCGTCCCGACGATCAACGTATCGGCGGTCGATCTCACGTTCGTCGCTAACCGCGAGACGTCGGTCGACGAGATCAACAGCATCCTGAAGGAAGCGAGCGAAGGCGAGCTCAAGGGCGTGCTGGCCTACAACGAGGCGCCGCTCGTGTCGATCGACTTCAACCACGATCCGGCATCGTCCACGTACGACTCGACGCTGACGAAGGTCATCGACGGCACCTGCGTGAAGGTCATCTCGTGGTACGACAACGAGTGGGGCTTCTCGTGTCGCATGCTCGACACGACCGTCGCGCTCGTCAACGCGTAAACGAGCACGCGAATCATGGCGATCATTCGCATGTCCGACGTCGAGCTGTCGGGTAAGCGTGTTCTGATCCGCGAGGATCTGAACGTCCCCGTGGCGGACGGCGTCGTTACCAGCGACGCCCGCATCCGTGCGGCGCTGCCCGGCATCGAGGCCGCCATCGAGGCGAATGCCGCCGTGATGCTGATGTCGCATCTCGGACGGCCGACCGAGGGCGAACCCGAGGACAAGTTCTCGCTCGAGCCGGTCGCAAACCGGCTCGGCGAGCTCCTCGGCCGCGACGTGCCGCTGATCAAGGACTGGATCGACGGTGTCGAGGTCGCTCCGGGCGACGTCGTGCTGTGCGAAAACGTCCGCTTCCTGAAAGGCGAGAAGGCCTGCGACGACGATCTATCCCGCCGCATGGCGGCGCTGTGCGACGTGTTCGTCATGGACGCGTTCGGCACCGCGCATCGCGCTCAGGCCAGTACCTATGGCGTTGCCGAACACGCGCCGATCGCGTGTGCCGGACCGCTGCTCGCCGGCGAACTCGACGCGCTCGCCCGCGCGCTCGACAATCCGGCACGGCCGTTCGTCGCCATCGTCGGCGGGTCGAAGGTGTCGACGAAGCTCTCCGTCCTCGACACGCTCGCCGGCATCGTCGATACGCTGATCGTCGGCGGCGGCATCGCGAACACGCTCATTGCTGCGGCCGGACACCCGGTCGGCAAGTCGCTGCACGAGGCCGACATGCTGGATGCGGCTCGGGCACTCGCCGCAGGCGGTGAAGGACGCGCGGATATTCCGGTCCCGACAGACGTCGTTGTCGCGGATGAGTTCTCCGCCGATGCGAATGCTGCTACGAAAACCGTCGACGCGGTCGGTGACGGCGAGATGATCCTCGACATCGGCCCGGAGACGGCTGCGAGTTTCGCGGAGCTGCTGAAGAACGCCGGCACGATTATCTGGAACGGTCCGGTCGGCGTGTTCGAATTCGATCGCTTCGGTGCCGGCACCGAAGCACTGGGCGAAGCCATCGCCGCGAGCCCGGCATTCTCGGTCGCAGGTGGCGGCGACACGCTTGCCGCGATCGACAAGTACGGCGTGCGGGAGAAGATCTCCTACATCTCGACGGGCGGCGGGGCGTTCCTCGAGTTCGTCGAGGGCAAGAAGCTGCCGGCTGTGGCGATCCTCGAAAAGCGGGCGGCGAGCTAGAGATCGATCAGCGAGCCTGCTCGGCAAGCTTCGCTCGCCAATAAGCTGCTTTCTCCGCGTCAGGGGCGATGCCAAAAGCGCCTCGCTCGTAGATCTGCACGAGAACGCGCTGCGAGTTTTCGACTCCGGCCTCCGCGGCCTGCGTGATGAGTTGCAAGCCCTCCACCGAGTTCTGTTCTGTACCGTATCCTTGCAGCAGGAGGGCGCCGGCGTTGTGCATTGCCTGCAGGTTGCCGTCGTCTGCCATGGCTCTCGTCAGCGTATATACGTTCTCGAGAGCCGGCTCGTAACCCAAAGCAGCTGCCCGCTGCAGCCAATACGTGCACTTATCGTTGTCACGTTCGATCGGCTTTGGGCCTTCCCGTCCCTCGCAGTAGAGGAGGCCCAGAGAATTCTGTGCCATCGGTACGTCCTGTTCTGCTGCCAAAGTGAACCAGCGGACGGCTTCATGGTTGTTTTGCTCGACGCCCTCGCCAGACAGGTAAAGGCTGGCGAGATTGTTCTGTGCCATGCCGATCCCTGCCTCGGCCGCCACCATAAAGAGCTCGGCTGCTCGGGCTTTGTCTCTGCCGACACCACGGCCTTGCGAGTACATCAATCCCAGGTTTGACGTGGCGTTCAGATCACCCTGTTCAGCTGCTAACGTGTACCAGCGGACGGCTTCGACCTCGTCGACGGCAGTGCCCAGACCACGCGCATACAGTAAGGCTACGTTGTACTGAGCGAATGCCTCACCCTTCTCCGCTTCCGGGAGCAGCAATGCCAACGCTTCTTCGTAACGGCCCTGTTGGAGGGCCGCATCGCCGTCTTCGAGCGGTCCCGCCCAACAGTGGGGCGCGAGCAGCGACAGAGCGATGAGCGGTGCGGCGAGC
>JAAUXY010028160.1_pt1 | contig 10275 bp, 17 predicted proteins | sample 7278121 | NCBI WGS metagenome assembly JAAUXY01 (sample SAMN14350117, study PRJNA611818) | marine sediment metagenome | isolation source: surface marine sediment (1.8m) | place: French Polynesia: Moorea | collected 2018-08
AGCAGAATAGGTATCGTGAATTTCATTTTGCTCTCCGAATACCCACTAACTTGCTGCATCAGCGGCCAGACCGTGAGCGCAGCACGTGGGCTGGTCCGTCCGCAGGCGCCTGTTATATGGTTTTTGCTTCATGTTTAGCCAGGTAGTCATTAATTTTTGCGTACAAACGTTTTTCGACGTTGGTTTCTCCGAGATATTCAGATTCAAAACGAAACAGGATTCTTTTTGTTTTGAAGAACAAGAAACTATTTTTATTCCTGATTTCCACTTTTACAAAAGTGCCCGGATGATCGAGGTGATGTACGCTGTATTCGATTAAAACTTCCTTTTCACCTTTGATTAGTATTTCCCTGCCTGCTGCAGATCCATCTACTAAATTTCCCATGCGTTTGAAGCCAAGAGAGGACAATCTTGGGAACAGGTATTCTGATAGAAATTCCGGGAATGCCAAATCCTCGATAGGTAATTCACTCATTTCATGACTAAACCGCATCACGTCCGGCATCAGCGGCACACCGCTCGCGTAGCGAGTGGATTGGTCCGGCTGCATGTAGCTTGTTGGAGGTTAAGGCCATAGGCGTTTGTATTATTTCGCGTAACAGTGGTAAAGAGGTTTTCGGTTAGTGCCCCAGGATTAGCAATGCTCCTTGAAATACAAGGTTGGATAAAAAAATCAACAGGCAAAGTGGCACTATCCACTTTATGAATGGGCGCATGTAATTAACCATCGGATGATCCAGGATTTCCAGCCATTTCTTATTTGATTTTTTAGGCATCCAAACCGCGATAGCTAGATTTGTAAAGATGTACCAAACCCATACTGATAGGGCGACAACGCCCATGCCCATGATTATTGCTAGTAGTTCCATTTATCTTCTGGCGCCCGGCATCAGCGACCACTAAAACGCGTAGCGGTTTGTTGGTCAGTCGGCATACGTTTGGTAAATAGCTGGCGACTTGAACTAATCATCGATCAGTATGAAAGATGTTTTGAGCGGGATCGCTATATTCCTAACCATATCCCTGAGCACCAGTTCAACAGACCATCTGCCCCTTGGATCACCTGGCTCACCTATATATTTTGGAATAAGGGCAGAAAGCCAGACGCTGCGTGGATCCGCGGTCAATTTGTACGTAAAGCAATTTAAATTCTTTTCGTCCATGGAAATAGTCTGATCAGGTCTAACAATGCGAATATCGCAATGAACTCGAGCAATTCCGTTGGAGTCAAGTTTTGGGTTGATGAACAATGGCAGAATAGCTAACACTTCTCCTACCCTCACTTCATCAACCGTCCTGAAATTTGGAGCGTGACCAGAAGGTGTGTTCCATTCTGCCTCCCAATCTGCATCCGGTGTAACCACAAGCCACCCCCCGAACCCGCCAGCACTTTTCATGTCATCGCTGTTGGGTACGGGATTTCCATTACGATCTACCCAGCCGCCTTCGTCGTAAGCGATGGTGGCTGAAAGCATGCTGACGTAAAGAATAACTATCAAGGAAATCTTCTGAATTATCTTGAGCCCTGTAACGTCCAGCATCAGCGGCCAGGCCGGGCGCGTAGCGACTGGTTTGGTCCGACTGCATGCGCTTGTGATGTGGTGCATGGCTATGATTCCCCGGGTTGTCGAATCATGGAATAAATGGTTGGAGAATTGCCGATTTGGATTTCATTTATCAAATCAAAGCCGTATCTTTCGTAAAGGGTCAAATTGGCCCGGTTTGTTGACTCCAGATACGCAGGCTTCTTGTCTTCATCAATGAGTCTCAACGTATGGTCAAGCAGTTTAGAGCCATGCCCTTTACCTGTTTGAGCGGGATCAGCAACAATGAGCGAAAGATGCCAGCAAGCTTCTTTTGGAATGGACTTGCTCATTTCGGCTTCGAGTGCACTCACTTCTTTTAGGCGAGGGCCTTCAAGTTTCTCCTCCAGGTACCTCGAAATACCATCGTCGTCTGGATGGACATCGGGTGGAAGCCAAAGAGCGCAGCAAGTGAAATTTTCAGTGTGATAAACCGTATTGTGCTCAAAAGCTTTTCCCGAGATCAAATCCAGCAGTGCGGGAGCATTGGATAAAAATTCATCGGGTTCCGGAAAATACCACCGGAAAAGGGGGTCCATGCTCAATCCAAGTAGCAAGGTATTCATAACTTTGCGTTTTTGTTCTTTGGTTGATCGATGGATCATTCTTTCTCCCGGAACCTGTTTTTATCCTCAGATGTGCTGATTCGTTCGAGCCTCGCGACGAGGTCACTGGATAAATTGAGCGCGCACCACGTAGCGCCTCGCATGATTGGCGGACAAAGCGCGTATCGATTTGGCGGCCTGAGAGCATGCGCTTGTTAGTGATTTATTTCGATATTTCCTGGCCAAAGGTAATTTTGTTCCCGTCGTGGTCTCGTATTGAAAACTCTTTCATGCCCCAGGTCTGCTCGGTCAACTGAATGGTGACGGCAGGGTAGACATCCGGGTTTTCGGTATTAATACCCCGGGATATAAATTTATTATAAAGTGCTTCTATTCCTTCGACTCGTACATAGATTAAATTCCCGAACACGCCATCTCCTTTATGAGACGAAAGGTGCAAAAGACTATTACCCCGCTTCAATAGTGCATACCTTGACATGAACTCAGTTTCATCCGGATGAGGTGCAACCTCCACTTCGAAATCCATAACGCCTGTGTAGAAGGAAATTGAAGTCGTAATGTCACTACATTTGATGCAGGCTTCAATTGTCATAAAACTATAACGTCCAGCATCAGGGGCGTACCGCGAGGCGATGCGTCAACTGGATGTGCTTGTTAGGTGTCACCACTGCCTTTTCTTTGTAGTTTCCAGTCTTTAATGGTCAGAAATACTACTGCCAAATATAGTAGTGGTATGAATATACCATTTCGAAAACCCGCAGCCATAAGCCAGGGATAGTTACTATGCGAATTCCATCTGGAGGATAACTGTTCAAAGGAATCCACATCTTCAAACCAGTAATGAAATACGTCTACGGTTTCACCGTTATATATACCGAGTGCGCAAACCAATAGCGTCGCTACTCGCCAGTACTTGAATCGTTTGAAAGCAAATAGAATCGCAACTACGGAAATTGCGATAAAAACGGCCAGGTGAATTCGCATTGCCTCAAGGTATTCAGGACTGTCTTGCAGTCGAGTTATTACAGCGTCGTCAAAAAGTAATGGCCAGAGATAGGTCGAATAATGAAAAAAGGCAATAACCAGCCCGGTCGATATCCAGTATCTCGTTTTTGGGTCTGTGATGATTTCCGTTGACATCTAAAGTCTGATGTCAGCGGCCAGGCCGCGAGCGCATCGAGTGGGCTGGTCCGTCTGCATGCGTTTGTCAGGCTTCGTCATGACGCTCGTTTGGACCGAACCAGAATTCAGGCAATGCCCGTCCAGTGTGCACCAGCCACTTCCGGAAGTCGTCTTTCAATACGTATTCGTCAGAAAGGATGGAAATGTCCGGGTCTATTGCCTTGCGCGTTATTTTGAGTAAGTGCTCCAGCGCTTCTGCACGGAGTAGAACTGGCGGTAAATCCTGGTGCGCTGAAAAACCTACTAACGGGCTGCCTCGAAAAGTTTCTGACGATTTCACCCATTTAGGACTGATGCTTTGAAATCGCAATCCTTCCTGGATTACACCCCGGGCTAATTCCCGTCCGATAACAACTTCATGTTCCAGGCGTTCTCTGCCCCAGATTCGTGCCACGTCGCCAAACTTAAAACTCTCTACGTTGATGTAAGATTCTTTCTCAGACATTTCAGCGAAGCCTAATGTGCAGAATCAGTAGCGCGCCGCGAAGCGGTGCAACCACTGCATGTGCTTGTTAGCAGAATATTATACGTTAATCGTACAATCTCTCATCGCAACACCAGCTCCATATAAATCATATGTTGGGCATATTCATCATCCACTTCGGATTCAGAGTAGGGCGCAGTTTCCACGAACCCCATTGCCTTGTAGAGATTGTGAGCACTGGACATGTAAGGATCGCTGTCTAATAGAATTTTTGAATATCCGATTGCTCTTGCTTCTTCAACCAACCTCGAGATCAATTTCTCTCCAATTTTCTTCCCTCGAAAACCTGGCCGTACATAAAGTCTCTTGACTTCACTCACATCATCACGAATCTTCTTCAGGCAAATGATCCCACCAATCTCTCCACCTTCCTTGGCCAGTAATAACCGCCCTGATTCAGTTAAGAATGCTGCCTGGTCATTCAAGGAATTTTTATAGTACTTGTTGATGTCTATTTGCTCCCCTAGCGAATCGTGGGCTTGAGCAGCACACCATTCAAGATACTCCCAGTTAAGCTGGTTTACCTTTTCCAGTTCCTCTTCAGTTTCCAGTTGGGAGATTTCAATCATTGGAATCAATCATTTTTCTGCTAACGTCCGGCATCAGCGGCCAGGCGGAGAGCGTAGCGAGTGGACTGGTCCGACTGCATGCGCTTGCTACGTGTTATTTCTAGTCCAGGCAGCATACGCTTCGGTTGTCATTCTGGTGAGATCTGGCATTTCACCTGCTTTAACATGCTGAAAGAAACCAATGCAATGTTCCCACCCACTTCCTTCAATTTCTTTTTCGTGCCAGCTGAAACATCCCAATGCCGTGTAGTTCAATGTCTCATCTGAGTTTAGGTACCTTAAAAGCCTCTCACCAATTTCTCGGCCCCAGTTTACAGCCTCGTCAGCCGAGTTTGCAGAAATGAATACTCCCGTCGATGATTCATAATCTTCGATATCGCCCCTGTTCCATTGATTCCAAGGCCCAGGTTCGTGATAGCTAATTCCGATTAAGTACTCATTCATGGATTAAACACATAACGTCAAGCATCAGCAGCCTGGCAAGACGCGCAGCGACTTGTGAGGTGCGACTGCATCTGCTCGTCAGGTTTCATATCTCTGCAGCTCATCCAGGGACACCTCCTTTCCGATATACTCGTCAATATTGATTCCGTTTCGCCTTGATCTGGTAATGCGGAAATCCTGGAAGATGCGGTCATACTCTTTTGTGAAGACTGAAACAGATTCTTCGAAGGATGAAGAAATTTGTTCCAGTACCTTTGATTCGCTGCCGATTTTATCGATGGCGTCGTAGGTGAGCTGGTCCATGTAAGAGGAATAATCACCTATTACTACGACTCTATCCATGACATCTTTGAACCAATATAAATGGCCCAGGGCAACGTCGAGGTATCTATCCCTCCAATCCCAGCTTAGTTCGAACCAAAGCCTTCCATTGTTGTAGAGATACTCCGGGCATATACAGCCTTTTAATACAACTCGACTAAAACCACTATTCTCTAGCGTCGGCTTGAGTATCTCTTTGAACTTCTGATCAAATGGACGTGATCTCACGATGAAGTTTAACGTTCAGCATCAGTGGCGTGCCTCGTAGCGGCGTTTCCACTGAATGCGCTAGTTATGTGGCATGTACCCATTTCTCAAATTCCAAAGGCTACCCCGCCTGCTACAGGGAGAGCAATTCCAGTAACATAACTGCCTTGAGGCCCAACAAGATACGCTACTGCATCAGCGACATCTTTGGGTTCGCCCGACCTTCCAAGGGCAACACTTTCGTACCTTGATTTCATAACTTCACCGACTGACATGTTGTTTTGTTCAGCCAGCCTTTGATTTGCAGCGGCATGCATGTCGGTCATGATGAATCCCGGGCAAACTGCATTACATCGTATTCCGAATTCGCCGAACTCGGCAGCAATAGTTTTTGTCATACCGATCAATCCATGTTTCATGGAGGTATAAGCACCAAAACCCGCTTCCGCACCCAGGCTGCCAGTGGAGCCGATATTCACGATTGAGCCGCCACCTATGGCCTGCATTTCTACAATCGCTGCTTTTGAAAACATCATGGGCCCAAGAAGGTTGACTCGAAAACTTAGCTCCCACTCTTCAGGCGTTGTTTCCAGGAAATAATCGGAGCCAGAAAGGGAGCCCGCATTATTAACGAGGATGTCCAGGCGCTCGAATGATTCCTTCGTCTTATTAATACACTGAATGATGTCTTCTTCCCGTGTAACGTCGACATCCATAGCTAAAGCCTTCCCGCCGTCGGATTCTATTTCTTTAACAATGTTCGCAAGCAAATCCGATTTTTCATACTCGATACCATCGATGCACATTTTTCCTTTGATGTCGGTCACTGCAACTGAGGCGCCATCCTGTGCAAGTCGTAGTGCAATGGCTCGTCCAATTCCACGTGGTGCGGAGGCGCCAGTTACAATTGCAACTTTTCCTTTTAACGGTTTCATTTTCGTTTTTTCACGTAGCGAGAATGCGCAGTTTAATTACTGATATATTTGCCTGCCACATAACGTCCAGCATCAGCAGCTTCACAAGGCGCGTAGCGACTTGTGGAGTCCGTCTGCAGGCGCTTGTTAGGTGTCATTTATTATTCCAATCGTTATGTAAGTAACTAGTGCGAGCAAGAGACTGCCGAAAAACCATGCTGCAGATTTTTCCAATAGTCTCTTCAGTCTATTGTTTGTCTCTGTCCTGGCTAATTCTTGTATTTCATCCATATCCTTTAACGATATAGCTTTTTTGGGCTTGTGATTATGATTATTTAACAATTGCAATGCATCGTCGTGCTGGTCTTCAAACACAGCCCACAAGCCAACTTTTAGTGCTCCTGTCTTTACACTACTTAAGTTGTATGATCTTTTGCTCGTGACAACCGTCATTACTCCTGCAGACCGCATGCGGCTTGACACCCTATCTGCCTCGGAAAGATCAAAAAACTCGGCGATTAGTTTCATAGACTATTGCGCCCGACACCTTGCATTATCGGTCAGCTTGCTCGCGTAGCGAGTGACCTGGTCTGACCATATGCATTTGTTATGCGTTTCGGATTCAGGATTTAAGATCAACGCTCACCTCCAGGCGTGATCGCGCCCCAATCATGACACAAACTTATCAATTCCAATTTGAGACTTGGATTGGATGCGGTAGCAGGGTTTCAGCAACTCGACCTACCGCGGAAACCAAAGATAGGTTATGTACCATCTTCCTTTCAGATGAACCAAGCAATAATCATCTGCTTTAAAATCGGCATGTTCGCAGGATCTGGGTTCGGGGATCTCATAGTATCTATTTAGCTGGGCTTCAATAAATGCGCCGAACTTTCCTGCCGTCGATACCGTGATTGAGGTGCGGTCAACTTCTCGGTAAACATCAATTCTGGGAAACTGAATAATTCGATTCCGATAATCCAGGTATTCTTTTTTGTGTTTGCCGGGATATTTAATTTCTGCTCCGCCATTTTCCATCATAACCGAGAGTCTGTTATTCGAACCAAATCTTAGGGCATAGATGTATTGTTCCGTTTCGAAGAGGTTGAAGTACTTAGACATCACCAGCTCGATTTCTGGAAAAGTGCCCTGTATATAGCCTTGGAAAGGCATGTCATTTGCCCGTGCGTTTATGGACAAGGTTGACAATAAGAGAAACAGGAAAAGTCGAATCACAAGATGCCTCTGGTGTTGCGCTAAACGCCTCACATCAGCGGTCAGACAACGCGCGTAGCGATTTGGATGACCCGTCTGCATGCGCTTGTTGGCTTCACTAGCACGGTACCACTGATGCCGCTGACCCGATGACTTGAAAGGCCGCATTCAAAATTTGTGTAGTGATTCGTCCTCTGTTTAAAACGATATCACAGAGAAAAGCGAATACGATTCCAAGATAGACGATGTATGTGAATCCGAGGTAATCACTATAAATAATTGTCAGCAGCCAGTTTTGTTCGAATATATAAAAATAGGAACAAATGATGGTCGAAGCCGAAATTAGAATTCCGGGTAGGAACAAATGAGTTATTGCCTTTGGTTTCAAAAAAGAAATGAGTAGCAAAAGTAGAAATACCGCTGCGTTTGCACCAGTGAATATCCTGATGTCCCGTTTTAGTTTTTCGACAACCTCCATGTATGATGAATGAATGAACTCGATAATTTTTTCATTGGTGGCCTGCAAGAGAGAAATTTTTGATTCAAATCCAGATCGGAATGAGTCTTCCCATTTCTTGCGGCATTCACAATCGAGGTCTCTGATTTCAGCCAGAGCATTTGCAAGCTGACCATGCACATTGTTTTTAAGATTTGTTTTGAGTTCGTCTATCTGAACCTCGTTTTTTGATATCAATTTTTGAGCTAATTTCGATAGCTTGTTTTCGCCTTCAGGGATTTGGAGACGATCTATTCTTCGGTCCACCTTTTTTGAAACTTCGCTTTCGATAAAATCAATTGCATAGTTTTCAACCCACTCTGGCGTTGAAAATGTAAGAGCGAAAAAGAATGCGAATAGACCAGTACCTATGGCGCCTAGAGTTCGAAGTATTATTGATTTTTTCGTCTTCATTGATTTGACGTCTCACGCCAGGCATCAGCGGCCCGGCGTTGGCCAGGCCCGCTGGATGCGCTTGTTAGCTTGTTAGCTTGCTTTGCACCAGTCTTATCAATAGCACTGCAACTAAAGCGCCAAAAAAATACATCACGTGTCTTGCGTCTGCCATTGTCTCCCAAATTATCGGTGCCTCATCAGTCCAATAAGACTTTCTATCTCGAACCGAAAGTGCCGCCAACAAACAGGCGGCCAGTAAGATCCACCAGATTTTCCCAGGTCCGAATGTCAACACGAATATCAGCAAAGACAGTAGGAAACCAACCAGAATCGTGGGTAACCAGGTAAATAGCTCCATTGTGATGTAGCTAGAAAAGCTGTGGATGTTGAGAGCATTCGTGAGTCGTTCAACGAACCATTGCTCGAATGTGTGGGCATAAAATCCTGCAATTACGACAAGTATCGCAGTCACGAATAAATTACAAACAATCTTCCAGGTTATTGTCTGCACTGCGATGGCTTCTCAGGCAAGCTAAAGTCCAGCATCAGCGGCCAACAGACAGCGCAGCAGGCTGGCGGCCCGGCTTCATGCGCTTGTTGGGCAAATTAGGATGAAATTTTTTCAATCTTATTCGGCATCCCTTTTCCGTTATTCCACCATCGATTTGGATTGTCGCTATCTGGATTGTAGGCAGATCTACTTGCCCAATCCTCACGCAAAAAAATTACCGGCTCTTCATAGTGGTGGACGTTATGAATAGCATCCATAACTTGCTCTAGTATTGCCAAATCACGATCAATTGAAATTTTTAGCTCAACCATTGGATACGTTTCTGTGTCGCCGGCCTTATATCCTTTTACATGACTAGTAGTGGTCGATCCTTCCTCTGGCTGCGAGGTCTCCATTCCTGGGGCCGATATACTTGCGTTTCTTTGGTATCTACCGTAGCCAAGAGGATAAACCTCCATAACGGCATCCAGAATTTTCTCGACATCTTCTATGAGCGTTTGGATTTCTATTGTCCAAACTGGAACAAAGTGACCTGACTTAGCTTTGTATTGATTTAAGTTCATGGATATCTCATTTGCCAAACGCCCAGCATCAGCGGCAAACAGACGGTGTAACCAGCTGGTTGTCCGTCTGCATGCGCTTGTCAGGCATTATATTTCAATCGCATCACCGCGCCCCATGATGTTGCACTCAATGCCTAGCTTCTCCACCTCACGTTTAAACAATTCATCGTCTGCCGGAGCGACATTTTTGATCCACAAAAATGGAACGTTATAGTGGCACGGAATTACCTTTTTCGGTGCTATCAGTTTCACAGCTTCAAGCGCATCAGACACATCCATAGTCCACGTATTATTTCCCAGTCCACCTATAGGCAGCATCAGTACATCCGGTGCTAATCCTTCCCATTCCTTTTGTAAAATTGAATCTCCAAGATTCACAATAGATTTATCATCTATCTTGATTTTGAAACCTGTAGAACCAATGCCAACGCGCTCTTCCGGCCCAGGATACTTATTTATTTTGAACCACAGGATCGGAACACTGATAGGGCCATGCACCGACTTTACTGCTTCAATTTCCACATCGCCTATGATGACTGATTCCCCAAAATGCCAAAGGATGCACGTTTTTAAACGGTATCCAGGATGTCAGTTCTTTGCCTCTGGGGTCGACTAGCAGTGTTTTACCATCTTCGACTCTTGCTAAATCTTTCCCACATACAATTGGCGCATTACTCGCTTCCGCGACACGATCAGATTGCCAATGATGGTCAGGATCCCCATGGGTAATCAAAATATGTGTAACACTTTCCCACTCCGTTTTTGGAATCAGACTAGTAAAGTTGAAAATCGAGAAATATTGCCCCGGATCAATGGCAATTTTA
>JAAUXY010032233.1_pt1 | contig 10275 bp, 9 predicted proteins | sample 7278121 | NCBI WGS metagenome assembly JAAUXY01 (sample SAMN14350117, study PRJNA611818) | marine sediment metagenome | isolation source: surface marine sediment (1.8m) | place: French Polynesia: Moorea | collected 2018-08
GCGCTCGCATCCTCGTTCAGCGACTTGATGATTCCGTAGGTCATGAGCAGCATGATCACGCTGACGGGCAACGCCGCCGCGATCGAGGCGGTCTGCAGCGCCTTCAGACCGCCCGCGAGCAGCAGCACCGCCGCCACGAAGCCCTCCCCGAGCCCCCATACGATTCGAAATCTCTGCGGCGGATTCTCGTCGCCCATGCTGAGCATGGTGGTGATGACCAGGGTGCCCGAGTCCGACGAGGTAATGATCCACGTCGCCAGCAGGAACGTCGCCAGCGCCGCCATGACCCAGTTCAGGGCGGAGATGTCGGTCAGCACGTCGATCGTGCCGTAGAGGGCCGCCGGCAGGTTCCAGTCCCGGATCAGCTGCGCGATGCCGGCGGTCCCCACGCCCCCGGGCGCGTTCAGCTCCGCGTACATGGCGTTGCCACCGAAGATGCAAAGCCAGAAGAAAGCGATCGTGGTCGGCACGAACATCACGCCCACCATGAACTCGCGGATCGTGCGCCCCCGGCTGATACGGGCGATGAACATGCCCACGAAAGGCGCCCACGAGATCCACCAGCCCCAATAGAAGATCGTCCAGCCGCCCTGCCAGGCCGCGTCACCCTCTGCGTTGAAGGTCTTGAAGCCCATCGGGATCACGTGCCAGAGGTAGTCGCCGACGGTGGTGATGAAGAATCCCATCAGCCACTGGGCGGGACCGGCGAAGAGGAAGAACGCGAGCAAGACGACGCTCAACCAGATGTTCGATTCCGAGATGATGCGAATGCCCTTGCCAACCCCCGATACCGCCGAGAAGGTGGCGATGATCGAGATCACCACGATCAATATGAGCTGCGTCATCGTTCCCGGGTCGACCCCGAAAAGATGATTGAGTCCCGTCGCCATCTGACTCACCCCGAGACCGAGCGACGTGGCCACTCCGAACACGGTTCCGAACACCGCCAGCAGATCCACCGCATGCCCGATCGGGCCGTAGATACGCTCGCCGATGATGGGGTACAGAGAGGAACGCAGGGTCAACGGCAGCTTCTTTCGAAACCCGAAATACGCCAGACACAAACCGATCACTACGTACACCGCCCAGCCGTGAAACCCCCAGTGGAAATAGGTCACGCGCATCGCCATGATCGCCCGATCCACGTTCATCTCGGTGACCAGCGCGTGGTCCGCGAAGGGATTGTTGGGATAGCCCCAAGGCCGAGTGTTGTCGAAGTAGAAAATCGGCTCGGCGATGCCGAAGAACAGCAGTCCGATGCCGACACCGGCCGAGAACAGCATGGCGAACCAGGAGAAGTTGCTGAACTCGGGCTTGCTGTCGTCGTCGCCGAGCTTGATGCGGCCGAATCGGCTGAACATGAGATAAAAGCAAGCAAAGAGCATCACGACCAAGGCGCTGATGTAGTACCAGTTCAGCGCCGTCTCGATCCAGCTGCGAATCGTCGAGTAGATCGAGTTGGCGAATTCGACGTTCAGCGCGGTGAAGACGACGAAGGCCGCGACCATCCCCTTGGAGGCGATCCCCATGGCGGGGTGAAGACCCTTCCAGATGCCCTCTTTGGCGACGTGCTGCGATGAGTTGTCCTGCACGGCGTGATACCTCCCTCTGGCGTTTGCGAACGGGCTGCGTCGAAGCGGTCACCCGGCCTCGCGCTCTGCTCGTGATTTACGGGGGTTCGAATCAGAAGGCTTCCCGTATTCTCGCGGTCGAACGCTGCCGCCGATCGCCGCGGGCCTGCCGTTTCCGGTTGTTTGACTTCTGCGCCCACGGACACACGCGGCAACATCGGCCATCCGCCATGAACACAAGTCGGCGCACGGTGGCCACTGAATCCGCGTTTGCGGCGCTCCCAGTGTACCCCAAAGCACTCATCCGTTTCTCGCCATCGTCCCGGGGTCGTTCGCGAGCGGGCATTCGCGAAGGTGAGCGGCCGAGACGTCTGCTTTGCCGCGGCCGGGTGCGCCGCCAGCCTCAGGCGAGCCGAAGAGGGAGAAGCCAGGCGGCGGCCAGCGCGATGCCCAGCACGAGCTGCAAGCTGGCAGTGCGAGCGAGCACCGCGTTGAAACCGGCCCCCGCGCGCGCAGTGCAGAAGTGTCTCGCCAGGGTCAGCGCCCAAGGCAGCGCGAGCATGGGCAGCCACCACCAGAACTCGCCGCCGTCGCCGAGCACCGGTAGCACCACGAAAGGGATCGCGAGCAACGCGACGTAGACCGCCTTGGTAGCCTTCTTACCGACCACGATGGACAGCGTCCGTCGCCCCGCACGGGTGTCCTCTTCGCGGTCGCGATGGTTGTTTACCGTCAGCACCGCGCTCGCGGGAGCGCCCACGTAGATACCGGCCAGAATGGCCCTCAAGGTGATGTCGCCGGTTTGCAGGTAATACGTGCCTCCGACGGCCGCGAGCCCGAAGAACGCCAACACGAACAGCTCGCCAAGGCTCGAGTGCGAGATGCGCCACGGTCCGCCGCTGTAGGCGAGCGCCGCCAGCAGCGACGAGACACCGATGGCCACGATCGGCCAACCACCGATGGCGACGAGGTAGCAGCCGACGCAGAATGCGAGGATGAAGCAGACCGCCGCCCCGTGGCGCACCTCCTGCGACGTCAGCCAACCCTGGGACGTGACTCTCGGCGGCCCCAGTCGTCTACCGGGCCGGTCGGCGCCGGCATCGTGATCCGCGGCATCATTGTGCAGGTTCGTGCCGGCCTGAATCAAGATCGCGCCAAACGACGTCGCCAGCAACGCATCGAGCATCAGCCGGCCGGAGTCGAGGTAGGCGAGCGAGGCCCCGACCATGACCGGTGCCGCGGCGATGGTCAGCGTTCTCGGGCGGGCCGCCGCGACCCACGAGGCTACACGACCCGGGCCAACGACGGAGGGGATACTGGTGGTCTCAAACAACGCTCTGCGACTCGGGACCGAACTCAATCCGGCAAGAACTTTACATCGGATATCGTTTTCTCGCCCGGAGACACGGCGTGGCAAGGTCCGCACCCCGATACCGTGCGCAACGGCAAGCCCTCCAAGACGGAGCTCGCATCGGCGTCACCGGAATCCGCATCGAGTTTGCAGACCCCCACTCCCCACTCAGTCGATAGGCTTTGCCAGCACCAGCTGCTGGGCGGGACGAAAGCCGCAGTGCGAGAGGAACTGGCCGAGCTCCGCGTCCTGCCAGGCGACTTCGGTGCGCACGAGATCGACGCGTAGCGACGTGAGGTTCCCCAGAAGCTGCGACACCAGCGCGGTGCCGATTTGCTCCCCGCGGCGCTCGGGATCGACGCCGATGGTGTCGATAATGGCCGTGGTGTCGGTCTGCCCGTACTCGCCGTAGTCGATCCGGGCCATGATGAAGCCAGCGACCTGGCCATCGACCTCGGCTACCAGGGACAGGCGAATCCCGGATTCGTAGAGCGCCTCGGCGAGCTTTCGCTCCAGATAGGCGCGACGCGTGCGACCGGTGAGCCGTTGATCGATCTTGACGAGGGCCTCCCGGTCCTCCTCGAGCAGCGTGCGCACGAACGTCGTATCTCGCGACAGGGTCTCGAGCCCGACCTCGGTGCCCGGGCTGTAGTCCAGCTCTGCCGGATCCTCTTCGGGCGACCCGTTTGCAATGGTACGAGAAGGCATCCAGCCGAGCCCCCCGGCGCCTCAGAAATCCGCCTCGGAAGTTACCCGCTCCAGGACCACCCGCGGCGCCAAGGCGAAACCGGTCCGGGCGAAAAACGCCATCAGACGCGGGTCTCCCCACTGCACGCGGGTGCGCACCTCGCGGGCCCCACGCCTGCGGCCCTCGTCGACGAAGCGTTCCAGCAGCCTCGTGCCGGTGCCCCGGCGCTGCTCTTTGACCTCTACGCCGATTCCATCCAAGACCAGCGTCCTGGCCTCGGTGCCGAACTCGCCCTCGAGCAGGTGCCCGAGCACGAATCCAATGGTGCGCGCGCCCTCGGTCGCGGTGAGCGCGACGAACGAATCGGGCTCGCGATCCATGGCCTGCAGGCGTTTCTCGAAGAAGCCCCGGCGCGAGCGGCCGGCGTGAGCCTGGTCCAGCGCGACCAGCGCTTCGAGGTCGTCCCGGACCACGTTGCGTACGATGCGAGTCTCGTCAGCCATGTTGCCGATCTATCCCTGGAGCTGCTCGTACTTCGCCTGCAGCTCTTCGGGAGACTCGACGAAATCCGGGTTCGGCACGATGCACTCCGGCTCGCATACGGGCTGGCATTGAGGCGAGTCGAAATGGCCGACGCACTCGGTGCACCGCAACGCGTCGATGACATAGATCGGATCGCCGACCGAAATGGCCTCGTTCGGGCACTCCAGCACGCAAGCGTCGCAGGCCGTGCAATCCTCGGTGATCATCAAAGCCATCTGAACGACTCCTCGTAACGACCCGGTGTCGCTAACCGGTCGCGGCCGATTGGCTCGGGCGCGACGTGGTGGTGCTCCGCCCCCCGCGACGCCGCGGGCCGCGCTTCTCGAGCTTCTCGTGTCGAAACGCACCCCACAAGGCCGCGCCGATGGCGCCGGCGTAGGCGGAGTCCGGATGATTCTCCGCTCTCACCTGGAGCTTCTGCTGCACCAGCGACTCGTTCAGGGCGGCCACCAGCCCCTCGTCCAGCGCGAGACCGCCGCTCAGGAACGTGACGCCTTCCCCGGCCTTGATCACGCGCAGCAGCTTGGCGAAGCGACCGGCCATCGACAGGTGGATGCCCTTGAGGATGTTCGGCGCGGAGATCCCGCGCGAGACCATGTTGATCACGTCGGTCTCGGCCAGCACCGCGCAGATGCTGGACACGGTCTCCGGGTTGTCGGCCTGACAGGACAGCGTGCCGATCTCGTCCTGGGCGATTCCGAGATAGCGAGCGATGTTCTCCAGGAACTGCCCCGAACCCGAGGCACACTGGCTGGTCATGCGATAGCCGAGGACCTTGCCCCGCTCGTCGATACGAATGGCCCGGCCGTGCAGCGCCCCGATATCGAGAACCGAGCGCGAGTTCGCGTTCAAGTACACCGCGCCGCGGGCGTGGGTGGTCATGGAGTAGAAGTGCCCGGTGCGGAAGGCGACGTTTTCGCCTTCGCCGGTGGTGGCGGCGTAGTCGACGTCGTCGCGGGTCAGACCTGCCTCACCGAGCACGGTGTCGTAGGCCGACTCGGCGAGCTCGAACGGATCCCGGCGCCGGATACGATCGGTGCGTTTGGCGAGCCACTCGGTCTCGTCGGCCTCGATACGGAACAGCACCGTCTTGATGGCACCACTGCCGACGTCGATTCCTGCCGTGACCGTCATCTCACGCCACCACCGCGCGGCGCGCGAATTCCGCCGCGCCGAGCGCGCCGGTATAGATGGATTCGGGATTGATGTTGATGGTCACGTCGCCATAGTTCTCGTGCACGAGCTTGCGCAGCTCCTTGACCGCCGCGCCGTTCTTCGCCACGCCGCCGGTGAACGTGAACTCGTTGGTGATCCCGCCGGAGCGGGAGATGATGGACATGGCCCGCAGGATGATGGCGCGGTGCAGTCCCGCCATGATGTCCTCTCGCTTCTCACCCAGCGCCAGACGGTCGCGAAGCTCCGCGCCGGCGAATACGGTACAGGTGGAATTGATGCGCACGGTGCGAGTCGATTTGAGCGCGAGCGGGCCGAGCTCGTGCAGCCCGAGATTCATCTCGTCGGCGATGTAGCCGAGGTAACGCCCGCAGCCAGCGGCGCAGCGGTCGTTCATCTGGAAGTTCACCACGATGCCCTGCTCGTCCACCTGAATGCCCTTGGTATCCTGGCCGCCGATGTCGAGCACGGTGCGCGTTCCGGGGTACATCATGTGCGCCCCCAGCCCGTGGCACAGTATCTCGGAGCGGATGTGCTCCTTCGGAAAGGGCAGCCGTACCCGGCCGTACCCGGTGCCGACCGTATAGGCCTCCTCCACCTCGACCGCCAGCGCCTCGCGCACCGGCGGCTCGATGACGTTCGCGTCGTCCGAGTCCCCCAGGTCCCGGGCGACGTAGCGCCGCAACGCGAGGAGGAATTTCCCGGCCACGTCCTCGCTCGGGGGCCGGTTCTCCACCTGGATGATGGACTTGTCGTAGAGGTTGACGAGGGTGTCGAAAGCCACCCCGTCGTTCTCCGCCACCACCTCCGCCGCACGCATGTACGCCGAGCCCGCCAGATCCCGGAAGAAGTCCGACTTGCGCTGCGCGCCGGGCGCGAACAGCTCTTGCAGCTCCTCGCGCATCCTCTCGAAGACGCCGGCCAGCGCGGCCGCGATCTGCTTGTGCTGCCCCACGAAGCGCAGGTCTCGTCCGTGCTCGCGGCAGCTCTTCTCGAGAAAACTGAGCTGCTCCAGAAAGAGCTCGAGGCGAAAGTACCGCTCCAGCCCGTCGAGCACCTCGTCGACTCGACCGCCGACCGCGGGCGTTTCGCCGAGAATTCTCCGCAGCAGGGTGAGCCGCGCATCGATGATCGCCTCGAGCCGGGCGACTCGGCTGGCGGTGTCGTAGTTGGAGCGCGAGTTCGTGATGCCGCGCCCGAGCACCGCGCCCGCCTCGTCCATCACCACCGCCTTGGTCGTGGTGGAGCCGAGGTCGATACCGACGAAGCTACGCATCTCGCGCGCTCACGCCGCGGTGGCCGCGCTCTTGCGCCGCTGCTCGATCATCTGGAAGTAGCTCTCCATCCGGTTCTTCACGTTGGCGGCGGAGAAGTACCTGGGATCCACGAGGTCGGTCTCGATGAACGCCGCCGGCTTGCCGGATCGCTTCTCTACCTCGCGCATCATCAGCAGCTGACCGGCCGAGAAGCTGTTGCAGCTCTTGATCGAGTTGATGAGCAGGCCGTCGGCCTGGTAGTCCTCCAGGTACTGCACCAGCATGTCGACGCGCTGCGGCAGATTGCGATTGGTGTAGCAGCCGAGGCAGTACTCCGCCAGCGATTCCAGGGGATGGTCGGGATCGTGACGAAAACCCAGATCGTAGACCCCGCCCACCTTGGTATAGGTGCTCGCCACCACCACCGCGCCCTCCTCGTAGAACATCCTCCAGAAATCGCGGAAGTTCGTCCAGTTAGGCGGTCCTTCCACCACCAGCCGGTAGCGCTCCTCGGTCATGTCGCCTTCCGGGGTGATGGGTCCCTTGCCCTGCTCGATGCGCTCCTTTATCTCGCCTCGCAGAACCTCGTAGTACCTGACCGCATCCTTCGTCCCTCTGAACGCCGTGAAGATGGGACCGATGTAGTACACGCCGCCGAAGTACGCGTCGATCGGCGAGCGCACGTGCTTCGCGCTCTCCAGCACCCAGACCAATCGGTCCTCCGCGTCCGCGGAGTTGCGCAGGTACTCCCGCAGCCGATCGATGTCGAACTTGACTCCGCTCGCCCGCTCCAGGGCCGGGATCACCACCTCCTTCAATTGCTTCACCACGTAGTCGCGCATGTTCTTCGTGATCGTGCCATCGCCTTCGTAAGGCACCTGCAGCATCACCGTCTCGCACCCGTACTCGTGGCGCAGGAGCTCGAACCACTTCATGAACGTGAAGCATCCGGTGTAAGAGAGGAGCAGCACGTCGGGCACCGGCATCGGCTTGCCGTTGGGCGCGATGTTGCCCCTACCCATCTGCCCAATGTCGCATTTCACGTACGTGCACACGTCCTCCGAATGGCCGCGCTTCTCCGCGTCCATGATCAGGGGCCCGCTCTTCTTGCGCATCCCATTCTGGATGGCGTTGATCTCGGGCAGATTGTTGAGCAGGTCGAAGCACATGATCAGCTCGTTGAGATTGCCGGGGACGAATGTCGCCGCCACCTTCCGGCCCGTCTCGGGCGCGCTGGTGAGCGCGTCGTAGTTGCGGGCGATCATCTCCTTTTGCAGGAGCATCGACGATTCTTTGACGACATCGGGCGAAGCTTGGACGCTCATGTGTCACTCCAGAGCTTTATGGAATCGGCAAAGGTGCCGGCCTGCTCGCGAATGGGCTGCATCTGCCCCGAATTCTCCGCGTACTTGAACGAGATGTACGGGATGTCGTGCTGCGACATGCGGTCGGCGAGCATCGGCCGCTCGAGCAATGCCGGGTCGCAAAAGCTCGGCGCGGCGAAGATGACGCCCTCCGCCTCATTGTCCTTCACGGACTGAAGCAGATGCTGCCCGGTCTGCTCGCGGGACGTGCAGTACTTGGCCGCGGTATCGGCCGAGCAGTGGAGAAACGCCCGGCTGAGGTTCTCCAGCGGATCCCCCTCCAGCGGCACGTCCTCGAGGAGCCACCGGTTGACCAACATGTAGTCGTCGTCGACGACGTAGCAGCCCGCCATCTCGATGGACTTGATCAGGCTCAGCGGCGGCTGCTCGCAGAACGAGCCGTTGATCACGATCCGGCAGTTGTCGCGCATCGGCCGATCCTCGGCGGTTGCCGCGTCGAGATAGTCGGCGATGAGCCGATTGTGGTCCTCCACCGGCATCACCATGCCCGCGCGCATCAGCAGGTACACCTCGTGCGTGGGCGCCTTCCAGGGCCGCTCCGATCGAAACCGGTACACCTCGCGCACGAGGCGCCGGTTCTCGTTGTACGTCGCGATGGAGGCGCGGAGCTCCTCCTCGGTAATCGGGCCACCGCGAATGCCCTCCAGACCGGACTTCAGCTCTTGCAGCTCGTTGCGGTAGTACTGCCCCCCGATCTCGTCGTCGAAGTTTTGCGGCACGTCGAAGTACCGGACGTAGAGATCGGGCTTCATCAGCTTCCACATGCCGGAGAGGTTGCGAATGACGTCGCAGATGCTCGGGAACAGCATCCCGTCGAGGAAGTCGAGCCGGCCCGTCACGGCGAGCTCGACGGTCGAGCGGGGGATACGGCAGATGTAGCTCTGGTAGAAGGCGTCTCCGTGAATCACCTCGAGCTGATCGCCACCACCCAAGATCCCCACCGGCAGCATGCCCGCGGCGTGAATGATCTCCAGCGGCACGTAGACCGGCATGTAGCCGATGACGTGACGACTCGGATCGGCGGCCTTCCAACGACGCGGCGCCTGGAAGTCGAGGTCCTGATACAAGGCCTCGCATCGCTCGACGATCTCGGCAACGGTCATGGCTTCAACGATCCCCCCAGCTCGCGGCCCGTTTCTCGATGAACGCATGCAAGCCTTCTACCGCATCGTGACTCGCCATGAGCTCGTGCAGATAGAGCTGCTCGACCGACGCGAGCTTCGCCTTCACGCGCGCACACAGGTCACTGCGTGACGCGCGCACCGCAAAACGCAGCGAGCTGGCGCTCAGCGCGCTCAGATGCTCGTCGAAGTACGCGAGCGCCGCGGCCTGCGCGTCGCTCGCCACCGTGTTCACCAATCCCAGGGACGCGGCTTGCGCCGCGTCGATGCTGCGCCCGGAGAGCAGCAGATCGTCGGCCCGAGCCGGGCCGATGCGCTCGGGCAGCACGCAGGACGCAGCCGGCGCGAACACGCCGAGCTTGATCTCCGGCTGGGCGAATCGAGCATCTTCACCGGCGAATATCAAGTGGGCGCAGCAGGCGAGCTCCAGACCGCCCCCCAGGCATTGGCCGCGAACGGCGGCCAGAACCGGCACCGGGCATTCCAGCAAGCGCATGACGAGGCGGTGGAACTCGCGCAGCATCGCCTCGCAGTGCTCGGGGAGGTGCTCCTGGACGCTCGCGCCATAGCTGAAGTTTGGACCCTCGTGGTCGAGCAGCACCGCGAGCAACGACGAGCGATCGAGGTGGCGGGTCAGCTCGTCGTGCAGGGCCGCGATCATGTCGGCATCCACGACATTGGCTTTGGGGCGCGCGAGCCGCAGCCGCAACACGCGGCCGTCGCGCTCCAGCCAGGCTTTGACGGGGCCCTCCGTCATGGGCCTAGCCACCCACCCCCGGCATCAGGCTCTCGGTCAGATCGGGCGTCCAGGGCGTGCCTCGGGCCAGCGCTTGGCGCAGCGCCACGAAGTCGATCTCGCGGCCCACCTCGCGGTTGCCCTCGTTGAAGGCGCGAAAGCCAGTCTTCGCCTCCGCCATCATGTTGAGGGCCAACCACGCTCTGGAGCCTTCCCGATTCCGGTTCCACGCCTCGAGCTTGGGCTTGCGGAGCTCCTCCAGGCTCTTGGTCAAGCACTCCGGAAACGTCGTCAGAAGCTTCGCGCACATGGCCTCGACCTTCTCGTCGAGGTGCACGAGGTCGACCTCGCCGCGCGCGAGCAACGCCTTGCCCTCGGCCCGCCCCGGACCGGTCTTGAACTCGCCGTGTACGAACCGGCCGTACTCGTCCAGCACCCGGTCGGTGACGAC
>JAAUXY010018909.1_pt1 | contig 10274 bp, 6 predicted proteins | sample 7278121 | NCBI WGS metagenome assembly JAAUXY01 (sample SAMN14350117, study PRJNA611818) | marine sediment metagenome | isolation source: surface marine sediment (1.8m) | place: French Polynesia: Moorea | collected 2018-08
GCCGCCGCCGCGGCGGCTGGCGGCTGGTGGCTCGGCATGCGCGGCGCCACCGGCGATGGCCAGACAGCTCCGCCCCCCGCCCAAAGCCGCGAGTCGCCCCCCGCAACCAGCTCCGAGCCCGGTGACCTCCAGACTGAGGCCCCGAGCCAGGACAGCGCGCCTGTCGTCGAGCCAGGGAGTGCTCCAGAGGAGGCCCCAGCCGACTCCACGCCCGCGGTCCCCATACCCTCCGAGCCCGTAGCCTCCGAGCCCACACCCTCCGAGCCCACGCGGTCAGCGCCGGCGGATCCACCTCCCGCCGCTCCAGCCAAGGGTCAACTGATTTTACCCAGGGTCCCCTGGACCGATCAGATGACCGTCCGCATCGACGGCAAGACCTACGGGCTCTACCGCGAACATCGAGTCCAGCTGCCGCCGGGCACTTATAGCGCCGTCTTCGAGATGTCGGGCGAAGGTACCGCTTCGGACTATCGCCCGGACAGTCGCTCCGCGGAGGTCCGGGTCGTGGCCGGCAAGAGCTCTACGGTAGCGGTTCCGATCCCGCGGCCCGGGGCATTCTCGGTCAGGCCATTGCCCGGACGCCCCCAGGGTCAAGTCTCCCTCGACGGAACGCGGTTGGGTCTGACGCCGCTATCGAAGATCCATCGCGCACCCGGTACCTATGTCCTAGAGATCCTTCCCCGCGACGGCGAAGGCGACGGCCTGCGCGAAGAGATCACCCTCACCGCGGGCGAGGAGGTCATCCTGTCGTTCGACCTCGACGCCGGCACGCTGCGGACAAGGACCAAGGCGCCCCAAAATTCACCTCCTGGATAAGGCAGGCGTCGGCGGCGCGACTTTTGCTTTAAAGTAGCGTTGATGAGGACTTGTTACCGGTTTCTGCTTCTAATGGCTGCCAATTTGGCGCTGGCAAGCCTTGCTGGCGGTCAGACGAACCCGGCGGTCCAAACCGAAGATCTCGAATCGGCCGGGGCCCTCTCCGAGCTCGAGCGCCAGGCCGAGGATCGCTTTGCCGAAGACGATCTCGAGGGCGCCATTGTCCTCTACCGGCGCCTGGCAGAGCGTTCGCAGCGCCAGCGCGAGAGAACCCGGGTGCTGATGACGGTGGCCTACCTCGAACATCTGCTGGCCCGCGACAAGGACGCGGTCACCACGGTTCGAGACGTGCTGATCGAAGATCCGGACTTCTTTCTCCAGCCTGAGCTCTACAACCAGACCTTCACCGGCATCTTCTACGAGGGGCAGAAACAGGCCGCGGAGATGCGCCGTTCACTCGCGGAACGCTTCGTCCGACAGGGCAACGACCACCTGCGTCAAGGCGACTATGGCGCCGCGCGACAACAATTCGAGGCCGCCCTCGTCCATCGCGGCGATCATCCCGCGGCGCTTTACAACCTGGCCCTGGTCAACCTCTACGAGAAACGCGAGGAAGACGCCGAGGCGGGATTTCAGAAGCTCTTGGCCCTCGGCGAGAGCATCGATTCCCGGACTCGGGCGCTGGCTCTGACCAACCTCGGCTACCTCTATGAGCGCCGGCGTCAATACCTGGAGGCCGAGAGCTTTCTCGAACAGGCGGTGGCCATCGATGCATCGAATTCCCAGGCGTGGTCGATCCTGGGGGCCTCGCGCCGGCAGCAAGGCAAGAAAGCCGCTGCCGCCGAGGCCTTTCGCCGCGCCTACGATCTGACGCCGGACGACAGCCAGGTGATGAGCAATCTAGCCCTGGCGTACGTCGACGCGGAGGATTGGCAATCCGCCGTCGAGCTGCTCGAGAAAGCAACCGCCAAGGATCCCGGGAGCGCCGGCCATTGGCTGAACCTCGGCCGGGCGCGCCTCGGCGTCGGCGACACCACCGGTGCCGGCGCCGCGTTCGACAGCGCCATGCGCCACGAGCCCGACGACGCCGGCGGCTGGGCTTCCAACGCCGCTACCCACCTGGCCCTCCACTACTACGAGGCCAGCAACTATCAGCTGACCCTGGAACAGGCCAAGCGGGCCCTGAGCTGGCGAGACGATCAGATCACCGCCCGCATCTATCAGGGTCTCGCGTTCGAGGCCCTGGGCGACCTGGCCGGAGCCAGGCAGAGCCTCGAGGAGGCCCGCCGGCGAGATCCCACCCGCCCCGACACCCACAACAATCTGGGTAGCGTCTACTTCCAGCTCGGCCTCTATGATCAGGCGACCGAAGCGTTCGAACGAGCCCTGGCGATCCAGGCCGACTTCCCCGGGGCCCGCGAAAACTTAGAAGCCGTCAAGCAGGCGCGCACCCAGCCTCGACGCCCGCCGCCGACCGCTGGACAGCCACCAAGCGGATTGGAGCCAGCGCACCCCGCCCCCCGCCTGGGCGTCCGCTTCGCCGACATCGACTATGCGGCCCTTGGCCTGAAGGGCGCAATGGTCGATCGGGTCATCGGCGGCAGCCCGGCAGCCCGTGCCGGGCTGCGCAAGCGCGATCTGATCCTCAAAGTCGACGGCCGCGACGTGCTCGATGCCGGCGAGCTCGAGCGCTACGTCGCCTCCCGACCGCTGGGCAGCATCGTGACCCTCAGCCTGCTGCGCGACAACGTGCCCCAACGCATCGACGTACGGCTCAAATAGCCCTCTCTTGAATGCTCGCTCGTGGAGCGGCGCATGGCTCCCCGAGGACGGCGCGGAGGCGTGTTTGAGCGTGGAGCCGAACGATGAGGTGCGCAGTGCGCACCCTACTCGGGGGTCACGGCTTCCGGTGCAAACAAGGACAGCACCGGCATACCGAGATGGCGACGTAGAATCTCTTCCCGCAGGCGGTCACCGGCTCGCTCGAGCTCCTCGGCGGGTAGGCGCCCGGCAAGGGCCGCTCGCGACGCGGCTAGCTCACGGTCGACGGCCTCGATCTCGGACGCGGCCAGGCCGGCGGTCGCCGCCTGAAAGAACTCGCGATCGAGCTCAGCGAGGCGCCCTTCGATCGCCTCGGCGTCGCCCTGGAGGGTCTTGATCTTCTCGACCATGGCGTCGCGGTCGGCCAGTCCCTCGGGGAGCGACGCGGCCAGGTTCGCGAGCCGAGTCGCCAGGTCGAGCTCCTCCTCGCCGCCTCCGGCCGCCGGCGCCTGGAGCTCCTGCTGCCGTCGCCAGGCGGCCAGGACCGCCCGTTTGCAATAACCGAGCCCCCAGACCTTCTTATCTTTCTCCTCATCGTCCTTGGCTTCGCGACGGGCAAAGAGCTCCCGAACGGTACGCTCCACCAGTTCAAATGGAATCCCCTCCTCGTACCACTTCTTCGCCACCTGCCAGTCCTTGGGGGAAAGTTGGAGCGGCGAGCCTCGCAGGTCGAGGAAGACGTCCTCGATCGCCAGGAAATAAGGATGCGGGCCGTCCGGTTCCTCCGCTTCGGCGAGCGGCTCGCCGGTCTCAGGTTCCAGCGGATCGGTCATGGATCAACTCGAAGCCGACGAGGCAGCTTCTAAACCCGGTCAAAAACTTCTCCGGCGGTCACCCGCCGCTGCTCACCGTCGACCGACAGGAGCAGGAACCCATGGGGATCGAAGCCCTGGAAAACGCCTTCCACCTCATCGCCGTGCAGCCGACAGCGCAGCACATCGCCGGGACGATGGAGCGACAAACGCTGGTAGCGATCGACGACCTCGGCCTCGGAAGACTCCCGGTCGAGAGCACTGTCGACCGCTTCGATCAACCGTACCGCCAGGTCGACCAGCAGCGTCTCCCCCGGCGCTTCGCGCTCCAGGGAAGTCGCGTCTTCTCGATCGAGACGTCCGTGGTTGACGCCGAAGCTGATCACGCACAGCGCGTCGGAGGCTCCTGAGGCAGGCTCCGACGGGGCACCTTGGCTGGCGACGTCGATCAGGATGCCTGCCAGTTTTCGACCGTCGACCAGAAGATCGTTGGGCCATTTGAGCCGACAACGCCCGGCCAGATCGATGTTGAGCGATTCGCACAGGGTCGTGGCCACTAACAGCGGCAGGGTCTGCAGCGGGGCGCCGCCTGAGCCTGCCGTCAGCGAGCGGATCAGCGTCACATAGATGCCCCCCGGGGGACTCGACCAGGAGCGGTCATTTCGCCCGTGTCCGGCACTCTGACGCCAGGCCAGCAGAGTCGTCCTCGGCGGCGTGGCGTGTTCCTGGGAGTACTCCCGGGCGATGCGACATCCCAACTGGTGGGTCGACGGCGGCCGCCTCAGGACGACGTAGCCACACTCGGCCATGCCGCGATCCGACAGGCGCCGGGATACCGCCGTCGCAAACTCGGCATAGTTTTGAGGTCGAGTCTTAGACGACCTGGCTTTCGAGCTCACGGATGCGCTCTTTGATGATCACCTCGGCAAGATCGGGAACCACTTCCCAGGCGACATCTCGCAGCGCTTTCTCGCCCATCAGCTCGGCGACCCGCCGGGCAATACGCTCGACGTCGTCCTCGCTCAGCGGCCCGGAGCCGTTGGCATCGGCCCCCGCGGGCTCCGCGGAGGTCGGCGCGACCGCTTCAGGCTCGGTCGCCTCGGGCTCGGCCGCCTCCGGTTCAGGCTCTGCCAGGGTGGCGGGCTCCACGCTCTCGGGCGCCTCTGCTGGAGACGCCTCAGGCGCGATCGCCTCTGAGGGCTCGGGTTCCTCGATCGACTCCACCTCGAGCGGTTCTACTGCCCCAAACGAGGGCGCGTCCAGAGCGGGAGCCTCCACTGCCCCAAACGAGGGCGCGTCCAGAGCGGGAGCCTCGAGAGACGGGGCCTCCAGATCCAAGGCCGGCTCGGGTGCGGCCGGCTCGGGCGAAATCGATACAGGCGCCTCGGAGACCTCCAGATCGAATGGACTCTCCTCAGGTACTGGCGCCACCGCTTCCGGTTCGGGCGTGGTCATCGGAACGACTTCCGGAAGCTCCTCCGTGACGGCCTCGACCTCGAAGGCCGGCTCTTCGGCCTGGCCTAAAGCCGCGCTGGCGGCATCGACACCGATCGCGGCCGTATCCGTGACGTCTTGCCCCAGATCCGCTCCGAAAGCGGGAGCCGCGAGATCGGGGGCTTCTGAGGTGGCGAAGGTCGAGGGTTCCGGTTCAACAGCGGGTATCGATTCGAACGCGGATGGACTGACCTGCGAAGATTCGGTGCTCCAGATATCCTCCGCTGGAGCTGCTGGAGCCTCGAGGGGTGGAGGCTCCAGATCCGCGACCGGCGTCAGGTCGTCGTCAGGTGCAAAGATGTCGGGAGCCGGCGGCGCTGGGGCCGGCGGCGCTGGAGACGCCGCAATCGCCGGCGGTTCCTCGGAGCCGAATCGGGCGATCAGCGTCTCGACCTGACTCAACAAGTCCGTCGAATCGAACGGCTTCTTGAGGTGGCCGTCCGCCCCGACCGCCGCCGCCTGCTGCTCGTCGAACTGTTCGAAGGTACCGACCAGGAGCAGTACCGGGATTCCCGGGTGCCTCTCCTTGGTCTGGCGGCAGACCTCATAACCGTCCGCACCGGGCATGTGGACGTCGGCGATCACAAGATCAGGACCGATCTCGGCCAACCGCTCGAGCGCCGAGGTGCCGTCGCCGGTGGCGACCACCTGGTAGTCCTCATCCATGAAGGTGAGCTCGACCACCTTCTGAATCGTCACGCTATCGTCGGCGAGAAGTATCGTCTTGGCCATCGGCCCTCCAGCTTTGAAACCCGTAGTATGAATAGGCGTGAGAGCTAAGCTAGCACCACGTCTTGCCTGAGTCAACAAATGCAGCTTCTACGCGAAGCCACAAAGCTATTTGTTTGTCGTCATTTAACCGGCTAGAGGTTTCGCCGGTACTCGCCGCCGACGGCGTAGAGGGCGCGGGTGATCTGGCCGAGCGAGCACGTCTGGGCCGCCGCCATCAGCTCGGCGAAGAGGTTGTCTCCGGCGAGGGCGGCGTCGCGCAGTCGCTCGAGGGCTCCGGGCGCGCGAGCCGCGTGGTGATTGTGAAACTCGGCCAGGCGTTTGATCGAACGTTGCTTCTCCTCCTCGGTGGCGCGGGTGAGCTCGACGTCCCGTGGCGTCTGTGAGGCTTGCGCGTCTCGCGGCAGGAAGGTGTTGACGCCGATGATCGGCAGCTCCCCCGAGTGTCTGAGGCGTTCGTATTTCAGGGAATCGTCCTGGATCTCGCCCCGCTGGTACTGCAATTCCATGGCGCCCAACACTCCGCCGCGTTCGCTCAGTCGGTCGAATTCAGCGAGCACCGCCTCCTCCACCAGGTCGGTGAGCTCTTCGATGATGAAGCTGCCCTGGGTGGCGTTCTCACAGAAGGTGAGGCCGAACTCCTTGTTGATGATCAGCTGGATCGCCATCGCTCGCCGCACAGACTCCTCGGTCGGGGTGGTGATCGCCTCGTCGTAGGCATTGGTGTGCAGGCTTTGGGCGTTGTCGTAGGTTGCCAGGAGCGCCTGCAGGGTGGTGCGGATGTCGTTGAACTGGATCTCCATGGCGTGCAGGCTGCGGCCCGAGGTCTGGATGTGGTACTTGAGCATTTGCGACCGCGCCTTGGCGCCGTAGCGCTTGGCCAGCGCCACCGACCAGACGCGACGCGCCACCCGGCCGATGACGCTGTACTCCGAGTCCATGCCGTTGGAGAAGAAGAAACTGAGATTGGGCGCGAAGTCGTCGATCTTCATACCTCTGGCGAGGTAGTACTCGACATAGGTCAAGCCGTTGGCCAGGGTGAAGGCCAGCTGGTGGATCGGATTGGCTCCGGCCTCGGCGATGTGGTAGCCCGAAATCGAAACGCTGTAGAAGTTTCGCACCCCGTGCTCGGCGAAATACTGGGCCACGTCCCCCATCATGCGCAGGGAGAACTCGGTCGAAAAGATGCAGGTATTCTGGCCCTGATCCTCTTTCAGGATGTCGGCCTGGACCGTGCCCCGCACCTGCTGGAGCGCGGCGTCGCGAATCCTGGCGTATTCCTCGTCGGATAGAAGCGCTCGGACGTCGTCCCAACTCGCGCCGCGCAGCCGATCCGGCTGCAGCTCCTCGGCCTCTGTGATGTCGAGCCGACCCTCTTTGCGCAGATGCCGGCGGCACTGCTGGCGCGTGGCGGCGTTGAAGAAGAACGCGAGGATGGTCGGCGCCGGGCCGTTGATGGTCATCGACACCGAGGTCCGCGGATCGCACAGGTCGAACCCGGCGTAGAGCTGTTCGGCTTCTTCGACGGTGAAGATCGACACCCCGCTCTCGCCGATCTTGCCGTAGACGTCGGGGCGCGGCCCCGGGTCTTCGCCGTAGAGGGTCAGCGAGTCGAAGGCGGTCGACAGTCGCTTCGCCGGCTGGCCGTCGGCCAGCAGGTGGAAGCGCCTGTTGGTGCGCTCGGAGGTGCCTTCCCCGGCGAACATCCGGGTCGGATCCTCAGCCTGGCGTTTGAACGGAAACACGCCGGAGGTGTAGGGAAATTCACCCGGCACGTTCTCCATCAGCCGCCAGAACAGGCGATCGCCGGCACCGCGGTAGCGCGGCCTCACGACTTTCGGAATCTGAGTGCCGGAGAGGGTCTCGCGGTAATTGGCGACCGAGATTTCCCGGTTTCTGACCTGATAGGTGAAGGTCTCGCCACGGTACTGCTCGTCCCAGGCGTCCCAGTCTTCGACCATCTGTCGACACTGGGGATCCAGGCGCTCGAGCAGCCGGTTGTGCTCGGTGGCCAGGATGTGGGGTGCGCCGTGCTCGTCGCCCTCGGGGACCGGCTCCCAGAGGCCTGAGACCTGGGCTCCGAGGCGGTGCAAGGCGATACGCAGGGCCTCGACCTCGCGCGCGATCTCCGACTGTTCACGCGCCCAGGCCCGGTACTCGCGACAGGCGGTAGCGACGTCCGAGAGATAGCGCTCGCGCCCCGCCGGAATGATCGTGCGGGCGGTGGTGGTGACCCGGTTTTCGTCGGCCGGAAAACGACTCTTCCACCCCAGGTCGAAGGTCGCGGAGAGCGTCGCCACCAGGTGGCCGTAGAGGGCGTTGACGCCGTCGTCGTTGAACTGGGCGGCACTGGTGCCGAAGACCGGCAGCTCTTCGGGCTCTACCGCCCAAAGCTCGTGGTTGCGCTGGTACTGCTTGCGCACGTCGCGCAGAGCGTCTTCCGAGCCGCGACGGGTAAATTTATTGATCACCACCAGGTCGGCATAGTCGAGCATGTCGATCTTCTCGAGCTGGCTGGGCGCGCCGTATTCGGACGTCATCACGTACATCGCCAGGTCGCAGATCTCGGTGATCGAGCTGTCGCCCTGGCCGATGCCGGCGGTCTCGACCAATACCAGGTCGAAGTCGCGCCGGACCACCTCGAGCACGGCGGCGATCGAGTCCGAAAGCTCGCCCTTGGCGCCGCGGGTGGCCACCGAACGCATGAACACCCGCGGGTCCCGCAGGCTATTGAAGCGAATGCGGTCGCCGAGCAGGGCGCCGCCGGTGCGTCGCCGGGTCGGGTCGGCACACAGCACCGCGATCTTCTTGTCGTCGAAGTCGAGCAGGAAGCGGCGTACCAGCTCATCGGTCAGGCTCGATTTGCCGGCACCACCGGTGCCGGTGATGCCGACCACCGGCGCCGACCGGACAGGCGTCTCGCCATCTTCGGCCACGGCGGGTTGACCGTTGTCCGCCGCGAGCGCCTCCAAACCGGCCTCGACCCGGGTGATCGAGCGTGACAGCGGCTGGTGATGACCGTTCGTCGGTACCTCGAGGCTCGAGACCGGAAAGTCGCAGCCGCGCACTACCTCGTTGATCATCCCCTGCAAGCCGAGCTCACGGCCATCGTCGGGGGAAAAAATGCGGTCGATCTTCGCCTCGTGCAGCTCTTCGATTTCCCGCGGAACGATGGTGCCGCCGCCACCGCCGTAGATCTTGACGTGGTTCAGGCCCTTCTCGTCGAGACGCTCGCGCAGGTAGGTGAAGAACTCCATGTGGCCGCCCTGATAGCTGGTGATCGCGACCCCCTGAGCGTCCTCCTGCAGCGCCGCGTCGACGATCTCGTCGACCGAACGGTTATGGCCGAGGTGAATGACCTCGGCGCCGGAGCTTTGGAGGATCCGGCGCATGATGTTGATCGACGCGTCGTGACCGTCGAAAAGTGAGGTCGCGGTGACGATACGAACCGGGTTCTCGGGACGGTAGACGTCGGTATTAGACATGGTGGGACCTCGAGGGCAAACCGGTGTTGCATGGCACCGGAGGTTCAGACGCCTATCTTATCCCCAACCTAACCACCGCTTATACGGTAGAATCGGGATCGTGTCAGTAGTGCCACCCTCTAAGGAGGCCATTATGCCTGTAGAAGCTCAGATCGCCACAATCGAAGTCAGCTCATCGGAGGATGAGCTGAAAAGACGGCGGCAGGCGGCGGCTCTCATTCAGAGTTGGCTGGATGATGCAAGCGATCATGATGAAAAAGTGTGGCCGGTTCTGGCCGAAGAGCTCAGGAGGCAGCCAACAGCCTCTCCTGCAGCCAGAGATTGACGAGGGTCTCGACGGAAACGCCGTCTTCCACGGCTTGCCGCCGCAGGCGCCGTAGCAGCTTGTTCTCGACAGCCACCAGTGTCCTTCGACCCTTGCCCTCGTATTCGAGATCGACGACGCGGTTCGGGTAGTCAGCGACACTGTGTTCGTCCCAAAACTCTGAGGCTTCCAGGATCGACATGTCATCTGCGATTCTCAATGGATGCCTACCCTTGTGTCAGCGCAGCTATTGCGCATCATCTTCAGCGACTCGACAACGCTGTATCAGTATAACCTGACGTCAACCGTGGTGACGCGCCGCCTCCTCACCCGCGGTCTCGGACGAAAGCTCCCGCCAGCGAAACTTCGGCAACCACCGATTCGCCTGGCCGAGAGCCGCGTCGGCGATCAAGGCGCCGAGGACGGGGGCCATCTTGAACGCGTGGCCGCTGCCGCCGGCGCCGACGGTGAGGCCTTCGAGCTCGGGGTGACGGTCGATCCACAGGTGCTCGTCGAGGGTGTCGTTGTAGAGACAGCGCCGGGTATAGACGATGGGAGCATCGGCCAGGGCCGGGAAGGTCTCCTTCAGAAAGCTGCGTAGGGCGGCTTCGTCTTCGGCGGTGACCACCCGTTCGTCGTGCTCGGGGTGGAGTGCCAAACCGACGCCGTGATTGGCGATTTTGACCACCCCCGCCTTGGGATGCACGGGAAAACCATACCAGCCGGTGTTGGCGACGTCAGCGGTGAAGACGACGAAATCAGGGGAACTGAAGAGCTCAGGATTCGATGGCCGCAGATGAAAGACGGGGTGCCCCGTGGACTTCATCACCGGCTGGAGCTCGGGCACCAGCCAGGGGGTCCAGGCGCCGGCAC
>JAAUXY010161901.1_pt1 | contig 10274 bp, 8 predicted proteins | sample 7278121 | NCBI WGS metagenome assembly JAAUXY01 (sample SAMN14350117, study PRJNA611818) | marine sediment metagenome | isolation source: surface marine sediment (1.8m) | place: French Polynesia: Moorea | collected 2018-08
AATTGTGAATCGCCAAGCCGCGCAAGCGCCATCCACACGCGATAGCGGAACTGATGACGTACCTCGTACTGACGGCTGTGACTGACCGTACCTTCGAAGGCACTCTCGATAATCTGTGTCGACCCATCACGCCGCATGAGCAAGACCCTCCCGCATGATGTGCTCTGCTGCCTGACGACCACTGACGAATCCATCTTCGTGGAAGCCGTGTCCCCAGTAGGCACCTGCAAACGAAATTCTATCTCCGCAGATATCCCAGCGCCGTGCTTTTGCCTCTTCAGCGTCACGCGTGAAGTGAGGATGCTGGTAAGTACCCTGCCAGGCAATCCGCTGCGGCTCGCGCTGGGGATTGAGGGTCACGAAGTAGTTCGTTGCACCAGGCAGGGATTGCAAACGGTTCATCCAGTAAGTAATGGTGAGCTCACCCGCCGTATCACGCTGCACGTTCCAGCTCGACCAGCACGCCTCGCGCTTCGGCATGAAGCTCGGGTCACTGTGCAGATAGACCGAATTGGGGCGATACGACATCCGCGAAAGCACCTGAGCCTGCAGCTGATTGGGGTTGCGCAGCGCAGACAGAGCTTGATCGCTGTGGCAGGCAACCACCACCGCGTCTGCCACTTCCAGTCCCCGCGGGCCGTGAATTGCCACGCCGTTTTCGCGGACCGTCAGCTGCACGGGTGACTTCAGATGGACCTCACCGTTGAAGCGTTCGAGGAAAGCCTGCAGATAGCTGCTCGAACCACCCTGCAAAACGCGCCATTCGGGGCGGCCATTGATCTTGAGCATGTCATGGTTGCGCATGAAATCGACGACGTGGTGCATCGACAGATCGAGGCTGGCGTCGGCCGGCTGCGACCAGAGGGCTGCACACATCGGCACAATGTGCGCATAGGTGAATTCACGGGAATAGCCGTGCCGTTCGAGATAGCTGCCCAGGGTGAGCGTTGGCGTAGCGCCTGAACCATTAGCGCGATAGAACCGCCTTAGGTCCCGCCATAGCCGCCAGTACCCAGGCCGGGCAAGCTGGCCGGGATGCGCAGCCATGGCGCGAAGATCACCGGTCCCGTATTCGATACGCAGCTCGGCATCGCTCACCGCAAAGCTCATGTCGGATGCCTGGGACGCCACGTCCAGAGCACTCAGCCAGGCGTCGAATTCGGGATAGTGCAGCTGGTTGAAAACAATGAATCCGGTATCTACCGCCACCTGACCGTCCGCACTATCGAGTAAGTGCGTATGGGTGTGGCCGCCAAGGCGCTCGCCCGCTTCGTAAATAGCGACTTCAAGGCCTGCGTTCTGCAGGTGCCAGGCGGACGAGATCCCCGCGATGCCACCGCCGATGACGGCCACTTTCTCGATCGCGCTCACGACTGCCTCCTGACACGCTCGGCAAGCACCGCTGCGGGGACCTCCCGCAGATCCCAGACGAGGCCGAGACGAGCAAGCGCACGCAGCATGTAGTAGCTGATGTCTATCTCCCACCAGAGGAAACCCTGCCGCGCTGACCCGCAGTAGCGGTGATGGTTGTTGTGCCAGCCTTCGCCCAGGGTCAGCAGCGCCAGCCACCAGGAATTCCGGCTGTCGTCATCGTTGTCGTACGGGCGGCTGCCGAACTTGTGCGCCAGGGAATTGATCATCAGCGTCACGTGCATCAGCACGAGCGTTGAGACGAGGTAGCCCCAGAAAACCAGCTGCAGACCCGTCGTTCCGGCACCGGGGACGAAGCGCTCGAGCATTGCGCCGATCAGGTACAGGAACGCTGCCAACACAATCGGCGGCAAGATGTCGAAGCGATCCAGCCAGACGAGCTCCGGATATCGAGCAAAGTCGCGGACCGCGCGCGTGTCCGTAGCGAAATGCCTGGGGGAAAGGAACCAGCCCATGTGCGACCACCAGAAGCCGCGCCGCGCGTTGTGCGGGTCATGCTCCGTTTCCGTGTGCTGATGGTGATGTCGGTGATGGGCAGCCCACCACAGCGGTCCGCGCTGCGTTGCCGTCGTGCCGAGGAACGCCCAGAAGAATTGGTGCCAGCGTGATGTCGCAAATGACTTGTGGGAAAAGTAGCGGTGAAAAAAGCCCGTGATGGCGAACATGCGCAGCCCGTAGAGCAGCGCGGCCACAGCAAGATCGGTGAGCGACAACGGAAAAAGGAAAAGTCCCGCGAGCCCGATGATATGCAGCGCAATGAGCGGAACAACGCGTCCCCACGCAATGTTTTCGCTATCGTCAGGTTCCTGGAGCTGGTAGGAGTCGATCCAGGCAAGTACGTTTGCCCACATGGCCCTTCCCTATGTGTTAACCAATGCCGATAGTTTTGCCCGACAATCGTGAATTGGATGTCAATTCGCGTCATAACGCAGTTCACGGGTTGTTCACCGGTACAAGCGCGCTCCAGGAACGCGGAGCCGGAATGCTGCGGGCACAAAAAAGCGCCCCGCAGCGCTGGCAAACTTCACCAAGCCACGGGGCGCTAGCCCAACTTGAGGGACTACTTCTTGAGGGCGAGGAATTCCCGACGCAGGCTCGCGTCTTCCAGGAAAGCGCCGCGCATGACCGAGTTGACCATCTTGGAATCCATGTCTTTGACGCCGCGCCACTGCATGCACGAGTGATCAGCTTCCATCACGATCGCAAGGCCATCGGGCTTCATTCGCTCTTCGAGGATATTTGCCAGCTGATTGATGGCCTCCTCCTGAATCTGTGGTCGCGACATGACCCACTCGACGAGACGAGCATATTTTGACAAGCCAATCAACGCCGAGTCCTCGTTCGGCAGCACACCGATCCAGATCTGGCCGATGATGGGGGCAAGATGATGGGAACAGGCGCTGCGCACTGTGATGGGACCGACAATCATGAGCTCATCGAGCTGCGATACGTTCGGAAACTCGGTGACCGCAGGCTGCTCTTTATAGCGACCACCGAACACCTCGCGCACGAACATCTTAGCGACGCGCTTTGCGGTGTCCTGGGTGTTGTGATCGTTCTCGATGTCGATCACGAGCGAGCGCAGAACCTCTCGCAGCTTTTCGCTGACTTCTTCCTGCAACTCGTCGAGCTCGGCAGGCTGGATGTAATCGACGATGTTGTCGTTGGCAAAGTACCGCTCACCGGCGGCTTCAAGCCGGCGACGGATTCTTTCGGAGACCGGCTTCGGCTCCGCGGCAGGGACATAAACGGGCTGAGATATAGAGCTCATGGGAGCCTCCTGAGTAATTGACCATCACCTTAGAAGCGCGCTCGTGAAGGGTACGTGAACAGGCGTTCACGGGAATGTTAAGGCATCGGATCAGGCCTATCCGGGCGGCGGCGTATAGCCACGGGACCGGTATTGTGCGCGACACGCCGCTTGATATTTCTTGCGCTCAATCACTGCATGCTGAATTGGTGACAGGTATCAGAGCGGGGAATTTAGTAGCATGCAGGCGAATTGATACGCACCACCTCATGACCGAATCCCTGGATCAGCAAACAAGTCTGACAGCCGCCGAGCGACGCGCCTACGAAGAGCAGGGGTTTTTTGTCCGCCGTGAGCAGTTCAGCCGGCAGGAGCTGGCCAGCCTGCGCGCCGCCGCCGAGCGCGCCATCGATCACGCCGCCGCCGCTGCCGCCGGTGGCAACGCCTACTATCTCGACGGTAAACAATTCATCGACTGCGGTCCCAGCACGCTGCAGTTTGAGCACGCAAGCGGTTCGCGCACCATCCGCGTGCTCGAACCCGTGCATCTGCACGACCCCGACATCGACGATCTGCTCGACGACCCGCGCCTGGCAGAACCCATGCAGGAGCTGGTTGGCGAGCGACACCTTGCGCTCTGGACCATGAAGCTGAATACCAAACGCGCGCACGAAGGATCGGGTTTCGGCTGGCACCAGGATTCACCTTACTGGATGCATGACTGTCACCATGTGGAGCAGCTGCCTAACGTCATGGTTGCGCTAGACGACCAGGACAAAAGCAACGGCTGCTTCGCCATCGTGCCCGGCAGTCATAAGCTCGGCATCCTGCCCGGCACCACGGACGGCTCGCAGCTCGGTGGCTTCTTCACGGACCCTTCCACCTTCGATGCCGCAACGGCAGTGCACTTTGAGGTACCCGCCGGCTCCCTGATCTTCTTCCACCCGCACTGCGTGCACGGCTCCGACCCCAACCGTTCGTCCAGGGCGCGCCGGGCGCTGGTTGCCACCTATCAGCCCGGCGGCTTCGCGGCGCTGAAAACGGGCACAGTCCGCAATATCAAACATCCGTAGCGGCGGCGGCCCGGCGACTTTTCTATAGTTTGAGGATAGATCCGAACGTCGATGGAGTAACGTGAGCGAACCAACCCTACCCGATATCCTGCTGGTCGAGGACGACGAGCTCGACGTTGAGCTTTTCTACCGCAAGCTGCACAAGGCCGGCCTTGCCAACAACGTGCATGTCGCAAACAACGGCCTGAAGGCGTTGCAGATGCTCGAAGGCAACCGCGAGCCGCAACCGGCGCAGCATTGTGTGCTGCTGGTGGACATCAACATGCCGCTCCTGGACGGCATTGAGATGCTGCGCCAGGTGCGCAACAGCGAAACCTGGAGTGAGCTGCCCGCGTTCATGCTGACGACCTCCGAGCATGAGCCTGATCTGGAAGACGCTCACGAGCTCGGCATCGAAGGATATCTATTGAAGGATCAGCTCGAAGATGCCTTGCAAGGCCGGGTCAGCAGCCTGCGCGAACACCTGAACGCAACTGCCTGAAGGATTGCTAGCCAGCCTGCTGGAGCATCTCCCCCTGCAGCGCCAGCGGCAGCCTGATGTGCACCCGGGTGCCGTGGTCGGGCGTTGAATCCAGCCAGATTTCACCGCCGGAAAACTCAACCGCACGCCGACTCAGAGACAGCCCCAATCCAACGCCCGGGAACTCGCTGCGCGGATGCAGACGGCGGAAAGGTCTGAACACCGCTTCCAGATGTTCCTCATCCATGCCGATGCCGTTGTCGGAAATCACCAGGTGCAGGTAGCCACCCTGCTCTTCAGCGGTCAGGCTGACCTCGGGCGCCTGCCCGGCCGGCGTGTAGTGAATGGCGTTCGACAGCACGTTGAAGAAGAGCATTTTCATGGCAACCCGATGCCCCATGACCGCCGGGAGCGGACAGCGGACCACGCAGCCGCCAGACGTCTGGATGCGTTCATCGAGGTCACGCAGGACTTCTGCCAGCACCTCATCCAGGTTCACCATCACCGGCTCGCCGAGCTGACCGAGCGCCAGATACTCCCTGAGCCTCGTCAGGGTCTGCTTGGCCCGGTCCGTCGCCTCGAGCAGGTATTTCAGGTAATCCTCGGAATCATCGGAGAGCTTCCCGGCGCTGTCCTCCGCCAGCATCTTGGCGAAGGAGTGGGCTACCCGGACCGGCTCCATCAGATCGTGCGCGGTCGAGCGCGTGAAAAAGTGCATCTCCTCGTTGCGCCGCGCGAGCGCATCGAGCGTGCTGGTCAGACGCTCTTCGGTCATATGGCGTTCGTGAGTGTTGATGAGCACACCCACCAGACCGGGGTGACCGTTGGCTAATCTGGTTTTTGCAACGACGGAGGATACCCAGCGCAGTTCCCCCGATGGGTGGTAAATCCGCACATCAAACTGCTGTCGTACCGGCGGGTCCTGAATCGGCGCGGTCAGAAGCACGCTCAGGCGCCTTTCCATCTCGTCTCTGTCGTCCTCGTAAACCAGCGGGGTCAGAGTCGTATCCGCAACTTCGGGCCCGTAACCGAAAATCCGCCTGAGCTCCGGGGACCAGACCACCTCATGAGTCATGAGATCCCTTGTCCAGCTACCGACATCGAGTCCGGTCAGCGCGTTGCCCAGCTGATTGCGAGTGACGTCGTTTGCAAGCCGCTGACGTTCGTAGGCGAACAAGACCAGTGGCGCAAGCACGCAGACAAGCGCGCACAGCAGCGCTTCGACGAGGAACCCATTACGCTGCTCCTCAGCCGCTGCCGCGATCAGCGCCTCGGCATAAGTCAGTGCGTCGCTGGCAAACGCATCCGCCTCGCGCATCGTCCCAGCCACGACGCCGCTCCGAATATGCTCCGACGAGGCTTTTTCCACCTCGATCAGCGACTGCTGCAGCGCCGCGACGGCCGGCGGCTGCACGTTCGTCGCGGCAACGTCGAGCAAGTCGTAGAAACGCGCCACTTTGTCGGTTTCGACGCGTAGCGCGCCGAGCCGCGAATACAGCGGCGTCTGCAGATCCGCAACGCGCGCGAGTCCCGCTACCTGCCCGGCAAGATCCAACACCCGCTGCGCCGAGGCGAGCGTCAGCTCGAAGGCGACCTTGGCGTCGCTGCCCGGCTGCCATTGCTGAAAGAGTTCAAAGCGCAACCCGCTGGCAATCTGTGCGAGCCTGTCATTGAGCAGACTGAGATGGGAGAACGGTTGCATGCGGGCATGCGTTGCCTCCCCGACCGCAGCGCCTGCGACGGGTAGCTCGCTATAGGCCTGGCGCCAGTCACGCCAGCTGGAAAGGAGGGCGGGGTCGCTGACATGCAGGGCCAGAGCTGCATCGATGTCGTTGATCAAACCGACAAGTGCACGCGACCCGGTACCACCGTTTATGAGCGCTGCGCTACGTAAATCGGCAATCTCCCGAGTCAGTCGGGCGAGTTGGCGGTGCACGTCGAGCAGCGCGCTGGCGTCCTGTCCGGCTTTGATCGCACTGGAATACCCGGACCAGCCGTGCAGGCCGAAACCCAGCGCAGCAAGCACAAATACGGCACAGATATAGCGGGCGGCGGTCATCCTTCAAGTAAAGTGGACAATCCGCCGCTTAGCCAATCAGAAAGGCGGCAGTGAGATCAGGGTCCTGCCGTCCCTGATCGAGAGCACGTGACGCGTGATTTACGTCGCGCGCGTCAAATAGGCGTCGAGGTCTGCCAGATATTGCGCCTTGTCACCGTCACTCAACCACGCAATTGAAAACGCATTCCTCGTCAGCTGGGCAATTTCCTCCCGCGTAAAGGCGGCCTCATGGGCGAGCGCCAACAGGTTCTCGTTCATGTAGCCGCGAAAGTAGCCTGGATCATCGGAATTGACGGTCGCCTTGATCCCGCGCTCCAGAAACTGTCGTATCTGTGTGCCCGTGAGGTCCTGCACCACGAAGCGGTTGGAGATCGGGCAGATGGTGAGCCCCAGGTCCCGCGCCTGAATCGCATCGACAAGCGCCTCGTCGTCCAGGGCGTTGATGCCATGATCGATGCGATCGACGCTGATGAGATCGAGACATTCCCACATGTGCGGGACAATGTCCTTCTGGTTCACGTCGCAGTGCATGGTGAGCTTGAGACCGAGCTCCCGGGCGCGGGCGAACACCTCAGCGAACTTGGCCGGCGGGTTGTCCTTTTCGTCGCTGTCGAGACCCACCCCCACCAGCCAGTCGAGATAAGGCTCCGCCATTTCCAGGTGCGCCGCGGCTGACGCTGCATCCATGTCACGCAGGAAACACATGATGAGCTGGGAGCGCACGCCCAGCTTTTCTTCTGCATCGAGCTGAGCCGCATGAATCCCGCGGATGACCGTATCGAAGGAAACGCCACGCGTCGTGTGTCCCTGCGGATCGAAGAACGGTTCCACATACACGACGTTCTGCGCTGCTGCTTTTTCGAAATACGCCATCGCCAGATCGTAGAAATCCGCCTCGGTCTGCAGCACGCCCATAGCGGGATAGTAGATGGCAAGGAAAGACGGCAGATCGTGGAAGTCATACGCGGCCACCACTTCTTCAGGTGTGGCGTACGGCAGATCGATGCCGTTTTTCTGCGCAAGCTTGAACATGAGCTCCGGTTCGAGCGTCCCCTCGAGGTGGACGTGGAGCTCAGCCTTCGGCAGATTTTCGATGAATGTCTGCATGCGCTCCTCCTCTAACGGTCGAGCATCTGTGGCGTAGGTATGGTCTTCTCATAAATCGCCCAGCCGTCGAGCAGCTCGTCGATCACGACCGAACCCACCAGGTAAAGCGACTCCAGCGCGGCGCCCATGCCCGCGTAGCCTTCGTTCTCCTGCAGCAGGTTTTCCGCCGCGCCCACGCCTGGCGGCGGCATGGTGAAGTTGCTGCCCGCACGCAGCACCATGAAACGGTTTTTATCGACGTAACCGCTTTCATGCAGCCACTTCACAGAGAGGAACGTCCCCGTCTCCTCCATCGCCGAGGTCACCATGTCGGTATTGCCGTCCGACCAGTAGTGCACCCAGCGGTTGGCCCAGTCGTTCATGATCGCACCATGCCAGAAGGTCAGCGCGGCGATGTGCCCGCCCCTGAGCACAAACGGCGGCTTGCGGGCATTCGGATGTTTCGTATAGCGCTCGCGCACTTCTTTCAGACCCGGTGGATCGGGCAGATCGAGGTCTTTGGTCAAACCGTAGGCCCAGTCGCGCAGCTCATTGTTGACCATGTACATTTCACCACCGCTCGGCTCCGGACGGTTCGGGTCGAAGGGGAACTGCGTGCGGCGCGCGAAGTAGCCGAACGGCCACTCTTCAGGGACTTCCCGGACGTCAATCTCGTGACCGAGATCGCCGTCAACGAGATAAGTTGACCAGGCCGCGGAGCCAATGGAGGCATCCTCGGGGTCGATACCCGCAATCCCTGCGACGAGCCAGTAAGCCCGGGTCAGATCAAAGCGCGGATCCAGGCCCAGGGCCATTGTAGAGGCGGCCGCTTTGGCGGTGCCGACACCGGTAACCAGGCCGAGAATCTGCGATTCCGGATTGTAGTAAAGATCATGGTGCGCATGCGGGAAAGCCAGGCGTTGATCGAGCTGGCGGCGTTCCTTCCAGAACTGAAACTCACCCGGCTCGTCACCTTCATCAGCACCGCGCTCGAACATCGTGACGAGCACAATTTTGACCGGCAGCTTGCCGTCCACCGGCGTTGCCGTCGGCTGGCTCGCGCAACTCATCAGCAGGCTCAATACAGCTAACGTGATGGCATATTTCACTGGTTTTCCTCCGGACAAAGTTGGTAATAGCGGCAGATGAAGCCCCGACGCGGCGGCGCAACATCGCTCAGCATGTCAGCCCCTTTGCGCTGGAAGCGGCGTTCAAAGTCCCGTATCCGCGTATCGTACTCGGCGAGGAGCTCTGCCTTGACATCCTCCTCCACGAATCCGAATGCCAGCGAGTTACGACTCAATGTTTTGACCTCCCGCCAGCTGAGATCAAATTCGCTGACCGCAACGAAGAACTCGTCGGTCATGATGGAATCCCACATGCCTCGATCGTCCGTTGAGAGCGCCACCGGCACGCCCAGCCGCAGATACTCCGGGAAAGGATGCTGGCTGTAGTCGCTCACATATTCCAACAGGAGATTGGACACGAGGTTAATCTCGACCAGATACGGACCGTAGCGCATGGCGTTGAGGGTTTCCGGATCAGTGATCAAATTGATGCCGTGCCCGATCCGCTCCGCGCCCAGAAGCAGCGTGTCGCGCACGTGATGATTGGGCTCATCCACTTCACCGGCATGGATCGACAAACGCACACCCGAATGCTGGCGCCGCAGCTCACGCAGGGTCGGCAGGAAACGCAGCGGGTAGCCTTTATCGTTGTCTTCCCGGCCCACCATGTTTACCGCCACGACGTCGTCGTGTTTGTGCGCAAACTGATAGAGGAGCTTCAGCGACTCTTCCGCCCGGGGCAGGAATCGCAGGAGCGAAACCTGCATGCGAATGGTGACGCCAGCTTTGCGGACGTCGGGCTCTGCCAGGCGCTGGCGGTAGATTTCGATGGCCTCGTCCGGATGCACCGCCTGGCCGTCGCTCTCCACCATGCCATAGCCGATGGGTATCTGCGGCTCCATATAGAGAAGCCCCTCCTCGCCCATCGCGATCACGTGCTCGGCAAAAACGTCCGCCACGAGGTAGGGATTGCGCGACAGGTCGCCCATGCGTTCCCAGTTCCTCTCGAAAAACTCGTTGCGTCCTTCAAACGGCTCATCGAGACGGAGACCGTCGAGCCACCGCTCTTTGTCGATGCCTGTGAGCGATTCGAGCGGTACGTACTCACCGCGCTGACACTCACCCAGTTCCGCAAGAGACAGGTGATCGATGGTTTTATAAAGGAGCAGGTAGTTCGGACGATCGGCGCTGTCGATGCCGGATGCGCAATTCTCGATTCTAACCTTGGCGTAATAGCGATAGCCGCGCGCTTTCTGGGCAAGCGCGTGTTCATAGAACCACTCGGGAAAGATCGAGCCGCTGAGATGGAGGTGCAAATCACCGCCTTTCGGCATGGCGTATAGAAACG
>JAAUXY010177474.1_pt1 | contig 10273 bp, 10 predicted proteins | sample 7278121 | NCBI WGS metagenome assembly JAAUXY01 (sample SAMN14350117, study PRJNA611818) | marine sediment metagenome | isolation source: surface marine sediment (1.8m) | place: French Polynesia: Moorea | collected 2018-08
CGTTACCAGGTCCAGCTTGCGGCGGCTCTCCAGGGTGGCCAGTTGCTCTATCGACAGCAGCTCGCGGAAGTGGTCGATGCCACCTTCCTGGTGGAGGATGTCGTCGACAAAGTCCTGGAGGTCTGACGACAGGATTTCTGCCAGCCCTGGCCGCGGTTCGTTACTGCTTTCACTCATTGAGTTGCCTGCCCTGGCGCGCGCTGAAATATAAATAGAAGTGTAGCATTTGTGACTTCAATCCCACCCGGCAAAAAAAAATGCCCGGAGCTGTGCACCAATTCCGTCCGGCCGCGTTAATGCTGGTTAAACTGGCCGCAATCGGGATTGGGAAAGCCCATGATTCGACAGCTCTTGATAGTCACAATCGCCTGCCTGCTGGCCGCCTGCGAACAGGTGTCGGTCAATGGGCCCGTGGGCGGTGCCACTATCACCGTCACCGACCTGCGCAGCGGTGAGGTGATCATGAGCGGCGAGCTCAGCAAGGACCTCCAGGCGGTTGAGGACGATCCCAACTTTATCGCCGTTGACGACCTGGCCTACCTGCGAACCCTGGGCCAGTTCCAGCTCTTCGACCTGCCTGTGGACCCGGGGCGCTGGTACCTGGTGAGCCTGGACGGCGGCTTTGACTACGATGCCGATGGCGACCAGCTGATGGACGGCGACCCTAGCGCGGTGCTGGGCCCGGTGCGCGGCCTGTTGACCGGCGCACAGATCAAGGCCACGGCACACCTGTTCGGGCCCCTCAGCGAGGCGGCCTGGCAGTGGGTCCGGGAGCACCACACGGTGCTGGACGATGCCGAGCTGGGTGTGGCGCTCGATGAGTTTGCCGCGAGCCTGGTGCTCGATGTCTGGCTGCCGGAGCTGGAGACTGTCAACTACGACGACCTGCTGGCCTTCAACCCGCTCTATCACGACACCAGCCTTTACAAGGGGTCGCTCCCGGCCCTGGATGCCCTGGAGAATGCGATCGCCGCAGGCGCCGGTGACGCTGAGCGCCTGGAGATCGTCAATCAGATGACTGAACTGGAGGTGCCGGTCGGTGCCGCCGATGCCTGGTTCCGCGAGTCGGTGTCCCCCGAGGTTTCCCAGGCCAGCTGTATTGCCTGCCATGTATCCGGCGGTATTGCCGGAAACACCGACCATGTCCTGGTGCCCACCACAGACCCCGACCACCTGACCACCAATACGGCGATGTATGCCGAGCTGGTGGCACAGCAGGGCGTGGACTATGTGCTGGCCAAGGCCACGGGCGTGGGCCACCTGCCCGGCGCGATACTGACCGTCGACAGCGCCGAGTACGCCGCTCTGGATATTTTCCTGCGTCTGCTGGATGGCGAGAACAGTGGGCCGGTCGAGGCCGCCGACCTGTTCGAGGGCTTTGCACTGGCCAGCCCCGAGGAAACCCTGCGCCGCGCCTCCCTGCTGCTGGCAGGTGAGCTGCCCAGCGAAGAAGCACTGGCGACGGTAGCCGCCGGCGATGACGACACCCTGCGTTACATGATCCGCCTGTTGATGCAGGGTGAGGGCTTCCACCAGTTCCTGATCGAGGGTGCCAACGACCGCCTGCTCACCGACAAGTGGATCGAAGATACGCCGGTGGACCTGTTCTTCGAGCCCTACTACCCGGACCTGGTCAACCGCGCCGCCCAGCTGGGCGATAGCGGCGACACCTCGGAGCTGTTCAAGCTGGTATATGGAACTTCTTTCGGTATTGCCCGGCAGCCGCTGGAGTTGATCGCGCATGTAGTGGAGCAGGAGCTCCCCTATACCGAGATCCTCACCGCAGACTACACCATGGTGAACCCGCAGCTGGCCCTGGCCTATCGCAGTGACGTGAGCTTTGCGGACGACAACGATGTCGACCAGTGGCAGGTGGCCACGGTAGAGGGCTACACCCGCATCGACAGCTCCACCAGCTATGAAGAGGCCGACATGATCGGCGCCTACGTGTCCGGCGGGCTCGCCACCGACTATCCGCAGGCGGGCGTGCTCAATACTCCTGGCTGGCTGGCGCGCTACCCGTCCACCGCCACCAATCGCAACCGGGCCAGGGCCCGCTGGACCTGGTATCACTTCCTGGGTTTTGATATCGAGCGCTCGGCGCCGCGCACCACCGACCAGGAGGCACTGGCGGACACCGACAACCCGACGCTCAAGAATCCCGCCTGCACCGTCTGTCACGAGGTGATGGACCCGGTGTCCGGCGCCTACCAGAACTACGGCGACTTCGGTTTCTACAAGGACAACTTCCTCGGCATTGACTCGCTGCCCCGCCAGTACAAGGCCGACCGCAGCCTGGAAGAGCCCTACCAGTTCGGGGAGACCTGGTACAACGACATGCGCGAGCCGGGCTTCGACGGGCTGGTGTACAGCAATACCGAGAGTACCCTGCAGGACCTGGCCCAGACCCTGGCTGCGGACTACCGCTTTGCCCAGGGCACCGTGAAATTCTGGTGGCCGGCCCTGATGGGTGAAGAGGTGGCGCTGGCGCCGGGTGAAGAGACCGACACCGACTACGCCCAGCAGCTTGCCCTGTTCCAGTCCCAGTCGGCTGCCGTGGACACCTTTGCCGATAGCTTCGTGCAGGGAATCGCGGGCGGCGCACCCTTTAACCTCAAGGACCTGCTGGTGGAGATGGTCATGAGCCCCTGGTTCCGGGTGGATCGTGCCACGGACGCGGCCAGCGAAGACGCCACCCTGAGGAGCCTGGGCACCGGCAAGCTGCTGACGCCCGAGCAGCTCGATCGCAAGACCGAGGCGGTCACCGGCTACCGCTGGTACGAGACCGAGCAATACGGTGTCGAGGGTTCGCAGCTTACCAACCAGTACCGCCTGTTCTACGGTGGTATTGACTCAGACGGCGTCACCCGGCGGGCCACCGAGATGACGTCACTGATGACCACGGTAGTCGAAGCCCAGCCCCTGCAGATGGGCTGCGTGCTGGTGGCCATCGAGTTCCAGCTGCCCTCCGGTTCGCGGCAGATCTTTACCGAGGTGGAGCGAAGCCAGCACGAGGCCAATGCCGAAGCCGCGGTGCGCGCCCAGCTGGTGCGCCTGCACCAGCGCTTCCTTGGTGAGACCGTGGCCGCGAACCATCCGGAGATCGATCACGCCCTGGCCCTGTTTACCGAGACCCGCGCCGCGCGCATCCAGAATGCATATCCCGCGGCACTGGATGCCAGTGACCAGGAGTCCTGCCCGCTGCAGTTCTTCGATACCGCCAACTGGAATCTTGCAGACCCCCAGCACAGCCTTAACAGCTGGGTCAGCCTGCTGATCTACTACATGACCGATTACCGCTATGTCTATGAATAAGGGATTGAAGCGCCGCGACGTTCTCAAGCTGGCCGGCTGGTCGGCGATCAGCGCGAGCCTGCCGCTGGGCTTTCGCGGCTACGCCGCCGAGGCGGACTATACGGGCCCGCTGTTCATCTGCCTGCAGGTCAACGGCGGCTGGGACGTCACCAGTTTCTGCGACCCGAAGATGAACGTGCCCGGCGAGGAGGACATCAATCACTGGGCCAACACCGGCGAGATCCAGCAGACCGGCAATATCCAGTACGCCCCCTTCGCCGGCAACGCGGCCTTCTTCGAGAAATACCGCGATGACATACTGGTGATCAACGGCATCGACGCCCAGACTAATTCCCACAGCGCCGGTGTAACCCACACCTGGAGCGGCCGCCTCTCCGAGGGCTACCCCACGGTGACCTCGCTTGCCGCCAGTGCCTACGGCCCCACGCTGCCCATGGGCTACGTCAGTGGTGGTGGCTACCAGGAGACCGCGGGGCTGACCCGCTACACCACGCTCAATAACCCGGACGGGCTGCGCGACCTGATATTGGGTAACGTGACCGCCTGGAATCCGAACCAGGCTTACCGCCACCAGGAAGATCTGGACCGCATCAAGGCCTACCAGCTCGCACGGCTGGAAAGCCTGATGGCAGAGGAAGGCCTGACGCCGCGCCAGCGCCACGGCCTGGAAACCTATCACCAGGCGCGCCTCAGCCGCGAGCAGCTCACTGCCTTTGCCGAGAACCTGCCGGGACAGGGGGAACTGCAGGACGAAGTAGACATCTTCCAGGGCCAGCGCTCCACGCTACTGCGCCAGGTGCAGGTGGCCCTGCTGGCCTTCCAGTCCGGTGTCAGCATGGCGGCGGACCTGTTTGTGTCCGGCTTCGATACCCACGCTAATCATGACGCCGAACACGAGCCGGCGCTGCAGCACCTGACTGAGGCCATCGACTACCTGTGGACCTACGCCGAGCAACTGGGCGTCGCCGACCGCATCACGCTGTTCGTGGGTTCTGATTTCGGTCGCACCCCGCGCTACAACTCCGGTAACGGCAAGGATCACTGGCCGGTGGGGTCTGCCCTGTTTATGCAAAAAGGCGCGCCCTGGGGCAACCGGGTGGTTGGCACCACTGACGAGTTTCATTTTGCCCGCGCGCTGAACCCGGACACGCTAGAGGTTGATGAGGACAACGGCCGGCCTATTTATCCCGGCGATGTGCAGCGTGCGATGCGGGTGCTGGCAGGTATAGACCAGCACCCCAATGCGCTGGCTTTTCCCATCAATACCGGCGACTACATGAATTTCTTCTCGTGACAGAGGAGAGATCGCTATACACCCTGGCGAAAAGACCGTATTTTGCATTGGGAGCCGGGCCACAGAAGCCCGGCCCTGGCACGCCGCTGATAGAGGCGCGCATTGGGAAGATAAGACTGACAACAGGAGTTGGGGACAAGTCATGAAGATATCCAGATTGCTGGCACCGGTAGTGTGCCTGGGCCTGATGGCCTGTGAGCAGGTCGTGCTGCAGGGCCCGGTGGGCGACGCCACGATTACCATTACCGACCTGCGCACCGGCGCTGTGGTCGGTGAAGGCACCACTGACGGCGAGACCGCCGTAATCGCCCGAGTCGGCCAGGCCGATTACGACGCCTTCAATGATGCCCAGAAACTTGGCAACTACGGCCTTGCCGCCTACCAGACCCCGCCGACGCTTGCGGCCACGACCCTGTACCTTTACACGGTGACCGGCGGCAACGACTACGACGTTAACGGCGACAAGATTGTGGACGGCCCGACGCCGGTCCAGAGCCCGGTGCACGCCATCATGAACGGGGCGACTTTCAACGCCAAGGCGTTTGCCGTTAACGCGCTCAGCGAGACCGCCTACCAGGTAGTGGTGGATCACCTGCCGTTCATGACTGACGGAGAACTGCAGGCGACGCTGGACGAGGTCGCCCGCGCCCTGGTCGGCGATACCGACGACACGGGTGCCGTGGACTACCTGGATATTCGCCGCGTGAACTATATCTATGCCGATCCTGCTACCCAGGTGATCGCGTCCAAGAGCGACGACCTTATTGATGTGGCGGAGGCGCTGCTGAGCGCCGGCGATGTGCAGGATGAGGCACTGGAAATGTTCGCCGATGATGACGATACCGCACTGGCGGAAACCGTCTATGAAGCGTCGGTTGGCCCTATTCTCGAACAGCAGGGCTGCGCCAGTAGCGCCTGTCATGCACCGGGCGGTGCCGGTGCCCTGCTGTCTGACAACGTGCTGCTGCCCAGCACTGATCCGGGCTACGTGAGAGCCAACACTGACAACTTTATGACTATTGTCGAATGCAGCGGTCAGGAGTGTGGCATTGAGTACATCATGAACAAGGTGTCAGGTGCCATCCAGCACACAGGCGCGGTCCAGTCGCAAATCGATCCGGATAGTGATGAAGGCGAAGCCCTGGAGGCCTGGCTGGAACTGCTCTAGGGTGCCCCGCGCCCCGCGCGTGCGGGGCCCTTTGAGGCCTGGCTGAAACTGCTCTAGCATAGGGGTTTTTAGGCGGCGGAACCCCCTTTGCAACACGTTCTCCTCCTGGTGATTGCCCTCTCCGGCAGTGACTGGAATTGCACAGAAACCGGCGGGCTCTGGGATTGCCGGCCTGCCCAACCCACTGCCAGGGCGCCTGCTCCGGCTGCTGCACCCACCACCGCGGCAACACCACTCTCCGCAGGGCAGGCGTCGCTGCCGCCAGCGCCAGCAGCCGGCCCCACAGAAGCGCCGGCGGCCGTTCCCACTGAAACACCTGCAGCGGTTCCCATTGAGGCGCCGGCCGATGTTCCCGCTGAAGCGCCGCCGGCAGCTCCTGTCGAAGCACCGGCAACCGTCCCCATGGAAGACCCGGCGCTAAACGAAGCGCCGGAATCCGATAGCGGGCAAGCAATGCCCGGCTTCAAACCCGAGAAGGCCTTTGTTGTGCAGGTGGGCGCCTACCGCGAGCGTGCAGACGCAGAGCAGGTGGCGTCCCGGCTCGACTACGAGACCCTGGCCATCGTGCCGACCGAGCGGGAAGGAGAGTCCTGGTGGGTGATTGTGCTGGGTGCGTTCCGCACCCTGGAGGCAGCGCGTAGCGTCGGTGATGAGTATGAAGCCGATACCGGCGGCAGTTACTGGGTGCGTACCGCCGACGACCTGCAGGCGGTACTGGCGTACCCCGAGTGAGCTAGTTGAGCTGCTGTCTCAGCAGCTCCAGGGTGGTATCGATCTCGGCGTCGTCCATCACCCCTTCCTGGAAGTACAGCACCGTGCCGCCGGCATCCATGATGATGACCGCCGCATCCTTGGGCGCCAGTGTCCAGGTCGCCTGGCCGATGCCGTCTTCGTCCAGCACGATGGTGGACTGGGGATATTTCTTCTTGTTGGAACGCACGCTGCTTTTCACGAACCCGGAAGTGCCCCACAGGGCCTGGTCCAGGTTGAGCACGGTGGTGACGTGGAAGGTCCCGGTGGGGAAGTTTTCCTCGAGGGCGTCGGTGAAGGCCTGGGTCTGGTCGCGCGCCTTGGTGGTGGCGGCCAGGTACTGCAGAATATGCGGCTTGCCTATGCCGGCGGTGGGCAGCTCCCAATCCTGGTAGCTGAAATCTTCGCCGTCGTAGAGCAGTTCGCCCGTGTCGCTGATCGCCAGCGGCGTCAATGGTGCGCCCACGGTGACTTCAGACGCTAGCGACGGTAGTGAGACAAGTGCCAGGGAAAAAATAAACAGCCGGATCATGTAATCGTCCTCCGCGAACAACTATAGCCGATCCGGCGTGTGGTGAAAGGGCGGCCTTAGCCGCCCTGTCGATCAGGCTGCATCCTGTTCCAGCAGGGTGCCAGAGTCAGCATTGCTGATGGCGATCTTGCGGGGCTTCATGGCCTCCGGGAGTTCGCGCTCCAGCTCGATGTGCAGCAGGCCGTTCTCCAGTCTGGCGTCGACCACTTTCACGTGCTCGTCCAGCTGGAACTTGCGCTCGAAGTTGCGCTCGGCGATGCCCTGATACAGGTACTGGCGCTCGGTGCCGCCCGCCTGCTTGCCGGAAATCGTCAGGGTGTTCTGCTCGCTGGTGATCTCCAGGTCATCCTGGCTGAAGCCGGCTACTGCCATGCTGATGCGGTAGCGGTTTTCCTCGACCAGTTCCACGTTGTAGGGCGGGTAGCTGGGCTTGCTTTCGGTAGCAGCAGCGTCCAGCATTCGCGCCATGCGGTCAAAGCCGATTGCGGAGCGGTACAGGGGTGAAAAATCCAGTGAAGTTCTCATCATGTTGTCCTCTAAATATCCTTTAAACAAAGCAATATCGGTTGGCGGACCTCATCGAGCGTCCGCACTACGTATATGGAGATGGTTGCGCCAAATTCAAGGCTCTGGCCGGAATTCCTAAAGCTTGTTGGGGCGGGGCCGTGGATGCGGCGCCTCAGAGAGCAGGGTGGGGAATCTTCCCGTCCACTGCGAACGCCTCGTAGCTGAATTCATAGGTGTCGCCACGGGGTTGCGCGCCGAACCAGCAGCGTTCGCCGTCCAGCACCAGGTGCCAGGCCTGCACGTCGCGTTCGCGTTTGGCCGCCAGTGCCAGCGGATCCAGCACCGCCACATTGGTACCGGCGTAGCGGCAGGAGGGATACCAGATGGCCTGCACGTCGGCCTCTCGCGCGCTGGTCCCGAATTGCTGTGGCCCCGACCAGTTGTCGCGCCGGGTCAATGCGGGGCGGATGTTCGCAAAGGCCTCGTCGCGCAAGTCCACGCCGCATTCGCTGGCCACCGGCACCCGGTAGCTGGAGCGCTGGTCGCGAATGATATCCAGCGGGCCCAGATCTGCTGGCCCGGCCCGGAACAACCACAGGTAGACAGCGGACTCGGCAAAGGCGGTTTCCAGCGCCAGGGCGCCGTAGAAGATGCCGCGCTCGAATTCGCTGCCAAAGCGCGAGCCGTAGCGCAGGGGCGGGTAGCGGAACGGGGTGAAAAGCAGGTAGGACAGCCCGGCCAGGTCATCCGCCAGCGCGGGCTTGGCCTCTTCCAGTAGTTCCTCGAGGCGGGATTGCTCGGCGCTGTTGGCAGTAATGGCGGCGGTGGCGGCGATTTCCTGGGTTTCTACCACCCGCCAGGCATCCGAGCGTTGGGGCCGGGCCAGCGCCCGGAGCTCAGATGCGTCCACGCATGGCGTCGAGGTAGCGCATCACCATCACGATGCCCTCGAGCCGGCCCAACTGGTCAAGTGGGGCGGTGTTCTGCAGGTGCTGGTTGGGGGTTTTCAGCCAATGCTGCATCTGCTCCCGGTTGCCTCCTAGGATAGCGTACAGCGCCCGGTAGATGCGGATCAGCAGCAACGCCAACTCGTAGTCCTTGCCACTGAAACTGGCTCGCTCCGCCCGGGCCCGGTCCAGCTTGGAGCCGGAGACGCCCAGCACGCCGGCCAGCCGCCGGTTGCTGATACCGAGCTCGCCCGCTGCATTGAGCGCTGCCTGGGTGACCAGAGTGCGATCTTCGATGGCGACTTCTGCGGCGTCCATAATTACACCAAATGATAGATATCGTGTAAAAATACATCAAATAGCGAGGGTTTGCCAGCAATAGCATGCGCCGAGTACCAGGGCTATCTTTACTGACAGCAGGTTGGCTGGAGAGCGTGACAATGAACGAGAGCACAAGCCTGCGCTGGCAGCTGACTAGAAGGGCTCCTCGCGAGTGGCCTGCCTCGCCAGACTGCAATTACGTGGCGGGTGTCTTATGCTCTGGTGAACGCTTGCTGCGGAAAGTACCCCATGCGCAAATCATGCTGCCTCTTCCTGGTTCTGATTCTGTACCTGCCCTTTACACTGGTTGAAGCCGAGGAAGTAACCCGAGAGCGCGCCGCGGAGTTGATGGAGTGGTGCCAGCGGGAGCGGGCCGGGAAAATTGCGCCGCTGAAGGAAGATGCTATCGAACAATGTGTCAAAGCCCAGGGCTGGGATCGCGAGAGCTGCGAGCGGCGCAATGAGAACTTCGGTGAGCGACGTCGCGGCCCCGACGGCATGTTGCCGGGCATGTTCTGGAATTCCGAACTGTGCACCAAAGCGCTGAATGCCGAGCGCTACTTCATGCAGAATCCTCGCGCCGAGGTGTATACACCGGGCTAACGTCGTTTACGGCGCCCGGGGGTCTTCGGCAGGCCAGTATGCTGGGTTTTAAAAGGGCGGCCTGATTTTCGCTGCTGGGCATTGGGGCCCGGCTGGCGTGGTGGAATGAGCTGGTGCTGGCCGTAGCCGATCAGCTTCGCCAGCCCCATCTGTTTCAGCGCCTTGCGCAGCATTGGCCAGTTGTCCGGGTCGTGGTAACGCAGGAAGGCCTTGTGCAGGCGCCGCTGGCGCATGCCTTTCACCGTGGGCATGGACTCGCCGTCGCGGCGGACGCGTGACAGCGGATCGCGTCCCGAATGGTACATGGCGGTGGCCGAGGCCATGGGCGAGGGGTAGAAGGTCTGCACCTGGTCGGCGCGGAAGCCGTTGCGTTTCAGCCACAGCGCCAGGTTCACCATGTCGCGGTCGCTGGTGCCCGGGTGGGCGGCGATGAAGTAAGGGATCAGGTACTGCTCCTTGCCCGCTTCCTTCGAGTACTTCTCGAACATGGCCTTGAAGGCGTCGTAGGTGCCGATGCCGGGCTTCATCATTTTCGACAGCGGCCCCTCCTCGGTGTGCTCCGGGGCAATCTTCAGGTAGCCGCCCACGTGGTGGGTCACCAGTTCCTTCACATAGGCCGGGGTTTTCACGGCGATGTCGTAGCGCAGGCCCGAGGCGATCAGCACTTTCTTGATGCCGGGGATCTCCCGCGCCGCCCGGTACAGCTCCACCAGCGGCATCTGGTCGGTGTTGAGGTTCTTGCAGATACCCGGGTAGACGCAGGAGAGCTTGCGGCAGGCCGCCTCGATCTCCTTCGACTTGCAGGCCAGCCGCCACATGTTGGCGGTGGGGCCGCC
>JAAUXY010061339.1_pt1 | contig 10272 bp, 12 predicted proteins | sample 7278121 | NCBI WGS metagenome assembly JAAUXY01 (sample SAMN14350117, study PRJNA611818) | marine sediment metagenome | isolation source: surface marine sediment (1.8m) | place: French Polynesia: Moorea | collected 2018-08
CGGAACGGTGTGCTACTTGGCTGGTCTAGAACCCAAGCGAATAGCGCTTATAATGTTGCTGTCCGGTGCGGGATCAATCGCTTTTGTGGTGATTGGTATGGTGCTAAACCTTACCCTTTTTCGCGCAAAGAGGTTTGATGTGATGAACCTCTTTAAAATATCATTACTGTCGGTATTTGGCTACGTTCTATTGCGCCGATTTGGCCGACACTCAATTGGAGGCGTAATAGGTGCCATGTGTGGGACGTTTGCAATTGCTGGCTTTTTTGTGCCTCAACTGACTGAGGCTAAAACATACGTTTCAGTGGCTTATTTTACCCTCTTGGTCATGTACCACACTGCTAAGTCCCTTTTGTCTTTGTTTGGGTTCAACGAAAAAAAAATAACTATAAATCGTTATGAAAAGCGTTAAATTAGCATCTAAAGGATCGGGGTTGGTTGAGGCGCTTTTGTCTATTCCGACCTTTTTTACGCTCGCAAAGTTTTTTATTGAAGGCTTTGGACCGCTTGGTAAATGGGCAGCTTTAGGTACTTATATATTCGTCCCGATGCTCGTCGGCATCGGTATTTTTTTGTTCATCGCCCCCGCGGTAAATGTGGTTTCTCCGACCTTTATAGGTCTTTTTTTCTTGGTTGGCGGGGGTTTTTTTGCGCAACACATGGTATATAAAGGTGTGCGCGACACCAGTACATTTAAGCCCAAGGTGTTTGTTGCGAACACGCCCGTCAATGACCCCTCGGACCACACCCTGCCTGAAATGATCGTCAAGGGACCTAGTGCATTTATCGGCGGAAGTGAGGGGAGTGTCTATAAAGAGACCCTTCGACTTCTCATTCGAAAATCTGATCGAAAAACGTTGAACCGTGAATACAAGGGCATGTCGCCCATGTTCTTGGCCATCACGAGCGATAACATGGATGCCTTCGACATGCTGATGGCCAGTAATAAGGTTAATGAGATGCAAACGTGCTATCTCCCTGAATGCAGTGAACCGTTTGCCCGAAAGCTTGTGGCGGTTATCCCGCATGCTCATATCTTTTTTAGGACGACAGCGCTCGAATTAGCGATCAAAAGAGGCAATAAAAAGGTAATTTCAAAGCTTTTACCGCTTTATAAAAACGCTGGGTACTCATTTAGAAAGAGCTCTCAAATTAAGCCTTTACAAGCGCTCGGATTCGATACTAAGGGGCTCAAAATTCGCGAGGATATTCGAAAAGAACGCATAAAAAAGGTTAAGGAAAGATATAAAAAGTCCAAGGCGACCACGGTCAACTTTTTTGTCAAGGTCAAAAACTTTTTTGTCTGGCTTTGGGCCGCCATTGCCGAGTTTTGGCAAGGTATTTTAACACCTAAACACCCCCATAAACTATGATCATAACCTTAGCTATCGGCGCAGTAATGTGCCTCAGTGTGTTCGGCGGCATACTATCAATAATGACGCGAGCAGAGTCCTACGTGCACTATATGCGCACATCTTGGGTCTTCGTACCCCTTTTGTTAGCCGTCTCTTTCTTTGTTTTTGTGGTGCCCAATCTCAAAAAAATCACCAGCAAAAAAAGAGCGTCAGCCATTACCTTGACAGGTACTTCCTTTCTCGTTGGATCGTTATTTATTGGGTTTATTTTGACCAAAAAAACGAAACAAAACAACCCCATCTACGAGCTCTCTGGTAAGCTTGAAAAGGGCAAAAAGGTTGGATTTAATGACATGAAGAAGGCTAAAATATGCATCAATTCCCGAAATGATCACTCCCTACACGAACTGATTGCGTTAAATGATCCCACCCTATTGCCCGTAATCAAGTACCTTGTTAAACACGGCAACACAGACTACATCAACGCCATCTATTCGGGTGATACCCCTCTGTCCTTGGCGGTGCGCCTGAACAATATAAAGGCCATTAAACTCCTAATTAGTCGTCGTGATTTGGACATTCAAAAGATACCGGCGGCTCGGGCGCTTAGCTACAGGCGTCTGCTTTTTAGCGTCAATTTCGCTCCTATTGACCTGGCGATGAGGTGCGGTAATTTCGAAGTTACCCAGGTGCTTTATAATGAATATAAAAGGCGCAATATCGAATTAAAACAGTTACAAATCTATCACTATAAAAACCTTAAAAAACGTCAATCCAATGAAAAATAAAATCGCCGCAATTGCGCTTATTGGAGCCTCATCACTATTTGGATCCACTGAAAATTCTACCCAAATAAACGGACCAAATAATGAGCTTATTCAAGTCACAGTTGCCCTAAACGAAGAAGAACCAAACCAGCAAGAATCGAAGTGTGGTTGGTTGAATTTTTGCATACCACAAACTGTTTCAAAAAACAAAGAGCTGGCCAAAATGGCCACGGAGGATTGGTCAAAAAACAACGCCCTAAAGCGAATTTTCACTACCAATCTAGCCCAAATGGGCTTTTTAACCTCCCTTCCAACCCGCGCACTCCTAAGTGATACTCTTCAGGGGGGGATTGAAAAAAAGCTATACGGACCAGTTAATAAGCTTTCAGATGGTCTAAAAAAGCGCTCAGATTTTATGAATTTAACGGCCGTACTACTCCCCTTTATAATATACATACCGACGCATCTCGCGCTGCGGTTTAAAAACATGGGACGCTTTAAGTTTTTAAAAACAATCAAGTATTTTGTGCTAATTTTTTTCAATATACTGAGCATTTTTTTGACGTCAATGCTGATTTCTTGGCCGGTTAAGCTGTTCACAGATAAGGCCTGGATACGTACCCTAGTCTACCTTTTAATCGCATTTATACATATCACGGTTCAGCTTGTTACAGTCTCAAAGTTGGCAGCTAAAAAGGACCAAAAAACAGGCGAAAAAAACGAAAAAAAAGAAACGTATAACGGGTTTCAGGGGTTTTGGAAATCGCTATCCGACGGTACAAGGGACTTGCTTAATAAACCTGAGACGGCTCAAAAGACAAAAAAACAAGTTCGAACGGCCTCGGAAAAGGTTATTTGCGCATTTGTGATCCCCGTCGCTACGTATTTCGGGCTTATTTTGGTAACTTTTGTTCACCTCCTAACCACCAACAGAATGAAACCATGATTTTCAAAAATCTTCTAAAACTGATCCTTTTAACCCCCCTGAGCTTGATCGCGCGTGATACGATCGATTATGAAGCTGATTACGACCACCAGATGGAGAGCCGCTGGCGGGAGAGGCAAGCTAAAAAAAAGGAGCAGGCAAGTTTAGCAGGAGCAGTTGTTGGGAGCGCACTGGTGGTTCTATTTGGAGGTGCGACGGCTTATAAGTGCTACGTGGAGGGGCGTGGGAGCAGCGATGGAGAGTTCGATGATATGGAGCGAAGGCTCTCAGCGCTTCAATTGCCTAATGTACCTCAAGCACCCTTGAATAGTACGCGCGTTGAGCTTGAGGGTAGACTATCGGCGCTTCAATTGCCTGATGTACCTCGGGCCACCTTAAATAATACACGAGTTGAGCTGCAGCACGAACCAAGCAGCATGCAGCGTTCCTCTTCGCTTGTAGACCAACCAGTCACCTCTAATAAGCCAATAAAGCGGTCTAAGTCGGCTGATGACTTGAGCGGTCTTGAGGAGGTAGCTTCGGGTGTGCAAGTATTGGTTGATGACGCTGAATCAGGGGGACCAAATGACGTTCAGGCTACTCCATTAGAGGATGATGATCTTCAAAAAGCTGTTCTCAGCGACTTCATCAGCCAAATAATAAAACCCCAAAAACTCATAATCCTTTTGTCCAGCTACAAAGAAGACTTGGAGAGTTACCGTTCCCAAAAGCATGTGGTACTTAGCGAAAGGGCCATGGCTCCGGACGAAGAGATTGAGGTTGTGGACGATTTTGACTGGGCAATATCGAACACCGCGAAGAAAATTGAAGTTTTGTCGAATGAGCTATCCTTGAAAAAGCTAATAGAACGGATGGAGGCCAACGATAAATTCAAAAGTTTTGTCGATTTTTTAAATGATTTTATCGTTAAGGAGCTCGCCCCGATTCTGGACAAGGTTGGCCCAGAAAAACACAGCTCACCCAATGAATTCTGTGTTATTTTCATTAGAATAGCGTCCCGCACCTTACTCAATTGGGGTGATTTTTTGGCAGCAACTTCGGCAAGAATTTTCAGACCAAGAGATTGGGGGCTTCCAATTGATATTGATAGTGATAATGCCCGTCAAAAGGAAAAATTACTAGTGGACGGATCCAGTTGTAAACATCTATCAAGAATGTATTGGACCGTGTCGGGCATGAATGAAGGCGATGCTAGAGTAGCAATTGTTCGATATATGCTGACCGGAAAAGGTAAAAGTTACGCCGATGCTTTTGGCAAACCATTTATTTCAATGTTAGAACCCCCAGAATTCGAACAGTGTGGAGTTAGTATCGAGCAGAGATTGGAATTGATGGAAATGCAAATAGAGGAAGCACGCCAAAAAGGCGATCAAGACGAAGTTGAAAGGATTGTTTCACGGATTCAGCCGTGTCCGGTGCCTAAACCACTTTCGGTAACCGTTCACTTTCAGGATGACGATAATCAACCATTATTCGAACAGCATGGAATTAGTATCGAACAGAGGCCGTGTCCAGTGCCCAAACCAGATTTAGCTGCCCCGGTTGTGGCGATGGATAACGAGATACAGCAAAAAAAGACGATTAGAAGAAAAAAGAAGAGGAGGAGGAAGAGACCGAAAGGCCGTTTCGGCGGTTTGAAATTAAATTTATCAGAATCAGAATGACTAAAACCTCCCTCACCGCCCTCATACTATCGATCCTACCCCTTCTGCCCACTGAGCAGGTGCAGGTAGATCAGCGGCCGACAAAAAATCAGCCAACACTTCGCAGCAGGGCGGGGGCTTACTTTGGAGATGTATTTGACAAAGACAAGCGTGAGGAGCGTTACAAAGCTTACACAGAGTCGAAAGGCGTGGCTGCTGGGCTCCAAGACAAAATATTGGCCGAAATCGAACAAATGGGTTTCACCGGCCCCTTAAAGCAAAAGGTGGCCAAAAACATCGTCGCTGACTTGCCCCAAGAGGCGGGGACCTACGAGGACATGCTGCTCTCATCGTACCAAGCGTATGATGAGCCAAATGGGCGCTTGGACAATATATACAAAAAGCTTCGACCCAATCTCGACGCGAAATTCAAGTTGTACGAAAATTGCATGAAAAAAGCCAAGCGGCGAAAGGAAGAGGTCGCAAACCTTGGCTTCTCACGTCCAAAGGAGTTCATCCAGACGTGGTTCGATCCTACAACATCGCGTGACGTCGAAGAGATGGCTTTCTTGATGGCATCAGGCGAACAGTCCCCAGCAAGGCTCATAGGCGCTACGTTTGTCAATTTCTTTGAGCACCTCCTTATTAGCCCCCTGAAGGGGTTGCGAAGCCTTGCTGACAGGAGCTACCGCAAGGAGGTGGCGTCAAAAGGTATCCGTCGAACAGCGTCAAGGGCCCTTTTGGGAGGTGCTAACCCATCATCTGGTGCACTAAGCGCTGTGATGGGCATCATATCAACGCTCCTTTCGGGAAGCGGATTCACTGCCCTAAAGTTCCTTAGCTCGGGAAACGCGGCAGTCCCCTTTCTTGCAGCCGCCTCGCCTATTCTGGCGGTATTTGCTGCCGGCCTGGGCTGCTTTTGGGCAGGCTATCAATTTGCAACGTGGCTGGGACTTCCCAAGTCATGGCGGTATGGCTTGGGAGGCCTATTTGCCTTCATCGCGGTCGTTTTGGGCCTATTGACGTGGCGTTGGGTCAATAAAAAACAGTCAAAAAAAAGAGAACGTGATGATGACTAAGGCACACATCGGGTTAGCAACGGGGATCGGATTATTGGTTCTATGTTTCTTTTCGAACTCGAAAAAAACGACCGATTACGTACTCAGTTTGCTCAACCCGTTCAGCTGGATCAAGCTGGTCCTTTTAGCTCTCGTGATATTTTTGGCGTTTGCGCTTGTTTTTAGGAGCCAGGCGACACCTCAGGAGGTGGTTGAGAAAGCCAAAGCTGTTTTTCAGCGGATTTTGGGCTATTTAGGGACGGGCTAAGAGGCTTGTTTCTTTTTCAACGACTATATTCATGTGACCGCTACCTTTCCTGAATCTCGCTGATTTTTCCAGGTAAAGTACTCATCCTTGAATTTTTTAGCCTCACGCTTGGCCATTTCTTGAAAAGCGATGGGGTCTTTTTGCCACTCCAAGTATAGCTGGTCTTTTATTGATCGTGTGTGTGCGTTGGTGTCAAACTTCTTCATAGGCTGAAATTATTTGTTTTGGTGTGTATATGTTAATGGATCGGTAGCCTTCGCGCAAGTTTACAACATTTAAGTCATCAATCCGCTTAAAGTTAACTAAATGTTTGAAGTTCCAGCTAACAATTTTTGTTGAACCAACAATCGTAGCAAAAGCTACGTGTCGGGCGTCTTCAACGCATTTTTTTGGCAGGGCACCCTGTTGTATATACTTCTTGGAAAGATGCTCCATTTCCTGTGTTACTTCTTCAAAAATCAAGTTGTCGACCAACTTCACAGTGTCCCTAACTTCTTTTCTCGCGCGACTTAGTTCTAGCTGGACGACTTCTGACATAAGAACCATCAAATCGTTTTTTTTGATGCAATCAAATAGAAGTCTTGTTTCTTGCATAAAAATATCATCGTAATAACCTCCATAAACCGAGGTGTCTAAATAAAGTTTCATAGTTTTATAGTTGATTTTCAAGAACAATAATAAGGATTTAATTTAAATAATCCAAATTAATCAAACATTGTTTTTGAATATATTTTAAATAGACTTTAAATCTTCAAGGGTTAGGCCGGTGGCTTTGACTATAAGGGCCAGATCGATACCTTCATTAATCAAGTTCTTGGCAACAGATCGCCTAAAATCAGTAGATTCTATTTCTTTTAGGTAGTCAGCGACGAGGCGATTAACTATAGATGACTTATTCGTTCCTACGCGCTTTGCGTGTGATGTCAGCTTTGAGTTTAACACTTTATCCATGCTAAAAAGATACTTCTTCATGTTTGGCTGCGGCTTCCTGCCTACCTTACCTTTGATGACCTTATCGCCAGACTGAACCTGATTTGGTGTTTTAATTACTTTCTTATCAACATTTTCAAACATAACAATTTTAGACTTAATTTAATATATCCCTAACTCCATCAGTAGATCACTCATTTCTTTTTTTGCGTTGCCATAAACCGGTTTAGACATGATCGACCTGAAGCCAACAAGGTTAGATAGCTCCGTTTTAGCCTTTTTGACATCATCATAAGACGAGTCAAAATAGCCCCTAACTCGACGATAAACTGATGTCCGAGGTTTACGAACTTCGTTGAATACAATGACCGCCTTTTTTGATCGTTTTATCTGTCTTAAACGATCAATAACTGCTTTGCACGCCACTAAGTCGCCTTCGGAAACCTTGACTGGAATAACCACTAGGTCAGCCGACCTAAAAAGTCCACTAAATTCATCATTATTGTACGGGGGGGTATCGTGTATCACATGCTTCGCTGTTACCTCTCCAGCATCAACTGGAAGGTGGCGTAGGACTTTTCCATTTGTCGACTCCTTAATGATTTCGTGGCACTTTTTAATGGTGCCTTGGAGGTCATGCTCAACTATTTGAGCCCCGAGCATGTCTGCTAAAGCCATGACTATCGTCGTCTTTCCGACGCCTCCTTTTGAGTTTGCGACTACTATTTGCATATATATATTGTTATATTTTATCGAATATAAGGAGATATTTTTATATCTCCAATATAAAACCTAAATAATTTAAGGAATTATTTCAAAAAATCCCTTAAAGCACATTCAAAAAAACACTGTAACTAGGCTCAATATAGTACTCGTAGTTACCCACCTCGACGCGTTGCGATTCCTCGATGTGTGACATATCACGAACCTCATACCCGGTATAGCTTCTATCCACGAAGATGGTTGGATTGCTGGATCTTGCTAACTTGGTCACCTTTTCAAAGGCTTCCCTCTGATTCTCCTTGAATTTTTTATACGCTTCAGGATCGCCCTCGTAAATCTCATGCTGCTCATCTAGCCAGTCACTAGCTCGCCCCATCCACTGATCGTCTTCAAGCCCATCCATGATGAATTCCTCTGATATTATATCGTCATCCATCTCCACCTCGATGTCTATTTTATTCGTAAACAAGTGACGCTTGAAAAGTCTTGACGGACCACCCACCACCTTTGGCCGCATCCAGGCGAACATGCCGGTAAGAGATTCACTTAGGCCTTTTGCAAATTCGAGGCTTGCGCCCGCATAAAAAGTCACCGACTCATGGTTCATGTCAACCTTGCCGTACTTCCCAAGCGCCCCATCAACTTCGGAATAAAGCTGATCCAAAACATCATCATACAGATCCGAACCCTTAAGGCTGGAGGCTATTTTAATGTGGTCTGAATCATCTGAGGTGAAGGATCCGCTGCTGAGCAGCCCAACTTTAATGCTATCGATTTCTTTCTTTAAGGTCTCGTTTTTCATGTTAAAAAAAATTAATGGTTAGTGGCTTGTCCTTCCTGAACAAAAACAAATATAAAGAGTTATTTTAATAAATCCAAATAAACAAACTATCAATATTGGATAATATTAATTAAATCTTCATTCCAGTCCTTTTCTGCGGGTTTTTTGATCGATTTTTCAATCGAATCGGGAATTTTTTGGACGACCTTATCACGCATTGCCTCGCCAGCTTTGTCGTTATCAAAGGCTATTACGACCTCCTTAACCCCCAGATAGGCTAGATCCTCTCCCAAATTAGCCAAAAAATCATGGGTCAAAGAACCGCATATAGACGCGTATATGCCCTCCTCTCTGTGCAACTGAAAGTAACTCAGGGCGTCGATGGGCGATTCAAATAGAAGTATCTTATCAAAGCTCCTTAGGGGTCTTCCAGCCTTTTTGAAAATGGAGTATGCGCCTCTTTTTTGAAGGTTCTTGGCAAAAAAACGCAGCCTTTTTCCTTCGACAACTAAATACTTGATGAACGTCTGTGCTACCCATCGATTAACGCCCCTTCGGTACAAGGGGGCAATGAATGTTTCACCCGAACCGATGCCGAAGTACTTCATCGTCTCGATTGATATGCCTCTTTGGGCAAGGTAGTTGCCCAAAGGGCTATTTTCGGCGCTGGGCTGACTTCCCATGATTTGTTTGATGTAGGCTGTATTGTCCTTGCTCGAACCTTCCTCAATGGGGCTAGGGGGAGGAGTTTTCAATGGGGGAGAAAACGGCGTTTCCGCTTTAAAGAACTCCCTGATCTCGGAAAAAGAATATCCATGAACCACAGCTAGGAGGTCTACTATACTCCCTGAAACCTCCTGTTCACTACACCGAAAAAGGTAGTGACCTTGTTCGTTCGGCGTTGATTTGGTGATTATTTTGGTTCCGTCAGGCCCCACCAAGGATCTCCACGTACGACTATCGTGGCCTTTGTTAGGTTTGTAGCCAAGTCGGGCTATGGCGATATCAGCCAAGGGGAGTCTCTTGCAGTGTTCAAAGTTCATTTTTTCGGGATTTAGGCTCTATCCACCCATTGCTAACCATAGGGTTAGCGGTTTGAGTGATTCGCCTTACATAATAACCGTAGACCGTCCTTTTGTTTCTTTTTTTCGCGACCCTGACAAAATTAAGGCGTCGCAAGGCTTTGCCCAGGGAATTGAGGCTAAAGTTTAGGTCCATCCGCTCCCTCTTCAAATGGGCCATAACCTCACTTGCTGTCATGAACTCAGCGCTTTCTTTTTCCTGCGTGGGTTCCAGTAGGTCAATGAGTGCTTCATACTCACTTGAATTATACGAGTAGCACTCATTAGAACGATCGTTAAATTGGTCCTCCAAATCACTATATTCACAATCAAATCCTGCCTTATAAAGAGAGTAAGCCTCCGACCAAACCTCCTGCATATGTTTTTTTTGAAAAGTTTCCACACAATCTTGCTGAGAGTATCCCGACTTTATATTTTTGAAGCCCAAAACAGGTATTATTGAAAAACGCTTATTACCAGTCGGATCACTCAAAAAGGTGCTAAAGTTACACGTTGCTATTATTGAGGCCATTCTAGGACGATTCACCTCGGACTTCCCCCAAGGTAATCGATCTTTAATATGTATCTTTGACGTGAAAGCTTTCAAATTCCGTCGATTTCGGTGGTTTTTTAGGAGTTCGTTAACTTCTTCGATCCACAATATGAAGTTATTTGTCAATTTTTGCTTCGCATCCTTATCGCTAATGTCAAAGTCGTCGCAATCACCGCCAAATTCGGCA
>JAAUXY010047421.1_pt1 | contig 10270 bp, 6 predicted proteins | sample 7278121 | NCBI WGS metagenome assembly JAAUXY01 (sample SAMN14350117, study PRJNA611818) | marine sediment metagenome | isolation source: surface marine sediment (1.8m) | place: French Polynesia: Moorea | collected 2018-08
ATTCGCCGCCTGCGTGCGGCGAATGTCATCGTTGGGAATGACCGTACCGCTGGGATTACCCGGATTGACGACAAAAACCAGGCGCGTGTCGGCATCGACCACGTCGAGCAGCGCATCAACATCGACGCGATAGTCACGCTCGGGCGCCACCGCGAGCCTGGCGTTGACCATTTTCACCAGGGTGCGCATGAACAGGTAGCCGGAGTCGGTCATCGCCACGCGATCGCCGGCACCGACGTAGGCATTGACCAGCGCCGACATCAATTCCATCGATCCGGAGCCGCACAGAATCCGCGCCGGATCGAGATCGTGCACCGCGGCAATCGCGGCACGCAGTTCGGTCCATTCGGAATCCGGATACAGCTGTCCGCTGGCAAGGGCAGCGTCCACCGCCTCGCGCACCGCCTTGCCCGGCGCAAACGCATGTTCGTTCTGCGCCAGGATAACCGGATCGACACCCTCGGGCGCGCTGGTATCCGGCAACGCATACGCAGCCATGGCCGCAATCACGGGTTTGGGTTCGATCATTGCAATCTCATCCGAGCCAGCGGCGCGCGTTACGAAACAGTCGCATCCAGGGCCCGTATTCGCCCCAGTCCGGCGCCCGCCATGAATTCTGCACGCTGCGGAAGATGCGCTCCGGGTGCGGCATCATGATCGTGAAACGGCCGTCTTCATTGCAAAAACCGTTCAACCCGAGCGGCGATCCGTTCGGATTGAGCGGATAAACTTCACTTGCCGTGGCCGCCGCGTCGACGTAACGCAGGCAGCTCAGTCCACCCTGCAGCAAGCCATCGGCCTCCGTATCGCGCGGCTCCATGCGACCCTCGCCGTGCGCGACCACCACCGGCATCGCCGAACCGGCCATACCGTCCAGAAAAATCGATGGTGACGGCAGGATCTCGGCCATCACCACCCGCGCCTCGAACTGCTCGGACAGATTGCGCACGAAGCGCGGCCAGTGGCCGGCACCCGGCACCAGCTGGTAGAGATTGGACATCATCTGGCAACCGTTACAGATGCCAAGGCCGATACTGTCGTCACGGTCAAAAAATGCGGCAAATTCGTCGCGCGCTCGCGGGTTGTACAGAATCGACTTGGCCCAGCCTTCGCCGGCACCGAGTACATCGCCGTAGGAGAACCCCCCGCAGGCAGCGATTCCGTGGAATTCGGCAAGCCCGACACGACCGCTGATGATGTCGCTCATATGTACGTCGACCGCATCGAAACCGGCGCGGTCGAAAGCGGCCGCCATTTCGATCTGACCATTTACGCCCTGCTCGCGCAGGATCGCGATCCGGGGCCGGCTTCCGCCGGCATAGGGCGCCGAAACGTCGTCATTCGGATCGAAAGACAGCGAAGAAAACAGTGTTGGCGCCTGTTGCGCCTCGATCAGGTCAAATTCCTGGCGGGCGCACTCGGGATTGTCGCGCAGCAGCTGCATGCGATAACTGGTCTCCGACCAGGCGCGTAACAGTTCGTGCAGCGGCTCGTCGATGAGCGTTGTCCCGTGGTGCCGTAACTGGAAACGTTCGTCATCGGCGGGGCGGCCGATACGATGACAGCCGATGCCGGCACCGACTTCGGCAAACTGCCGCTCTATTGTCGGCAGATCCCTGTCACAAACCTGGATTACAACCCCCAGCTCTTCGGCGAATAGTACCGCCAGGGCATCGTCGCCCAGCGCCGACAGATCGCAGTCGAGGCCGCGGCGGCCGGCGAAGCACATCTCACACAGGGTCGCGACCAGACCGCCATCGGCACGATCGTGGTAGGCCAGCAACATCCCGTCGGCCATCAGCGCCTGCAGGATTTCGATCGCCCGCCGAAAGGCCTCGGGATCGTCGAGATCGGGACCGACATCGCCGATCTGGGCATAGACCTGGGCCAGCGCCGATGCACCGAGTCGGTTGCGCCCGGCGCCAAGATCGATCAGCAGCAGGCTGCTGTCGTCAGCCGTATCCTTGAGATCCGGTGTTACGCTGCGGCGCACGTCAGCCACCGGCGCAAATGCCGATACGATGAGCGACAGCGGCGCGGCCATGGAGCGATCCTCGCCGTCCTGTTGCCAGCGAGTCATCATCGACAGCGAATCCTTACCCACCGGAATTGTTATGCCGAGCGCGGGACAGAGTTCCAGACCCACCGCACGCACCGTATCGAACAGTCGGGCATCCTCACCGTCGTAACCGGCGGCGGCCATCCAGTTGGCCGACAGCACCACCCGCGAAATATCACCGATAGCGGCGCTGGCAAGATTGGTCAGGGCTTCGCCGATTGCAATTCGCCCCGAAGCCGGCGCATCGAGCAGAGCCAGCGGCGTTCGTTCACCCATCGCCATGGCTTCGCCGCTGTATCCGTAGAAGTCGCTCAGGGTAACCGAAGCGTCGGCCACCGGCAGCTGCCATCGACCCACCATCTGGTCACGAGAGATAAGCCCGCCCACCGTGCGGTCGCCGATGCTGATCAGAAATGTCTTGCCGGCGACGGCAGGCAGGCGCAGCACCCGGTAAAGAGCCTCGGTTGGTTCGACCCCGTCCAGTCGCAACGCGGGTCGCGTTACCGGCATGCGGCTGACGTCACGTAACATTTTCGGCGGCTTGCCGAGTAATACCTCGAGCGGCAGGTCAACCGGTGTATTGCCGAAACTCGGATCGGCGACCTCGAGCCGGCGTTCCGCGGTGGCCTTGCCCAGAATTGCGTAAATACAGCGTTCGCGCTCGCAGAGGGTGACGAAATCATCGAGACGATCGTCACCGATGGCGAGTACGTAACGTTCCTGGCTTTCGTTACACCAGATTTCCATCGGCGACATGCCGGGTTCGTCGTTGGGCACTCGCCGCAGATCGAGCCGTGCACCCCGCTCCGCGTCGTTCACCAGTTCCGGGATCGCATTGGACAGACCGCCGGCACCGACATCGTGAATAGAGAGGATCGGATTATCCTCCGCCTGGGCGAAACAGCGATCGATGACTTCCTGCACCCGCCGCTGCATCTCCGGATTGCCGCGCTGCACCGAAGCGAAGTCGAGATCTTCATGGCTCGTGCCACTCGCCATCGACGAGGCTGCACCACCACCCAGTCCGATCAGCATTGCCGGACCACCGAGCACGACGATATTCGCGCCTACAGGAATCGGACGCTTGTCGACATGCTCGCGGCGAATGGCACCGACACCGCCGGCTACCATGATCGGTTTGTGATAGCCCCTGAGCTCGGATCCGTTCGGCAAGCCGACTCTCTGTTCGAAGGTGCGAAAATATCCGCAGGTATTGGGCCGGCCGAATTCGTTGTTGAACGAAGCCGCACCGATGGGTCCTTCGAGCATGATATCGAGCGCGGACGCAATGCGTCCGGGCTTGCCCTCATGGGTTTCCCAGGGCTGTTCGTAACCCGGAATCCGTAGATTGGAGACCGAAAAACCGCACAGGCCGGTCTTCGGTTTGGAGCCGATACCGGTAGCGCCCTCGTCGCGGATTTCACCGCCCGAACCCGTCGCGGCGCCCGGGAAAGGCGAAATCGCGGTGGGATGATTATGCGTTTCGACCTTCATCAAAATATCGAGCTGCGCCGGCCGGGCGGCATAGGTCGCGGTTGCACCGATGGGGGTAAAGCGCTGGCCGGAAAACCCCTCGATGACGGCGGAATTGTCGTGATAAGCGGACAGGATACCGTCGCTGTGTTGCTCGTAGGTGTTGCGGATCATCTGAAACAGCGAGTAGTCCTGAGCTTCACCATCGACGATCCAGTCGGCATTGAATATCTTGTGGCGGCAATGTTCGGAATTGGCCTGCGCGAACATCATCAGTTCGACGTCAGTAGGATTGCGCGCGAGTCCGGCATAAGCCTCGGCGAGATAGTCGATTTCGTCCACCGACAGTGCCAGGCCGAGTTCAGCGTTGGCCCGCTCCAGCGCGTCGCGGCCCTGTCCCAGGGTGTCGATTTCGCCGAGCGGGCGCGGCGCATGAGTCGCAAACAGAACCGCACAGGCATCGAGTTCCTCGAACACCGCTTCAGTCATGCGGTCGTGAATCAGTTCCAGCGGAATCTCGCCGTCGGTATCGATGCGGTAACAGATACCGCGTTCGATTCGGTGCACGGACTCCAGTCCGCACATGTGCGCGATATCGGTTGCCTTGCTGGCCCAGGGAGAAATGGTGCCGGGCCGCGGCACGACATAAAATTCGCGCCCGTCGGACCTGCTCCGCTCGAGACTGGGGCCGTATGTCAGCAGATTGTCGAGCACCGCGCGGTGCCTGTCGTCGAGCGCCGACTCATCGACATCGACCAGATGGACGTAGCGGCTGTCGATACTGCGCACCGCAAGGCCCGCCTGGTTGAATTGTTGCTCGAGTTTACTGCGTCTGAATACGGAGAGTGCCGGGCTACCGGGAAGGCATAACATCGGGTCTGGATCGAGGCTCGGGGTGGCTGGGTGCGCAAATGATAACGGAAAACACAGGGCGCTCCAACAACGGTCGGCACGCGCTGATCAGGTCTCGGCAAAGGTCAGGCAATGGTAGCGACTGCAGCAAATCGAGGATGACCAGTAGCCTGCCGGCAGGCCTGCTTTGCGCATCAGTTGACTGACGAATTCCTCCGCCTGCGGTATCTTTTCCCAGACCTTCGGCAGGAAGGTTGCACGCATTCCGCGATCCTCGATCAGCAGGCCGTCGTCGCCCGGCATCAGCTGCTCCAGCAGTTCGGCTCGATTATTGACCGTCATCGGCATCATCTCGGAGAGCAGCGAAATCTCGATTTCGAGAGTGACGATTTCCTCGCCGGCAAGGGCCGCGAAGCGGCGATCGCGGTAGGCCGCATTGTGCGCTGCCGTTGCCACCGCCTGCACCAGCGGTGCCCGCGCCTCGAGCGACCCGACACAACCGCGCAACGCACCATCGCGGGTCAGGGTAACGAAAACCGCACCCGGCACCGCCAGCTCGCTGGCATAACGACCTGTATCGACCTGCAACGGCATGCCGGATTGCTGGCCGGCATACAGGGCCTCGCGAGCAACCGCCAGTAAAGCCTGCTGCCCGTCCGCATCGGGTTCAACGCAGAATGAAGGCAGCATACCCCACCACCCGGCCGCGGCTGCCGGCAGTATCGCCGGAATTGCAGGCCTGCAGCAGCTCGATATCGGCGTCGCGGCCGAGTTGCGAGCTCATAAGGCCGTTGATGGCGCGCGCGCCGCAGGCCTGTTCGCCGCGCAGCGCGGTTTCCTTGCGCAGAATTCTCTGCACGGTGTCGCCATCGGTCGCGCGCGCGGTCTCGTAGTCGAGAAAATGCGACAGGTCGGAGCTGACGACGACCAGGGTACCGCGATCGGCCGCGAGACAGTCGATCACCGCGGCCACCTCGGCGGCGGCCGCGCCCCCGACCACGATTGGCACCAGGCTGAAGTCATCGAGCAGGGTTTGCAAAAAGGGCAACTGTACCTCGAGGCAGTGTTCGTCGCGGTGCGCGGCATCGGACTCGGCGACGCCCGGCATCGCGGCAATGCGCGCGATGGCGTCGCGGTCGATATCGATTTCGCCGAGCGGCGTGCGAAAACGCCGCACACTGGGGATCGCCATACCGTCGACATAAACCCGGTGTGCAGGGCCCAGCATGACGACGCGCGCGATCGAATCGGCCACTGCCCGCAATCGAGCATAGGCACAGGCCGCGGTCGAACCGGAATAGATCAGGCCGGCGTGTGGTACAATCAGCGCTACGGGTGGTGCCGGTTCGGAGGCTGCAGTTTCCGCCAGCAGCGTATCCACATGATGCTGCAGCTGCGCGGGATCCGCGTCGTAGAAAGTGCCGGCCACTGCCGCTTCGCGAATGATCATCGGCGCTACTCCTAATTCAGGCTGGTGAACCATTATAACCCGAAGCAAACGACGGTTAACGATGTCATCAAGCGTCAACTCCAGCGTCGTATCGACGCGTTACTGGCACCGCCTGGACGACGGCCGCCTGCAGTGCGATCTCTGTCCGCGGCACTGCCGCCTGCGCGAGGGACAGCGCGGCCTGTGTTACGTGCGCCAGCGCCTCGATGACGAAGTCCGGCTGGTCACCTACGGCCGATCGAGCGGTTTTTGCATCGATCCGATCGAAAAAAAGCCACTCAATCACTTTTATCCGGGCAGCGCGGTACTCTCTTTCGGTACCGCTGGTTGTAACCTGGCCTGCAAGTTCTGCCAGAACTGGGACATGAGCAAGTCGCGCGAAATGGATACCCTCGCCGACGCCGCGTCGCCGGCCAAACTGGCACAGGCGGCGAAACGGGAAAACTGTCTCAGCGTCGCCTTTACCTACAACGATCCGATCATCTTCCACGAATACGCAATCGACGTTGCCGCCGCCTGCCGCGAAATCGGCGTATTCACGGTCGCGGTCACCGCGGCCTATATCGATCCCGAACCTCGGGTGGAATTTTTTGCCGCTATGGACGCGGCCAACGTCGATCTCAAGGCTTTTAGCGACGGCTTTTATCGCAAGATCTGCGGTGGACAACTGGCCCCGGTACTCGAAACTCTCGAGTACATCCACGATGAAACTGACGTCTGGCTCGAGTTGACGACGCTGTTGATCCCGGGCGAAAACGACTCCGAGGCCGAACTGCAGGCCATGACCCAATGGGTGGTCGAACATCTCGGTCCTGACGTGCCGATGCATTTCACCGCGTTTCATCCGGACTGGAAGATGCGCGACAAACCACGCACACCGGCGGCAACCCTGACGCGGGCGCGTAACATCGCGCGCGCCAACGGGGTGCATTTTGCCTACACCGGGAACGTCCACGACAGCGAGGGTTCGAGTACCTGGTGTCCGCAGTGCAAGACGCTGTTGATCGAGCGTGACTGGTATCGCCTCGGACGCTGGAACCTGCAGGCTGGCGGACACTGTGCCGACTGCGGTTTCGAACTGCCAGGTCATTTTCTCGATCAACCCGGGGACTTTGGTCCACAGCGGATTCCGCTGCAACTCCATCGCTACTGAGCCTGAAGGCAACTTGATTTCGCCGGACATACGGGTTATCAAGCGTCGAAATCTCATTACCGTATCGATACATGTCGAACTCTGTTCTGGTTCTCTTCGCTCATCCGGCGCAGCATCGCTCGGAAGTCAACCGACCGCTGATGCAGGCAACCGCGAAAGTCGACGGCGTGACCGTAGTCGACCTGTATTCGGAGTATCCCGATTTCTGCATCGATATCGATCGCGAGCAACAGCGATTGCGTGAGCACGATATCGTCGTCTTCATGTTCCCGCTTTACTGGTATTCGACACCTTCGATCCTCAAGGAATGGCAGGACCTGGTACTGGAATACGGCTTTGCCTACGGTCACGACGGCACCGAGCTGCACGGCAAGCTGTTACTGTGCGCACTGACCGCCGGCGGCCTCGAGGACGCTTACCGGCACCGGGGCTACAACCACTATTCGATCCGCGAACTGCTCAGGCCGATCGAACAGACCGCAACCCTTTGCGGCATGACCTACCTGCCCCCTTACGCGCTGTTCGGTTCACGTACTGCCCTCGAGGACGGTCGCATACAAAACCATATCGACTGCTGGATTCGCATACTGCAGGATTTGATTGCCGACCGCTGTGACCTCGCCGCGATGGCCGAGGCCGGCAAACTCAACGACTGCTACGCCGACGAGGCGCCGGCATGACGGAATACTTCATCCAGGCCTTCATTTACCTCTGCGCTGCGGTGATCGCGGTGCCGCTGGCGAAGCGTTACGGCCTCGGCTCGGTACTGGGCTACCTGATCGCCGGAGTCGTCATCGGACCGGTGGTCGGCCTCGTTGGCGAGGAAACGGAAACCCTGCAGCACTTCGCCGAGTTCGGCGTGGTCATGATGCTGTTCCTGGTCGGGCTCGAGGTCGAGCCCCGCATGCTGTGGTCGATGCGCACGCGCCTGCTCGGGCTCGGCGGCCTGCAGGTCGCTCTGACCACCATCGCCATCATGGGCATGGCCGTGGCTCTGGGTCTCGACTGGCGTCTCGCACTGACGATCGGCATGATCCTGTCGATGTCATCGACCGCGATCGTGCTGCAGACTCTGAACGAAAAGGGGCTGACCAGGACCGAAGGTGGTCGAGGCGCCTTTGCGGTCCTGTTGTTCCAGGACATCGCCGTCATTCCGATGCTGGCCATCATCCCCCTGCTGGAGCTGCCGGAGCTGGCCCAGCAGGCTCGCGCCTTGACCGAACACGCTGCCGACGCGCATGGTCACATCGACCTGGTATCGGGACTGCCCAACTGGCTTTACGCGCTGGTGGTATTGGCGGCCGTCGGTGTCGTCGTGTTTGGCGGCCACTATCTCAGCCGACCCTTGTTTCGCTTCGTGGCCACTTCCGGCCTGCGCGAAATCTTCACCGCGACCGCGCTGATGCTCGTGATCGGCATCGCCGCGCTGATGAGCCTGGTGGGGCTGTCGCCTGCACTCGGTACTTTCCTTGCCGGCGTGGTGCTGGCCAACAGTGAGTTCCGCCACGAGCTCGAAACCAATATCGAACCGTTCAAGGGCCTGCTGCTCGGTCTGTTTTTCATTACCGTGGGTGCTGGGATCAATTTCGGACTGCTGGCCCAAAACTGGCCGGTGGTTGCGGCCGCAACCCTCGGCGTAATAGCGCTCAAGGCAGCCGTGGTTTTCGCCATCGCCCACCAGTTCGGTATTCGCTCGCGCGACCGCTGGCTGACCACGCTGAGCCTGGCACAGGCCGGCGAATTCGGCTTCGTACTGCTCAGCTTCGGCCTGCAAAACAACGCGATACCGACGGTCACCGCGCAGCTGCTGTCGCTGGTGGTTGCCATTTCGATGTTCCTGACCCCGGCGCTGTTCATATTTTTCGACAAGGTACTGGTGCCCCGTTATGCCGCCAGTCAGCCAGCGCGTGAAGCCGATACCATCGACGAACAGGGCCGCGTCGTGATCGCCGGCATCGGCCGCTTCGGCCAGATCGTCAACCGCCTGCTGGTGGCCAATGGGATCGAGACGGTAGTACTCGACTACGATGCAAAACAGGTCGATAACCTGCGGCGGCTCAACGTCAAGAGTTACTTCGGCGACGCGACCCGGCCCGATTTGCTCGAAACCGCCGGCATCAACGAGGCCGAACTGTTCGTGATCGCGATCGACGATCGCGAACGCGCGGTCGAACTCGTGCAGTACATGCGGCACCGCTACCCGCAGGTCACCCTCCTGGCCCGAGCCTGGGACCAGGCCCACCTGTACCAGCTCAAGCAGGCCGGTGCGCACCACATCATCAAGGAAACCTATCATGCTGCGCTCGAACTCGGCTGCATCGCACTGACCCGCCTGGGGCAGCATCCCTTCCGCGCGGCGCAACTCAAACGCACCTTCATCGAGCTGGAAGAGCAAATGGCCGAAGATATGTACCAGAGCTGGGTCTCATCGACCGAAGAAGGCATGGGCCCGGGATATCGCGAGCTGTTCATGCAGCAGGAAGCCGCGCTGCGCGATGCCATGAAAGAAGACGACGGTGATCGATACAGCGCCAGCGAGCGCGGCTGGAATCCGCCACCGAAGGGTTATGCCGATCAATTCGTCGATTCCGATCCGCTGCCCGACGACAGCTGATTGCGACCAGCTTGATCCGTGTCATGACCCGCGCGGGCCGGCAAATTAACCTGACCGGCATCCGCTCCGGAAAACCTGATCATGTCGCTGGTTAATCAATCCTGTAACGATGACGCTGTGATTGCGAGCCGGCGCCTGGTCGAGGCGCTGGACAATCCGTTTGCATTCGGTCACCCGCTGCAGGCGCTGCAAGTCATCGAAACGCATATTTCCTGGGTTATCCTGACCGGTCGCTGGGCTTACAAGATCAAGAAACCGGTCAATTTGGGATTTCTCGATTTCTCCACGCTCGAGCAGCGGCACCATTACTGCGAGGAAGAATTGCGCCTGAATCGACGCTTCGCGCCCGACATTTACCAGGAACTGGTAGCCGTGCGCGGCAGTCCGTCGCGGCCCCGCCTACACGGGGATGGTGATATCCTCGACTACGCCGTCAAGATGCGCCAGTTTCCGCAACGGCAATTGCTCAGCAGCTACGCCGAAGACAACCGCCTCGAAGCTTCGCAGATCGATGCCATCGCCGAGACCGTCGCACGCGTACACGACAACTGCGAACAGGCACCGCCCGGCAGCAACTGGGGTTCGCTCGCATCGATCGAATACTGGTGTGCGGAAAACCTGTCCCAGCTGCAGGCTTCGGTGCCCGATGATTGCCTGCCGGCGGCCTGG
>JAAUXY010163739.1_pt1 | contig 10269 bp, 6 predicted proteins | sample 7278121 | NCBI WGS metagenome assembly JAAUXY01 (sample SAMN14350117, study PRJNA611818) | marine sediment metagenome | isolation source: surface marine sediment (1.8m) | place: French Polynesia: Moorea | collected 2018-08
GGTTTGTTATTTGTCAACATCTCGGTGGGCGGCACCCTGACCCACTTTGCGGCCCCGCCGGTTCTGATGGTGGCCTCCCCCTGGAAATGGACCACTGGCTATCTGCTGACCCATTTCGGTTGGAAAGCCGAAATGGGCATCCTGCTTTCCAATGCCATATATTTTCTGGTGTTTCGCAGGGAACTGGCGCGCCTTGAGGAAAAATCCATGCTGGCTCGTCTTAAAGATGAAATTCAGCAAAAATATTTGATCCGTATGGATATGGATGCCCGATTCGAGGAATTCGCCTCCACTGTTGATGTCGAACAGGGAACGATGAACGCGGTTGATAAAAAAATAAACAAACTTGCCGACGAAGTCAGACAGCGGATGGAGAAAAACTACATCCCCCAGCTGGTATCTAAAGGCATGGATGAGAACCTGGTGCGACAGGCCTTTCGTGAGAGATTTGAAAAAATCAAGCTGCGGGCCATGCGGCGGGGATTGCCGGCCCTCTTGCCGGAAGGTCAGCGCGGTTTTTTTCAAGACCCGGACTGGGACAATCGCGACGATCCGGTACCGGTCTGGATAACGATCGTGCATGTCTTTTTCATGGCTTGGACGATTTTAAATGCGCACCATCCCCAGTTGTTTATCCCCGGTTTGCTGTTTTTCCTGGGTTTTGCCCAGGTCACCCACCCATTCCAGAATCGGGTAGATCTGAAGCCCCCTCTGCTGGTAGGATTCTTTTTGGGCGGTCTGGTGATCCACGGTGGGGTGCAGGGCTGGTGGATTGCGCCCATTTTAGGGAATTTATCTGAGGTGCCGTTAATGCTGGGTGCCACTATTTTGACGGCATTTAATGATAATGCCGCTATTACCTTTTTGAGCACCCTGGTACCCAATTTTTCCGACAGTCTTAAATACACCGTGGTGGCCGGCGCGGTGGCCGGCGGCGGTTTGACCATCATTGCCAATGCCCCCAACCCGGCCGGGGTTTCCATATTGAAAAAATATTTTAACAATGAGGTCTCACCGGGCGGCATCCTGGCCGGTGCGTTGGCGCCTACGGCTATCGTGTGGTTTATTTTCTACATATTCCGTTAACCCGGTTAAAGCAAGGAAGCGAAATGGGCAGACAAAAATGGTAAGCAGATATTCATGCGCCACCTTTCGGCGATTGAATATTTTCTATTGAATATTGAAGATTTAAGGTCTGCCTCCGGCAGATCCCTGTATAAAAAAAGACGGTGCAAAGCGACAATCACAAATATTCAATTTTCAATTGAGAAGGGGCCACCTCTGATGAGACCGATTCTGAAGTAGAATAATTTTCTTTGAACATAATTTTGCGCAAAGGTTTGCTATGGAACCGTTAAAAAAGGCAAAAAAATTCGCCGGCCCTGAAGGACCGGTTGTGCTGGCAATATTAGACGGCGTCGGTATCGGCACCTGTGCCGAAGGCGATGTGGTCAGCCGGGCCAACACCCCCACACTTGATTGGCTGGCTCAAAATGCCCTGGCCGCCAAACTCAAGGCCCACGGTACCGCTGTGGGTATGCCTACAGATGGGGATATGGGCAACAGTGAGATCGGCCACAACGCCATTGGCTGTGGCCGGGTTTTTGCCCAAGGCGCCAGCCTGGTGAATGAATCGATTAAAAGCCGCTCGCTGTATGAAGGCGCCGTCTGGAAAGAACTCATCGAGAATGTTGTTCAGCATGGTTCCAAACTGCATTTTATCGGCCTTTTCTCAGACGGTAACGTTCACAGTCATATCGATCACCTGGAGGCCATGCTCACAGAGGCCAAAAACCAGGGCGTTAAAAAAGCCGGTGTTCATATTCTGCTGGATGGACGCGATGTGCCGCCCACATCGGCCTTGGAATACGTCGATCGACTGGAAGGGTTTTTGTCTGCGCTGGCAAATGACAGCGACATTAAATTTACCATTGCTTCCGGCGGCGGACGCATGCAAATCACCATGGACCGCTACCAGGCCAACTGGGGCATGGTTGAACGCGGCTGGAAAACACATGTCCTGGGTGAGGGTCGCACATTCAGCTCCGCCCGCGAGGCTATCGAGGCATTGCGCAGCGAAAACCCGGACGTCATCGATCAGGATCTGCCGCCATTTGTGATCGCCCGCGACAATGCTCCGCTGGGTCCGATTGAAGAAAATGACAGCGTTATCTTTTTTAATTTTCGGGGTGACCGGGCCATTGAGATCAGTATGGCGTTTGAAGACGATGACTTTGACAAATTTGCCCGAGGACCCAAACTCAATATCAAATATGCCGGTATGATGCAATATGATGGAGATGCGCTGATCCCCAAAAAGTATCTCGTTAATCCACCCGGCATCGACCGCACGGTTGGTGAATATCTTGCCAAAGCGGGTGTCAAACAGCTGGCCATCAGTGAAACTCAGAAATTCGGCCATGTGACTTATTTTTTTAACGGCAACCGTTCCGGCAAGTTTGACGACTCATTGGAGGATTACGTCGAGGTACCATCGGACATCGTTCCCTTTGAGCAACGGCCCTGGATGAAAGCGGCCGAAATCACCGATAAGGTGGTAGAAGCCATTTTGGACGGTCAATACCGTTTTATCCGACTTAACTTTGCCAACGGCGACATGGTCGGTCACACCGGTATTCCCCAGGCCGTAGAGATCGCCGTTGAGACCGTCGACTTATGCCTGGCCCGGCTGGTCAGGGCAGTAAAAAAAGCCAATGGCATTTTAGTGGTTTCAGCCGATCACGGCAATTCAGATGATATGTACGAATGCGATTATAAAACCGGCGAAGTCGTCTATGATGAAAGGACCGGGAAACCCAAGCCGCGCACGGCGCATTCGCTCAATCCGGTGTTTGCCTATGTGTATGCGCCTGATGATGGCATCAAGATGACGCGTTCTAAACACAGCGATCTTGGCATCAGCAGCCTGGCGGCAACCTGTCTGACGCTGTTGGGCTTTGAACCGCCGGAGGATTATACACCGAGTATTGTCGAAATCGAATGATTTTTAACCTGGAAATAGGCATTTTTCACTTTGTCTTGATGAGTTTCATTCTCCACAGAAAAATGGGCATAGCGGTATGATTAAAAGGAAGCCGATCAGATTTTTTACACTATGCGCTATGCGCTTAGCCCTTTGCCCTTTTGTTTGTGAAACTTTTTGTTCACAATTGTTTTCGGACCCAAAAATAGGCATCAATAAATGTTTATTAATGCCGCCAAGGAGGTGACCTATGGCAACAACAATCGGCTTAATGGGCTTTGGCAGAATCGGAAGAAATCTTTTTCGAATTCTTTACCAAAGCGAAGATATTAAACTTGCCGCCATCAGTGATATTGCCGATCACAAGGCCCTGGAGTACCTGTTGCGTTTTGATACTATTCTAGGGCCCTTCCCCGATGAGGTCAGTATCCAGGACAATAATCTGTATGTGGTCGGCCGCCAGATTCCCATGCTTTCTGAAACTGCTGGCAATGTCCCTTGGGGAGATCTGGGCGTAGACACGGTCATTGAGGCAACCGCCCAAAATCGAACTCGGGAGGATTTTGAAAAGCATCTAAAGCAAGGTGCCAAGCGCGTGATTCTATGCGTGCCCCAGAAAACACCACCGGATATTACCGTGGTAATGGGGGTCAACGATGATCAGTTGAAAGCCGAACACAAAATCGTTTCCAACGGATCCTGTACAGCCCATTGCGCCGCACCGGTGATTAAAATTCTGTACGAAGCCTTCGGCATCCAGCGCGCGTTCTTGAGCACGGTGCACGCCTATACCAATCAGCAGCGTCTGGCGGATGTGCCCTCCGAAGATAAGCGTCGCGGTCGTGCAGCCGCCGAAAATATCATCCCTCAGGAAACCAATGCCGCCCAGGTGGTCACCGAGCTGATTCCGGATATGGCCGATCGGTTGACCGGCGCCTCGATGAATGTGCCGGTTCCCAACGGTTCGGTGGTGGATCTGGTGTGCTGGCACGAAAAAAAGGTGTCGGAATTGGCAATTAACGAGGTGATCCGGACGGCGGCCGCATCGGATAGGTGGCGGGGGATTTTGAACTATGAGGATGATCCCATTGTATCCAGCGATATTATCCGCAGTACCTACTCCAGTACTTTTGATTCCATGGCCACCATGGTCCAGAAGGAAAATGTTTCCAAAACCCTGGCCTGGTATGATAACGGCTTTGGGTACGCCCATCGGGTAGTAGATTTGATTAAAAAATTCGTAGAAATAGACAAGGAGGCCGCATAATGACGATTCAAGTTGGCATAAACGGTTTCGGCCGTATCGGCCGAAGTGTATTTCGAATTATCAGTGATCGCGATGACATGGAAGTCGTAGCGATCAATGACCTGTTTGACAACGAACAGCTGGCGTACCTCCTTAAATATGACACCGTCATGGGCATCTTTGATAAGGAGGTCACTGCCGAAACAGACGCCATGAACGTTGACAATCATCGGGTGGCGATGACTGAGCATCGTGATCCGGCCAACATCCCCTGGAAGGATTTAGGCGCGCAATTTGTGATTGAATCCACCGGTGTGTTTCGCAACCGCGAACCGCTCGAAAAGCACATGACCGCCGGTGCGGAAAAGGTAATTCTAACGGTACCCGCAAAGGAAGAAATCGACGCCACCATTGTGCTCGGGGTCAATGATGATGAACTCAAGCCGGAGCATCGCATCGTATCCAACGCATCCTGCACCACCAATTGCCTGGCCCCCATCGCTAAAATCCTGGACGAGACTTTTGGCATCGAAGAAGGTTTCATCACTACGGTGCACGCCTACACCAATGACCAGCGCTTGGCGGATGTCCCGCACAAGGACTTTCGCCGCAGCCGAGCGGCCGGCGAAAATATCATACCGACAACCACCGGTGCGGCCGTCGCAGTCGGCAAGGTGCTGCCCCAGCTGAAGGGCAAACTGGATGGATTGGCCATGCGTGTTCCGGTGCCGGACGGCTCGATCGTGGATCTGGCCGTTCGGTTGGGCAAAAAAGCGTCCCGTGATGACATTAACGCAGCCGTTCGCGAAGCCGCAGCCGGCCCCATGAAGGCCGTCGTCGAATACAGTGAGGCGCCTTTGGTCTCCAGCGATATCATCGGCAACACCCATTCGAGCATCTTTGATGCCCTCTCGACCAGCTCTGAGGAAGACAGTTATGCCCGCATTGTTTCCTGGTATGACAATGAGTGGGGTTATTCCAATCGTGTGGTGGACCTGATCGGCATGCTGGCAGCGTTTTCTTAAGTGGGCACAAGCCCCTTGCATAGGGCAAAGCGCAAAGAGCAAAGTGTAAAAATCCAAACGAATCAAAATTTATTCAGAAGCTCTACCCCATGCGCTATGCTCTATGCGCTATGCTATAGATTTATACTGTAAAATTCTTTTGAGGAAAAAATGATGGAGAAGTTGACCGTTGAGGATTTAGATGTTAAAGGCAAACGCGTTTTGATGCGGGTGGATTTCAATGTCCCCTTGGAAGGCGGCCGGGTGGCCAACGATAAACGCATCCGGGCCGCTCTGCCGTCGATTAAATATATCACCAACAACGGCGGCAAACTGATTTTGATGTCTCATCTGGGCAGACCCAAAGGCCAGCGTGTGCCGGAGATGTCGTTGCAGCCTTGCCAGACGGTTCTGAATGCCCTGCTCGGCAAAAAAACAAAATTTGCCGATGACTGCATCGGGCCTGAGGTCCAAAGCGCGGTTGAGGCCCTCAACGAAGGCGATATCCTTTTGCTCGAAAACCTGCGCTACTACAATCAGGAAACGGATAACGATGCGGAATTTGCCGGCCAACTGGCCAAGCTCGGTGAAGTTTATGTCAACGATGCCTTTGGCACCGCCCACAGGGCCCATGCATCCACCGAAGGCGTCACCCATCATATCGATCAATGCGCGGCCGGTTATTTGTTGATGAAAGAACTCGATTATCTGGGCCGCGTCCTGGAAGATCCGCAAAAACCCTTTGTCGCTATTTTAGGCGGCGCCAAGATATCGGGTAAAATCGATATCATTTCCAATTTGCTGCCCCGGGTGAACCATATCATAAACGGTGGCGCCATGACCTACACCTTCTTTAAAGCTCAGGGAAAAGAAATCGGAAAAAAACTGCTGGAAGAAGATAAAATTGGACTGGCAAAGGAGCTGCTGGCAAAGGGCGGTGATAAAATTATCTTGCCGGTTGACTGCCGGGTCTCAGATATGTTTGATTTCGATAAACGCCAGGTCGGCCCGCTAACAGAGGTTGCCGCGGATGCCATTCCCGCCGATACATTCAGCTTGGACATTGGCCCCCAATCGATCGAAAAATTTCGCACAGTTATCAGCGCGGCCAAAACCATTGTCTGGAACGGCCCCATGGGGGTTTTTGAAATTGAAGATACCGCAACGGGCACATTTGCCATCGCCCATGCCCTGGCAGAGGCGACTGCTACGGGTGCCACCACAGTTATCGGCGGCGGCGATTCCGCTGCGGCCATTGACCAGGCCGGTGTGGCCGACAAGGTCTCCCATGTGTCCACCGGCGGCGGCGCGTCACTGGAATTTATGGAGGGTAAGGTTTTACCTGGCGTTGCTGCGCTATCCAATAGATAAGGTTATTGGATGAAGACGTATTCTTCTTCACAAAATCTAAACCATTTGGAGTGATGGAGTTATGGAGTATTGGAGTAATGTTAAAAAAAGGATTGTTCATCTTTAATCCCAATGCTCCAGCACTCCAATACTCCAGTACTCCATTGTAAACGCAATTGAACGGAGGCAATATGGCAGACGCAATAAACTACAAAGACTTGGGGCTGGTGAACACCCGCGACATTTTCAAAAAGGCCATGGAAGGCGGTTATGCCATCCCGGCTTACAATTTTAACAATATGGAGCAGCTGCAGGGCATCATCATTGGGTGCGCGGAATCCAAATCGCCGGTGATTTTGCAGGTATCCGGCAGTGCCCGCAAGTATGCCGACGCCACGTTTTTACCGTACATGGCCACCGGGGCTGTGCAGATGGCCAAAGCGCTGGGCGCACAAATACCCATTGCCCTGCATCTGGATCATGGCAACTCCTTTGAATTGGCTAAAGAATGCATTGATTCCGGATTTTCATCGGTAATGCTCGACGGCTCCCATCATCCTTTTGATGAAAACGCAGCGCTCACCCGCCAGGTGGTTGAATACGCCCATGAGCGCGATATTACCGTGGAGGGCGAACTGGGGGTGTTGGCCGGAGTGGAAGACGAAGTCTCCCATGAAGTTTCTCATTATACCAAACCGGAAGAAGTTGAAGAATTCGTTGAAAAAACCGGTGTGGACAGCTTGGCGATTTCCATCGGCACGTCCCATGGTGCGCATAAGTTTAAAGTCAAGCCGGGAGAAGAAGTACCACCGCTTCGATTTGATATTCTGGAGGAGATCGAAAAACGGGTCCCGGGTTTTCCGATTGTGCTGCACGGGGCTTCATCTGTAGAACCCGAATATGTGAAGATGATTAACAAGTTTGGCGGTAAAATGGAAGACGCTGTCGGCATTCCCGAAGAACAGTTGCGAAGAGCGGCTGCTTCAGCGGTCTGCAAAATTAATATCGACAGTGACGGTCGACTGGCTATGACCGCGGCCATCCGCAAGGTGTTTGCCGAAAACCCGGCTGAGTTCGATCCCCGCAAGTATCTGGGCCCGGCGCGGGACGAGCTGATTAAAATGATCAAATATAAAAATGAGCGGGTGCTCGGAAGCGCAAACAAAGCCTAGAATTGTTTGTAAGACTTCCCCTTTTGCCCGATGGCTGTGTTGCTGGCAGGGCCTGGGATCCCTTTTATTCCCAGCCCCTGCGTAAAATACTCGCGTACTGGCGTGTACGCTCCGTTTTCGAGCTGATTTCCGCCGTGCCCTCGAACAAAATTGAAAGCCTTACAAATAATTCTCAGATAAATTAAAAACAGGTACGCCAATATACCAATTTACGCGAATACGCTAAAAAAGCTAAAGAGCAGAGAGGAGGGACCGATGGCGATTGCTAAGATAGGAGACCATGTCAATAAGGTCGGTTTTATTTCCACGCGTATCGCTGGCACCGATGGGGTGTCGCTGGAGCTTGAAAAATGGGCGGATGTATTTAAAAAGTTTGGCTGGACAAGCTATTATTTTGCCGGTGAGTTGGACCGACCGCCGGATCGCTCTTACCTGGTCGAAGAAGCCCATTTTACCCACCCTAAGATAAAGAAGATCCATGATCAGTCTTTTGGTGTCACCGTTCGGGATCGGGCACTTTCCAAAGAAATCTATCAACTGGCCATCCATATAAAAGATCATCTGTATGAATTTGTCAAAAAATTCGACATCGATCTGATTATTCCCCAAAACGCCCTGACCATTCCGATGAATATTCCCCTTGGCATTGCCATAACCGAATTTATCGCCGAAACCAGCATCCCCACGATTGCGCATCATCATGATTTTTATTGGGAAAGGGACCGCTTTATGGTCAATGCCGTCTCGGATTATTTAAGAATGGCATTTCCACCGGTGTTGCCCTCCATCGAACACGTGGTCATCAACTCTGTTGCCGACGCGCAGCTGGCTTTACGCACCGGCATTTCCGGTCATGTGGTCCACAATGTGATGGATTTTGACAATCCCCCCCCGCCGCCGGATGAATATACATTCGATGTTCGGCAGGCTTTGGGTATTGAGGACGATGAGATCTTTATTCTGCAGCCCACCCGCGTGGTTCAGCGCAAAGGCATCGAGCACGCCATTGAATTGGTTCACCGACTGGACCGCAAGGCCAAACTGGTGATCTCGCATGCCTCTGGAGATGAAGGTTGGGACTACGAGAACCGTCTGAAAGATTACTCCAAGCTGATGAATGTCGACACTATTTTCGTGGACGATATCATCAATGAAGAAAGGGGGACCACACCGGACGGCCGCAAAATTTACACCCTGGAAGACATCTACCCGTATGCGGATCTGGTCACTTATCCTTCGACGTTTGAGGGGTTTGGCAACGCCTTTTTGGAAACGCTGTATTTTAAAAAACCCATTGTGGTCAACACCTATTCCATTTATCTCAAGGATATTAAGCCCAAGGGATTTAAAGTCATTGAAATTGACGGTTACGTCACCGATAAAGCTGTTGAGCAGACCAAGGCGGTTCTCGATGATCCGCAACTGCGCCAGGAAATGGTCGACCATGACTATGAGCTGGCCAAAAAGTATTTTTCATACTCGGTCCTTTATCAGGGACTCAGGAATTATATGATTGATCATGGTTGGCTGGCGCCGGATCATTGCTAATACTGCATGAAAATTAATACCTGAATCTTGCATGAAAATTCATGAGAATAAGATAAAACGTTTTTAAGCAAAATGCAGAGAATAAACGGAGAGGCTTTATGGAAAAAGTAAAAGATCTGTTGAAAAAAATATACGGGGAACAGACCGGTTCGCATGCCCTGGAGCGAATTACGCCCATCATTGAAAAATATACCGTTCAAAACCGCAAAAAGGATACCTATTTTTCCCAAGAAGATGTGGTTCTGATCACCTATGGCGACTCTCTGAAAAAGGAGGGTGAAGCCCCGCTGGCCACGTTGCATGCATTTGCCAATCAATACCTAAAGGGCGCTATTTCCAATATTCATTTTCTGCCCTTTTTTCCCTACTCCTCCGATGACGGTTTTTCAGTCATGGACTTTTTTGAAATCGATCCTGCCCTGGGCACCTGGCAGGAAGTGGCGGCCATCGGCCAGGACTTTGAGCTGATGTTTGACTATGTCGTCAATCACTTCTCCTCAAAAGGGCAATGGTTTCAAAACTACCTGGAGAGCCAAAAAGGATTTGAAGATTTTGCCATTGAAATGGATCCCGCCATCGATCTTTCCATGGTGACCCGGCCGCGATCTTTGCCGCTTCTATCAGAATACAAAAAGAGTGACGGGCAAACGGCACATTTATGGACCACATTCAGTGCCGACCAGATCGATTTTAATTTTCGAAGCCTGAATGTGCTCGAAAAAATGATCGATGTGTTGTTGTTTTATGCCGCTCAGGGCGCCACTATCTTAAGGCTGGATGCCATTGCTTATTTATGGAAGGAAATCGGTACCAACTGCATTCATCTAGCTCAAACCCATGATATGGTTAAGTTGTTCCGGGCGGTGCTGGACCGGGTAGCACCGGACGTCATCATTTTAACCGAGACCAACGTCCCGCATGATGAAAATATCAGCTACTTTGGTGACGGCCGCGATGAAGCCCAGA
>JAAUXY010015771.1_pt1 | contig 10266 bp, 14 predicted proteins | sample 7278121 | NCBI WGS metagenome assembly JAAUXY01 (sample SAMN14350117, study PRJNA611818) | marine sediment metagenome | isolation source: surface marine sediment (1.8m) | place: French Polynesia: Moorea | collected 2018-08
GCGCTCAATATCCTCGAGGACGTCGACCTCAAAGGTATGGGCTACAACAGCGCTCGCTATATCCACTGGGTCTACCAGGCTATGAACCTGGCCTACGCCGACCGGGACTTCTACTACGGCGACCCCTACGTTCCGCCGGCAGAGCCCATCAAGGGCCTGCTCTCGAAGAGCTACGCCGCCAAGCGCCGGGAGCTGATCTCCGAGGAGGCCAACCTGGTCGACCTCAAGCCCGGCGATCCTTACCGCTACCAGCGCGGCAAGAATCCCTTCGAGGACCTGCGCCAACAGTGGTCGCCGATTCCGCCCAGGGCCGAGGCGGCAGGCGTTGACGGCTTCCAGCAGGCGGGGCTGATGGACCATGACGCCGGCTTCCTGGCGGGCACCACGTCGATCCAGGCGGCGGACGCCGAGGGATGGGTAGTCTCTGTTACACCCAGCGGCGGGTGGATACCGGCTTTTGTGGCCGGCAATACCGGCGTGGGCCTGAGTCAGCGCATGCAGAGCTTTGTATTGGACAAGCGTCTTAATCCCTACAACGTTGTACAGCCGGGCCAACGCCCGCGTGCCACGCTGACCCCGAGCATGGCCCTCAAGGACGGCAAGCCACTGATCGCCTTCTCGGTACAGGGCGGTGACTCCCAGGACCAGAACCTGCTGCAGTTCTTCCTCAACATGGTGGAGTTCGGCATGGACGTGCAGCAGGCCGCTGAGGCTGCCAATTTCACCAGCTACCAGATGCAGAGCTCATTTGGCGCCCACGACGCCCAGCCCGGGCGCCTGCAGGTGATGCCCTCGGTGCCGCCCTATACCCGGGAAGTGCTGAAGCAGAAGGGCTACACGGTGGAAGTGGTGGATCGCACCTACAGTCCGATCACCGCCATCTGGTTCGACCGGGAGCACGGCGCGATGCAGGGCGGAGCCGGCAACACTGGCGATGACTACGGCATAGCCTGGTAGGGCGGTCACAGACGCAGCCAAATTGCGGTATCTTCGGGGGGTCACCTTAATTGGAGAGCCCCATGGAGATCCTCGAGATCAAGGAAAAGTACCAGCTGCGTCGGGAAGAGGCCGCTGACTACCTGCGCAAGCTGGCGGACTCCCTGGCCCGGCATAACGAGGTCGAATTCGTCCAGCACGGCAAGACAGTGCGCGTCGACGTGGCCGACCAGGTCGAGCTGGAAATCGAGCTGGAGATCGAGGCCGACGAGTCCAAGCTGGAAGTGGAGATCAGCTGGTGAGCAAGGTCCTTGTCAAAACCTCCGAACGCGTCACCACGGTGACCATCAATCGACCCGAGGTCCGCAACGCTGTCGATGGCGAAACCGCGGGCCTGTTGGCGGACGCCTTCCGCGCCTTCGATGCCGACCCGGAGGCAGATGTGGCCGTGCTTACCGGGGCCGGTGGCTATTTCTGCGCCGGCGCCGACCTCAAGGCGGTATCCACCGGCGAGGGCGGCAATCGCATGACCCCCGAGGGTGACGGCCCCATGGGCCCCAGCCGCATGTTGCTGTCCAAGCCGGTGATTGCGGCGGTGTCGGGCCCGGCTGTTGCCGGGGGCCTGGAGCTGGCGCTATGGTGCGACCTGCGGGTGGCAGAAGCTTCGGCGGTGTTTGGCGTCTATTGCCGGCGCTGGGGCGTGCCGCTTATTGATGGCGGCACCGTGCGCCTGCCGCGGCTGATTGGCCACAGCCGGGCGCTGGATATGATTCTCACCGGTCGTGCGGTGGCCGCCGAAGAAGCCCTGCAGATTGGCCTTGCCAATCGCTTGGTGGGCGAGGGCGAGGCGCTGGCAGCGGCCCATGAGCTGGCACTACAAATCAGTGCATTTCCGCAGCGCTGCATGCGCGCTGACCGCATGAGTTCCTACCAACAGTGGGGTATGGACCAGCTGGATGCCATCGCGGTTGAATTTGCCGGTGGCGAGGCAGTGGTTCGCTCGGGTGAAACGGTTGCCGGGGCTACGCGCTTCGCCCGGGGAGCCGGACGCCATGGCAGTTTTGAGGACTAGTGGGAGAAACGCCCTGTGAATGCCTTTAGCAAAGCCCTGACATCAGTAGTGGAAGTCGGCCGGGAAATCCTGGCCCGGCGCATGGCTGCTCCGGACCCGGAAGTGGGTGATGCCGCGGCCCTCACGGAACTCTGCAGTGAGCTGATCCAGCACCGCGGCGAGGCCTCCGGCCTGGCCCTGGCCGCCGAGGTGGCCAGGCGCTATGAATTGCTGGAGCCGTCACTTCGCGCCGAGTTTTTCGACAGCCTGCTGACCCGCTTCGGGGTAGACGATGAGCAGATCCTCGCCAGCGCTGACGCCTATCGGGAATCCCCCGACCTCGAACACCTCGCGGATCTGACCCGGGCCGTGGAGGCTCCGCGCCTCAAGCTGTTCCGACGCATCAATATGGCCGCCGGCGGCACTGCCACGCTGGTGGCAATGCGCGGTCACCTGCGCGAGGCGATGGGCGATATGCCGGCGCTGCGCGCGGTGGATTCCGATCTCAAACACCTGTTCGTATCCTGGTTCAACAAGGGTTTCCTGGAGATGCGTCGCATCAGTTGGGATACCCCGGCCAGCATCCTCGAGAAGATCATCGCCTACGAGGCGGTGCACGCCATCAATGGCTGGGACGACCTGCGCCGCCGTTTGGCTTCGGACCGTGCCTGCTTCGCGTTCTTCCATCCGGCCATGCCCAAGGACCCGTTGGTGTTCGTGGAAGTCGCGTTCACCGAGGACGTGCCCGGCGCCATCGGCCCGCTGCTGGCCCGCGCCGAACCCGGTGCGTCAGCTGCCGCCGATACCGTGGTGTTCTACTCCATCAGCAATTGCCACGCTGGCCTGGCCGGCGTGTCTTTCGGCAACTTCCTGATCAAGCAGGTGGTGGAGGAGGTGCTGGAGGAGCACCCGGGGGTGAAGACGTTTGTCACACTGTCGCCGATCCCGGGCTTCAGCCAGTGGCTGGCCAGGGCCAATCTCAATGGCCTGGTCGACGAATCCCTGCACCAGGCTGTGCGCGAGCCGGTGGGCAAGGTAGTGGCTGCCGAGGTGCGGGATGCGCTGCTCAAGCTCTGTGCCCACTACCTGCTGGTGGAAAAGAGTGGGCGCCTGGCGCGCGATCCGGTCGCGCGTTTCCACCTTGGCAACGGCGCACGCCTGCACCGCTTGCACTGGGCGGCGGACCTGTCAGAAAAGGGCAAGCGCCAGTCAGCGGGGATGATGGTGAACTATCTCTACGACCTCGATCGCATCGAGATCAACCACGAGGAGTATTTTGACCAGGGCATTATCGCGGCTTCGAAGAGTATCAGTCGTTTACTCTGATACCTTCCCGCCATTTCCTTGTTGACGCACTCTCGTCATCCCCGCGAAAGCGGGGATCCAGCATTTGCCAGTCGATGTTTCCTGGATTCCCGCCTGCGCGGGAATGACAGGGGAACTTCTAGAAAGGGCGGTGACCGCGGGAGGAGTGGTTGCCGATACGCACCCGGCCGCGCAGCATGCCCAGCAGCTTCAGGCTGTCATCGCGGTTGAGGAACTCGCCCAGTGAAATTTCTTCGCCCTTGCTGAACAGGCTGATGGTGGGTCCGTCCCAGGGGTGCTTTTCAGGGACCACCGAGAGGGCGGCCTCGCTGGTATCAATTTCCCACTCCCGCTTGGGGAAGTAGTGGCCTTTCTGGATGCGCACCGTGGAGTCGCTCAAGGTGATCACGTGGCGATAGCGCAGCTTCCAGCACACGTAGTAAAGCGCACCACCGAGGGCGGTCATTTCCAGGCCCGCGAAGGGCAGGATCGGCCAGGCGCCGATGGCAGCAAAACCCATGGCAATAGTGCCCGACAGGCAGCACATCAGGATCAATATGATCTTGTTGGTCTGCCAGCTGGCGGAGCGGTTGGGCTCCGCGACGATCATGTCGTCTTTGCCAGTGCGCTGCTTGTAAACCAAGGTCTTGTCCCGGAATACCGTTTGCCCGATTCTAGGAGGGCATACGCAGTCAGACAAGACGGGGATTCATCGTGAGCGGCGAGAGTACTGAACAGACCCTGATCAGGGCGGAAGAGCTGCGGACGCGGCTGGCGGAAGTGGTGGTGCTCGATTGTCGCTTCAGCCTTGGGAATGCCGGCGCCGGTGCCCGTTCCTACGCCGAGGGCCATATTCCCACCGCGCATTACCTGCACCTGGAGCGCGACCTGTCTGGTCCGCTGGCCGAGCACGGCGGTCGCCATCCATTGCCGGCGCCTGCGGACTTTGCAGCCCGCCTGGCGGGCCTGGGTATCGATCGCAGCACAGCGGTGGTGGCCTACGACGACAACAGTTTCGCCTTTGCCGCGCGACTGTGGTGGATGATGCGGGCGTTGGACTACCGCAATGTGCGGCTGCTGGACGGCGGGCTGGCCGCCTGGCGAGCAGCGGGGGGTGGGCTGGATACCGGCACCCCGGTAGCAACCCCCGTGGATGTGCCGGTGGTGGGTGACTACCGCGGCAAACTGGATATGCAGGCGGTGCAACGGGCGCGCGAGGCCGGTGCGCAACTGGTGGATTCCCGCGATGCGCCTCGTTACCAGGGCTTGGAAGAGCCAATCGACCCGGTGGCGGGGCATATCCCCGGGGCGCTCAATCTGCCCTGGCAGACAGCCAGCGACGACCAGGGCCTGGCCCTGTCGCCTGAGGCCCAGCGTGAACGGCTGGCGGTACTGCCGCCAGACCGGGAGCTGGTGGTGTACTGCGGTTCAGGCGTGACCGCCTGTGTGAACCTGCTGGCACTGGAAATCGCAGGGCAGCGCGGCGCGCGCCTGTATCCGGGTAGCTGGAGTGACTGGTGCAGTTATGCAGAGAATGTCGAAGAGTTGGGCTGACCCGGACTAGGCCGCTTTGTCAGCACACTTCACGCAGTGGGTTGACTCCGGTATCGCTTCCAGTCGGCCTTCGGCAATTTCCTCGCCACAGCCTGCGCACAGGCCGTAGGTGTCATCGTCGATGCGTTGCAGCGCGGCCTTGATGTGGGCGATGGATAGCTGTGTTTCCTTGCCGATTTCCTCAAGCACATCGTCGTTTTCGCGCTCGGTGGCCTGTTCGGCGAAGTCGCTGGACAGGGTCTTGGTGATATCCTTGGTTACACCGGCCAGCCGGATTTCGTGGTCGGCCAGCTTTGCTTCCAGCGCGGCTTTCTGTTTTGCGTAGTCCATGTAGTCCTCAACTATCTCGCGACAGCATATGGCTATATTTTAGCTTCTGCCGGGCGCGGACCCATGATCTGCATCAGAATTCCGGCGGGCAGTCCTGCTCCAGCCACCGCCCGGTGGCGGGGTGGGTAAAGCCCAGGCTGCGCGCGTGCAGCAGCAGGCGCGGTGCCATGCCCAGGGCCTCGTCGTGGGCGTAGAGGTCACAGCCCAGAATCGGGTGACCCACGCTCGCCAGGTGAATGCGCAGCTGGTGGGAGCGGCCGGTCACCGGTGTGAGTAGCAGCCGGCTGCGATCCGCTTCACGGCTTATCACTGTGTAGCGGGTCAGTGCCGCCTTGCCGCGTTCGGCGCAGATTTTCTGCCGCGGGCGGTTGCTCCAGTCCGGGGCAATGGGCAGGTCGATCTCGCCGCGGTCGTCGGCCACCTGGCCATACACGACCGCATCGTAGCTTTTCTGCACGCTGCGTTGCTGGAACTGGCGGCTGATATGCGCGTGGGTTTCCGCGTCCAGTGGTATCACCATGATGCCGGAGGTGTCTAGGTCTAGTCGATGGACGATGGAGGCACCGGGATACTGCTCCCGCAGCCGGTTGATCACACAGTCCTGGTTGTCGGGATGACGGCCGGGAATCGACAGCAGCAGAGGCGGCTTGCGTACCAGCAGCAGGTGCGCATCGGCATACAGGATATCCACGGATTCCGAGCAGGGCGGTACGATATAGGTCATGACAGGGGAAGTAATCGAAACGCCGCGCATTGTACACCCGGAGCTTTCCGCCCGGCTGCAGCAACACCTGCCCTTTGCGAGGGCCGAGTGCCAGCCCCTGCCCGACGAAGCGGGCCTGTCGCTGTACCTTTTAAACCCCGACTTCCCGCAGCACGCACTGACCGCCGAGCAGATGAACGCGGTGCTCAACTACCCGGCCTACTGGGCCTTCTGCTGGGCGTCCGGCCAGGTGCTGGCGCGTTTCCTGCGCGAGCAGCCCAACTGGGTGGCGGGCAAACGGGTGCTGGATTTCGGCAGTGGCTCCGGCGTGGCCGCAATCGCCGCCGCACAGCAGGGGGCAGCCGAGGTAGTAGCTTGCGATATCGACCCCGATGCGCTCGTGGCCACCGCCGCCAATGCCGAGCTTAACGGTGTGCAGCTGAGCCTGCACGCTGACTTTGAGGCCTGCGCGGGACACTTCGATGCAATCCTGGTGGCCGACGTACTCTACGACCGCGATAACCTGCCGTGGCTCGACCGCCTTGCCGATCGCGCGGATCGGGTACTGGTGGCCGATTCGCGCATTCGAGACTTCAGCCACCCTCGCTACCAGAAGCTCGGCGAATGGGAGAGCAATACGCTGCCCGACCTGGACGAGTCTCCCGAGTTCCGGCGGGTTTCAATCTACAGCACAGTCGCTACCTGAACTCAGGCGCAGCTCCCTCGGTATCAAGTCAGTGAACGCTGCCAGCGCTGCGCCCATTGCGCCAGGGGTTTCTGTACTTCCATCAGGCTCTGCCCCTGGTCTGTCAGGCCGTAGCCGCTCTGCTGGCGTTCCACCAGCCGGGATGTCTCCAGCAATTTGAGGCGGTGGTTTAACACCGAGGGACTCAAGCCACCGCAGGCGGCCTGCAGGGCGCGAAAGGTAAGAGCATTTTCGCGCAGTTCCCAGAGTATGCGCATGACCCACTTGGTGCCGAGCAGGTCGATAAGGTCGGCAAGGGCAGGGCGCTTTGCAGATTCGGACATGGTTCCTCTCTTGAAAATGAGGCTTGCGCTACTAAAAAAGTAGCGTTAGTCTATGCTACGAATTCAGTAGCAACCATATTGAGGTCACAGCAAAGTGTCCAGCCCCCGCATCGCTCCGCTGGAGCCCCCCTATGCCGATGCCGTGCAGCAATCCTTTGCTGTTGTCATGCCTGCCGGCACACCTCCGCTGAACATCTTTCGCACGGTGGGCCGCAACCCCAGAGTCCTGTCGCGCATGGTGCGGGGCGGCCTGCTGGACAAGGGCTCGATATCGATTGCCGACCGGGAACTGGTGATACTGCGCGCCTGTGCCCGCTGTCGCGCCGAATACGAGTGGGGCGTGCATGCGGCGATCTATGCTGAGCGGGCAGGCTTGAGTGCAGAGCAGCTTGCAGATACCTGGTCCGACCTTGTCGATGCGTCTCTCTGGAGTGATGCCCAGCGTGCACTGCTGGCGATGGTTGACAGCCTGCACCGCTGCGCCGACCTGGATGACGCCACCTGGGCGGCATTAACAGCAAACTATGACGATGAGCAGATGGTTGAACTGGTCATGCTGGCGGGGCTGTATCACGCCGTCAGCTTTGTGGTGAACGCATTTCGGATTGAGGCCGAAGCTTTCGCCCCATGTGCTCCCGGTCGGGAAGTCAGCCCCTAGCGCAGCAGCGGCCGAGTCGTTTTCAGGACAGAGTCGTCAGTGCCCGAGAGCGGTGCGGTAGGCGGCGATGGCGTTGGCGAAGCCCATGCGGATGGCATCCACGGTCAGGGCGTGGCCGATGGAGACTTCGAGAATGCCCGGTATGGTGGCAAAACGCGGCAGGTTGTTGAGGTCGAGGTCGTGGCCGGCATTCACACCCAGCCCCAGCTCGTTGGCGAGTTCAGCCGCGGCACGGAAGCGTTCGAATACCGCTTCGACATCGCGATCCTGCTTGCAGGCGTCGGCGTAGCTTTCGGTGTAGAGCTCGATGCGATCGGCGCCGGTCTCGGCGGCCAGCCTGATCTGCTCCAGGTCCGGGTCCATAAACAGACTGCTGCGAACGCCCCATTGCTTGAGCCGGGCAACGATATCTGCCACACGCTCGCCGTCCTTCGTCAGGTCGAACCCGTGATCCGAGGTCAGCTGACTGTCGCCGTCCGGTACCAGGGTGGCCTGGTCGGGTTTTACCTCGCCGACCAGTTGCATAAAGCCGGGGTAGTCGCCGACACCATCGCGGTCGCTTTTCCGCGCCGGTGCGAAGGGGTTCCCCTCGATATTGAATTCCACCGTACCACCGCCGGTGTGAGTCAGCCCAGGGACCAGCGGGCCAAGCTCCAGGCAATCGTCTGCGCGGATGTGGCGCTGGTCGGGCCGCGGGTGCACGGTGATGCCGTCGGCGCCGGCGTCAATCGCCATGCGCGCGTGTTCGCTCACACTGGGATTGGTGGTGTCCCGCGAGTTGCGGATCAGCGCGATCTTGTTGAGGTTGACGCTGAGGGCGATCATTCGCTGGGCTCGGCTCCTGCCTCTGCCTCGGGGTCTTCCTGTCCGACGATCACCACCTCGTTGATAAGAATGGGCGTCACCGGTACATCACCGTGGCCCATCATCGGCCCGGTAGGCTCGATGGCGATGGAGTCGACCACGAACATTCCGTCGGTCACCTCGCCGAACACGGTATAGCCGGGGTTGGTTGGCGACCAGTCGAGGCGGAAGTTGTTGCGCACGTTGATGAAGAACTGGCTGGTGGCGCTGTCCGGTTCATTGGTGCGCGCCATGGCAATGGTGCCGCGCTCATGGTGCAGGCGGTTGCGTGACTCGTTCTTGATCGGATCGCGGGTCGGTTTTTCTTCCATCCGCGGGGTCATACCACCACCCTGGATCATGAAACCTGGAATGACCCTGTGAAAGATGGTGCCCTCATAGAAGCCACTCTCGGCATAGGCGAGGAAGTTCTCAACGGTGATGGGCGCCTTCTCGGCAAACAGGCGCACAGTGATGTCGCCGTAGCTGGTACGGATGATGACCTGCGGGTCTTCCGCGGCGACTGATTGGGCCAGCACCAGGCACAGGGCGGCAATCCAGTATTTCATTGCAGTTTCTCCGTTGCTTGTAAGTTCAGGTCAGGCCCAGCTCGAGCTGCTGCGCGGGCGCGGTCGCAAGCGCTGCGCAATCAGCGCGATGATCACTCCCGCCAATACCGCCAGCGCGCCGTTGACAAATGCCTGGCTGCTCCTGCTTTCCTTGAGGCGCAGGTTCTCGGCCTCCAGTACTTCGATACGGGTGCGCATGACCTCGCTTTCCTCGGTCAGCCGCCGGTTGGTGATATCCAGGTTCAGGGCGTTGCCGGACAGGCGCTTGAGGTCGTCCAGTTCGGTGCGGGTCTCTTCCAGCACCCGGTCGAGGCCGCTGGCGCGGTCGGTGGCGTCGCCGAGTTGCCGCTGCACTTCAACCAGCTGTGAGCGCAGGCTGCCCTCATCGCCCAGCAGGGCATCGTACTTGGTCTGCAGTGCGGCCAGCCGGTCGCTGGCGGGCATCTGGCCGCTGAGGTAACGCGTCAGTATCCAGCCCTCGGTGCCGTTGTCAGTGGCTACCAGCGAGTAGCCGGATTCCTCGTTGCTTTCGGTAACGGTCAGCCGCGTGCCGGTGGGCAGCCCGCGGTGAACGATGCGGTACTGGGTGCCCTGACCGCTGCGCAGGGGAACATAGTGGTTGTCGGTGATATAGCGGATTTCCTGTGCGGCTGCGGTGCCGGCCTGCAGGGCCAGTGCGCAAAGCCACAGCGCGAACCGCGGGGTGAGCGGGCGTTTCATACTGCGTGTGTTCCTGTTTCTAGTCTCGAGAAAGGATCAGGGTAGAACGATTTTGTAGGGCTTGACCACCACCCGGGCAAATACGCCGGCGGTGACGTAAGGGTCCTCGTCGGCCCAGGCCTGGGCATCCTCGAGGCTATCGAATTCGGCGATGATCAGGCTGCCGGTAAAGCCCGCCTCACCGGGTTCCTCGGTATCCAGGGCCGGGTGCGGACCGGCGACCAGCAGCCTGCCCTGGGCCTTGAGCTGCTCCATGCGAACCAGGTGGTCGGGGCGCACTTTGGCACGCAGCGGCAGGCTGTCGGCGACGTCTTCGCAGATAATGGCGTAGTACATTACTCGACCTCGGCAGCGGTGCCGGCCTCCTCCTCACTCATGTGCGGCGCGATCATGAAGCCGGTAATCACGGTCAGCAGAATGGTGAAGCCGAAGGCGGAGTAGAGCTTGTAACTGACCCAGAAGGCCTCGCTGAATTGGTAGGCCACTACCAGGTTGAGGGCGCCGACCACGCTGAAGTGGCCTACCCACAGCCACAGCAGCCGTGTCCAGATCGGCTTGGGCAACTCGA
>JAAUXY010057690.1_pt1 | contig 10264 bp, 8 predicted proteins | sample 7278121 | NCBI WGS metagenome assembly JAAUXY01 (sample SAMN14350117, study PRJNA611818) | marine sediment metagenome | isolation source: surface marine sediment (1.8m) | place: French Polynesia: Moorea | collected 2018-08
CTAAAAAATCCACTTATACACTTTATGAGCGGAAGCAGGTTACAACTTGACATTTCTTCGATTGTAAGGGTCCGTCATGGATGGGTCGGATCAAGCTGGTTTTCTAGTAGTCTGCTAGTCTGGCGAATAGGCTAGCCACGGAAGGCTAGTTATAAACTTTAAACGATGCAGGGTGAGTAGCAACGCGATAAAACAAGGACGGTATCAAAGTGCAGTAGGCATCGCGTAAACGGGCAACCCCCAGCCATTCGAGCATGGCTATGGATAGTGTAGCGCTGAAAGTCTTCTTATCGAGCGCTCGATGGAGCAATTGCATCGCGTTTTGGAGAAACCCCCTCCATCTCGGGTTTTGTAGGTCTAATTGAGAAGCTGTTTTAAAACCTCTCAGCTGGCACGATACGGCGTTATAAATCGGTTCGAATGCTCATTTACTCCCTTGTAAACTGCGCTTTCTCATCGATTGATGCTTTGTCTCGCACTCACCTGAAGGGTTTTAAAACAGCTTCTGAGTTATTGTGAATAAACCAACCCGCGTCTGCGGGTACTCCTGAATATGTCGGAAAACGTTGCAAATCCCCAAAACTCTGGTCTTGTAGAGCTCGCAACACCCCAAAGAATTGGATAGGGAATAAGGAGCTTGTGCTCCTTGCCAAAACCGTACAGGAGCACTCTTGCTTCGCCTGCAGATTTTTTCGCGATCCCTGAATACTCACGTTGTTTCCACTCTTGTCAGCAAGGGCAACTGTATGAGGGAGTGTTGACCATTCTGGTGACACCCCATCTCGTTTAGTGACGACATCTGTTCACTCCGTTTCTGTTATGGAACGCTATCGAAATAACTTCTCCATCTGGCTTGCCTTATCGTCCGTTTTCGACGTTGCGCAATAGTTACATGGCCCAGCTATGCACCTGTTGTGGCGTCTTGAATACGAACGATCATGCGGAGTCAGCGGGTAAGCTTATGTCGTTCGCATTTCTTAGAACCCCCGCGATCAGATCTAATGTATCCGGCGCCGGGCTATACGATATACTTGTATGTTTTTTCATGCGCCATGCTTAAGATATCTCAACATGCTCAAGAAACTGCACGTCGTCGGACGTTTGCAATAATCTCTCACCCGGATGCCGGTAAGACCACCCTAACCGAAAAGTTATTATTGTACGGTGGTGCGATTCAACTTGCCGGTTCGGTTAAGGGGCGTAAGGCGGCTCGCCATGCCACTTCAGACTGGATGGATCTGGAAAAGCAGCGTGGTATCTCGGTGACTACGTCCGTGATGCAATTTCCATATAAGGGGCGAATCGTCAATCTCCTGGATACTCCCGGACACGAAGATTTTTCAGAGGATACTTATCGGACATTGACCGCCGTTGATTCTTCATTGATGGTAATCGACAATGCCAAAGGGGTCGAAGAGCGAACTATTAAGCTCATGGAAGTTTGTCGTCTGCGCGATACTCCTATTATGACATTTATCAATAAGCTCGATCGTGAGGGTCGTGATCCAGTTGACCTTTTAGATGAGATTGAATCAGTGTTGGCTATTCGGTGCGCGCCAATGACTTGGCCGATTGGTATGGGAAAGCGCTTCAAGGGTGTATTCCAACTCTATCAGGATCGAATTCATCTGTTTAATACTGGGCACAGCGGTAGAATACACAAGGGTGAGGTCATCGAAGGGATTGATAATCCTCGGCTGAATGAATTATTGGGAGATCAGGCAGTCGAACTGCGCGAAGAGGTCGAATTAGTCACGGGAGCGAGTCACGAATTCGACTTGACAGCCTATTTAAAGGGACATTTGACTCCGGTATTTTTTGGGTCAGCCATTAACAGTTTTGGGGTGGAGGAATTATTAGATGCCTTCGTAGAATTTGCTCCAGCCCCTCAACCTCGAGAAACACTAACCCGTACAGTCGATGCGAGTGAAACCAAGTTTAGTGGTTTTGTGTTTAAGATCCAGGCAAATATGGATCCTCAACATCGTGATCGGATCGCATTCTTGCGCGTGTGTTCAGGCAGTTTTAAAAGGGGTTTCAAGATCAGAAATGTACGTATACAAAGGGACTTAAAGATCTCCGATGCATTGAATTTTATGGCATCCGACCGTGAACAGGTCGAGGCAGCTTACCCGGGCGATATCATAGGTTTACACAATCATGGTACGATCCGAATCGCTGATACCTTTACCGAAGGTGAGGAGTTGGCGTTTACCGGCATACCCAATTTTGCACCGGAACTTTTTCGGCGTGCTCAACTGCGCGATCCCCTGAAGATGAAAGCCTTGCTCAAAGGTTTGATGCAGCTATGTGAGGAGGGTGCGACTCAGTTGTTTCGACCACTAAATAACAACGATCTAGTTCTAGGGGCTGTTGGTGCATTGCAGTTTGATGTGGTTGCCCATCGCTTAATAAACGAATACAACGTTGAATGTAGTTTCGAAGCGGTCAATATCAATACCGCTCGTTGGATCGATTGTGGAGATCCCCAGCTTTTTGAGCGATTCAAGAACAGGGTCAGCGTCAACCTTGCACTCGACCATGCCAATGAATTAGTTTACATTGCGCCGACCCGTGTCAACCTACAGATGACTATGGAAAAATGGCCCGAGGTTCAATTTCACGCGACTCGTGAGCATGCTTTGAATAGCTGATCGCCCGACATGGAAATAAACCTCGTGTGCTCAGAGCCTGTGAAAAGGTCCCGCGCGACGCGAGGATGTTCCTGGGCGTGGCTGGCAAGGCGAGGGAGTTACATGATCTGGGATGTGTCCCCAGTCGCGATTCTCCAGATTTTTCTGTAGTTTCCACTTTATTGATGAGATTCGCGCATACCAATAAGCAAATCCTTGCCTGGGCCTTATACGACTGGGCTAATTCAGCCTATGCAACAGTCGTTATGGCAGGCTTTTTCCCCATTTTTTTTAGAGATTTCTGGAGTTATGGGCAGGAAAGCAGCACAATCACGTTTTATCTCGGTCTAGCGAATTCCCTAGCCAGTCTACTCATCATGCTGATCGCGCCTTTCCTTGGAGCAGTTAGCGACAGTGGTGGCAACCGCAAGCACTTTCTTGCTGTTTTTGCGCTCCTAGGGCTTGTGATGACCGCTAGCTTTTACTGGATACCACAGGGCGAAACGCGCTTGGCGGTTGTGGTTTATGTATTGGCTACACTCGGTTTCATGGGCAGCAATGTGTTTTACGACGCGCTGATCGTCGTTGTGGCACCAAGGCGGCATTTTGACGCCGTTTCAGCACTTGGTTTTGGTCTGGGTTATTTGGGCGGTGGGTTATTGTTTACTCTATGTGTGCTTATGAGCTTATTTCCTGCCGCATTCGGTCTTAAGGACGCCACGTTAGCGGTTCGCTGTTCCTTCTTGCTTGTCGCTCTTTGGTGGGCGATTTTTTCCATTCCCATATTTATGAATGTGCGCGATACTCCACCGCGGGTGTGTCTATCACCAGGTAGGGCGGTATTGGATGGAATTTTCCAGGTCAAGCACACTTTTATGTATATCCGGCAATTTCGCACGGTGGGGCTGTTTCTACTCGCATATTGGCTGTATATCGATGGTGTCGATACAATTGTGCGCATGGCTGTGGATTATGGTTTGGCACTGGGGTTTGGGCGCGATGATCTCATTTTGGCTCTTTTGATTACTCAATTTGTAGGATTTCCCGCTGCAATCGTGTTCGGCCGATTAGGGGAGCGGCTCGGGACCAAAACGGGGATCTTTATTGCGATTGGGATTTATGCTCTTGTCACAATTTGGGGTTCCATGATGGAAGAAACCTGGGAGTTTTTTGGCATTGCGGTGGCTATTGGGCTCGTGCAGGGAGGAATACAGTCATTGAGCAGGGCTCTATACGCACGTCTTATTCCCCCTAACAGAGCGGCGGAATTTTTCGGATTTTACAATATGTTGGGTAAATTCGCCGCGGTGGTTGGTCCTGTCATGGTGGGTTGGGTTGGCGTGCTGAGCGGTAGTCCACGGCTTGGGATATTATCCATCCTATGTTTATTTTTTGCCGGTGCCATACTACTGTGGTTTGTTAACTCGGAAGGAGGAGGTGATAAGGCAGTTGATCAGGGGATATGAGTTGTAGACGCCTTATCAAGTGGTTATACCGATTGCGAATGATTTTTCCGGTACGTAGTACTCCCCCTTACCGTATGGAGTTGAAATAATAAAACATAACTAGGACTTGCCGATTAAGCTTTGCTCTACAACAAACTCGACGCGCTATACGCTCCTGAAAACTCATCCGTTATGGGATAACTGCAGGAGGAATGATTGGCAGTGTGTTCACGGGCTGTTATTGGTGGCCCGCGCAGAGATCCATCAATGAACTGTCCGTCAGATGAGATTCCTAGCTTCGCTCTTGTCCATGTTAAAAACTATCCTAAGTTAGGCAATTTTGAGCTCTTTATTCAACTGAGGGACGACAAAAAAATGAAGTTCTGGTTATCAGCGAGACTTCTGCAATGACTCAAATTTACCGCCTTGCGGGACCGCTTAGGTTCATTACCGAACGTAATGGTTGGTACGCATGCATCCTTAATTATTCCGGTTACCCGCTGCCTGGGATGAGGTTCTTTTTTTTCTATGCATGCCTTGGTAGTAAGAAGCTGTTTTAAAACCCCTCAGGTGAGTGCGATACCAGGCATCAATCGATGAGAAAGCGCAGTTTACAGGGGATTAAATGAGCATTTCGAATCGGTTCATAACACCGTATCGTGCCAGCTAAGGGGTTTTAAAACAGCTTCTAAGAACTTATTTCGGTGCTAATGAGTTAAGTCCTAGTGTCTCTAAATCGCCGTTATAATCCGCCCTTATTAGATTTTTTGTGTAAGTTATGGATAGGGCTTACAGGTAAAAGTCTATCGTGTTTGATTTTTCAAACGCGGTATCATTTTGAAAAGAAAATTAAGGAATCATCAATATGACACAACAGCAACCCCCTGGATTTGTCGATGTCATTAAAAGTGTTCTTGCCAGTTTTTTTGGCGTACAGAGTAGTAAAAAGCGTGAGCAGGATTTTACCTACGGAAAACCCATTCATTATATCCTTGTAGGGTTGTTAGCGACGGTATTGTTCATTCTGACTATATGGAGCGTAGTGTCGTTAGTGCTCCATCTAGCAGATGTGTAATCACGAAACCGATTTTGTATTTCGAACTGCCATAAATTTGGATTTTTAGTTGATTTAAAACATCTATAAACACATTGCTCAGGTTCGCAACAGCAAGAAGCTATTACTCACCCTTGCACCTTGCCTCGATGCCTTTTGATCACAGTAAATTATCTAGCTTATGGCCATTCGATGTGTTAGGTCTAGCAAAAAGGGGCTAGATTCAATTTGTCTGCCAGATGTGACTGTCAGCCTATGTAATCTTCTAGAGCATGAAGAAAATCTACAGTTCACAAAACCAAATGATAGTCGGTTTTCTCAAGGGCATCCTAGATGATCACGGAATAGCTTGCTTGATAAAAAACGAGCATCTATCAGGCGCTGCGGGCGAATTACCTCCCATCGAATGTTGGCCGGAATTGTGGGTGACGCAGGACAGTGATTCTGAAGTGGCACAAAATTTGGTGGATGCCGCTCTAATGGCTGAAGCGACTGACCATGTACCGTGGAAATGCCCAAACTGCGGTGAATTAGTCGATGGTCAATTTACTGCCTGCTGGAATTGTTGCAATAATCGTCCTGAGAAGCTGTTTTAAAGCGCCCTCGGGTGAGTGCGAGACCAGGCATCAATCGATGAGAAAGCACAGTTTACATGGGAGTAAATGAGTATTTCGAACCGATTTGTAACGCCGTATCGTGCCAGCTGAGGGGTTTTAAAACAGCTTCTGAGTAAGGTCAACTATAAAGTAACAAAGTATGTAACTACCGAGCCGGTTATATACTTCGAACGGTTGTAAATTACGATTTTTCGCTGGCCCTGCACATCGATAGCCGCGTTGCTCAGGCTCGCAATAGGACCTGGCTATTACTCGCCTTCGCGCCTTGCTCTCGATGCCCAGGGCTCACCCAAAATTTCCCAATTGACAACCGTTCGAAGTACAGCTGAGTAGTCACCAAGGCATAAATTAACGTAATTAATGGGCTTCGAGTTTTCCTAATTCCTCAAGGAGGCAACTAACTAGAGACTTGCACTGCACACTCAAGCCGTTGCACAGTTTATCGGCGTCGCGTTCGCCTTTAACCAGCCGCTTCAATAGATTTCCCAGCATCTCCATATCCCCGCCGACTTCGGCCATTTGCTCAGACATGTCATTCAGTAATTGTATGGCTTGTTTGTCACCCTTACTGGCCGGGTGTATCAAAATGGCCAAACCTGGTGCCGCAAATACTGGGGAGATACTTTTAGTGGGGTTGGGTAAGGATTCTGGGTTTTGAAGACCGTGCAGAATGGCTTCAACAATAATGGAATCTTGCTCATCAAGATTTTTGAATAAAGATAGATCGCGTATACCGTGAAGAATTTTTCTAATTGCAGTGACCAGATCGATCCAACCATTTTCCGCGGTGAGTGCAAGCACAGTTTCGAGCTCTGCTATGTGTTCGCGATTTTGTATTGCCCTAATGACACCGACAATTAGCCCGGCATGAGCCTGAATAATCTGATCTTGTCGTGATGGAATATCAACCATTACTTTTCAAAATTGCTAGAGCTTTATAACCTGTATTTAAATTTCCAGTGAGTACTGGACAACACAAAAATCGGCGAAAAAGCGCAGCTTCCCTGCGATTAAATGGGCATTCTGAGCTGATTTATAACACAGTAATATGCAACCTGACATATTTTAAACAGCTTCCTAGAAACACCGAATTTCATTGACGATTTTTAACTACTCAGCCTGATATGGGAGCCACCTTGCAAGACACGCTGTGGATACCTGCGACGCTTCGCTTGCAGGTTCAGGCTTCACTCTCCATCAATTAGACTATTAGCTTGATCCGCTTCACTAATGCAGCCAATACCTCGGGGCGTTACTCAGATTCGAAATACGCACCCGAGGGGTTGCATGCCTTCCCAGTTCCTTTATTCACAATGCGCGAATTTTCTCAGCTTGCTGTTCCAGGTGGTGTAAGGAAGTTCGTATGTCCTCAACACGTACACGCTCCTTCTCTACGACGGCAACCGGAGCACGTTCGACAAAGTGGTTGTTCTGCAATTTAGCTTCGCTCTTCTCCAGGTTTGCGCGAAGCTTATTCAACTCTTTTTCCAATCGTGTCAGCTCGGCATCCTTGTCAATTAAGCCGGCTAGAGGTATGAGAATTTTCATCTCACCAACCAAGGCCGTTGCCGATTCGGGAGATTCTATGCTGTTGTCCAGCCAGGAAATACTTGCAAGTTTTGCCAGTTTATTTATAAACATTTCGTTTCGTTGATAGCGCTGTTGCTCAGCGGAATTCCAGTTTTGCACCAGAACCGGCAGGCTCTTGCTGGGAGAGATGTCCATCTCCGCCCGGATGCGTCGTACCCCCATAATAAACAATTTGACCCATTCCAGCTCATGTTCCGCCTCGATATCTTGCTTCGATTTGTCGGCGGAGGGGTAAGGTTGCAATTGAATGGTTTCGCTTTGCCTATTTAGCAGTGGGGCGGCTTGTTGCCAAATCTCTTCGGTGATGAAAGGCATCAAAGGGTGAATGACCCTTAATAGAGCTTCCAAAACATCGACCAATGTTCGCCGCGTCCCGCGTAGGTCTTCGGGGCCGGCCGCTTGAGACTGCAATATAGGTTTAGAAAGTTCTAGATACCAGTCACAATAGTCGTGCCAGGTAAAATCGTAAATGACTTGGGCTGCAAGGTCAAAACGGTAGTTTTCGAAATGCCTCCTCACGTCTTCTTCCAAGGTTTGCAGACGCGAGATGATCCAGCGATCTGGTAACGACAACTTGACAGCTGAGCCATCTACTCCGGTATCTTTTCCCTGCGTATTCATGAGTACATAGCGGGCTGCATTCCATAGCTTGTTGCAGAAATTGCGATAGCCTTCGATACGGTTTAGATCGAACTTGATATCGCGGCCCGTGGAGGCTAAGGCAGCGAAAGTGAATCGCAATGCATCAGCCCCAAATGCTGGGATGCCTTTGGGGTAATGGCTACGTGTGGCCTGTTCTATTTTCTTGGCCATCTGCGGTTGCATTAAACCGGTAACGCGTTTTTTCACCAGGGTATCCACATCGATACCGTCGATCAGATCAATCGGATCTAATACATTGCCTTTGGACTTGGACATCTTCTGTCCTTCTGCATCGCGCACCAATCCATGGATATACACCTCACGGAACGGTACCTCTCCCATAAATTTTAGGCCCATCATGATCATACGGGCTACCCAGAAAAAGATAATATCGAAGCCCGTGACCAAAACTGAGGTAGGATAAAAGATTTTCAAGGCAGCGGTTTTATCCGGCCAGCCGAGAGTGGAAAAGGGCCAAAGAGCTGACGAAAACCAAGTATCAAGTACATCTTCATCCTGGCTGAGCTTGATGTCCGAACCTAGATTATATTTCTTACGCACTTCTGCTTCGGAGTGTGCCACATAGATATGGCCGCCTTGGTCATACCAGGCGGGAATGCGGTGACCCCACCAGAGTTGGCGACTGATGCACCAGTCTTCGAGGTTGCGCATCCATTCGAAGTAAGTTTTGGTCCAGTTTTCGGGTACAAATCGCAACCGGCCCTCTTCAACGGCTTGGATGGCTGGTTGTGCTAATGGGGCTACGTTTATGTACCACTGATCGGTCAGATAAGGTTCGATGACAGCATGGCTTCGGTCGCCACGTGGCACCATCAATTTGTGTTCATCGATTTTGACCAACAAATCCTGCGTTTGGAGATCAGCAACGATACGCTTACGGGCTTCAAGCCGATCTAGGCCTCGGTAAACCACTGGCGCGTTTTCATTAAGCCGTGCATCGACGGTAAAGATGTTAATCATAGGTAAGCGGTGACGTTTACCGATTTTATAGTCATTGAAATCGTGTGCAGGGGTGATTTTGACACAACCAGAACCGAACTCAGGATCTACATAGTCGTCGGCGACGATTGATAGCGTGCGATCGGTTAATGGCAGTACAACTTGCTGGCCGATTAAGTCTCGGTAGCGTTCGTCTTGTGGATGAACTGCGACAGCCGTATCCCCTAGCATAGTTTCGGGGCGAGTAGTGGCTACAATTACATAGCCGGGACCATTGACCAGAGGGTACCGTATATGCCACATATGGCCCTTTTCCTCACTTGAAATGACTTCAAGATCCGAAAGTGCGGTGTGCAGTACAGGATCCCAGTTGACCAAACGTTTGCCGCGATAAATGATTCCTTCGTCATAGAATTGAACAAACACTTCACGCACTGCATGTGAGAGTTCCTCATCCATAGTAAAGCGTTCGCGACTCCAGTCCAACGAAGCCCCCATACGTCGCAATTGTGCGGTGATGGTGCTACCAGAATGGTGTTTCCAATCCCATACTCGTTGGACGAAGGCTTCCCTCCCAAGGTTGTAGCGGGTCTTTCCTTCGGCCTCGAGCTGCCGCTCTATAACCATCTGAGTAGCTATCCCAGCATGATCAGTCCCGGGCTGCCATAAGCTATTATTACCCTTCATGCGATGGTAACGTACCAAGGCATCCATGAGGGTATCTTGAAAGGCATGGCCCATATGCAGGGTGCCCGTTACATTGGGCGGTGGGATCATGATGCAATAAGGTTCGCCCCGCCCGCTAGGAGCGAAATATCCCTCATCTTCCCAGATTTGATACCAATGCTGTTCGATGGAGTGCGGATTGTAGGTCTTATCCATGGTTCGCTAAAAAATGCCTGTATGAAAAATGCCGCATTATAACCCAGTCCACGGTTCAGGGGAGTGCTCTGAGCGACTAGTTCTGAACGGACCTATCTTCCTGACAAGCGATGCAACCCTTGGTAAATGCTAGTACCCCTTTTCACCTTATTTTGCAGTTTCAGCAAGACGAAAGGCGGCCAGATGCTAGCCCGAATTTTCACCAGAATTTGGAATTTTGGAGCAAGCCGGCGAAGCAGGTTGGGCGATCGGCCGTCCAAGCATAGCCGTCGCTATGGGTAAGACGGCTAAAGGAAAAGGTTCTGAGAAACTTTTCCTCGTCGGACGGGTTTCGCAGGAATGAGCAACCCTGGACAAGCAAGCGAAGCAGGGTGAGCATCGGATTGAGGGACTTGGAAATAAATGATTTCCCCATATGACGCCGGATTTTTGTTCGTCTTC
>JAAUXY010087351.1_pt1 | contig 10264 bp, 5 predicted proteins | sample 7278121 | NCBI WGS metagenome assembly JAAUXY01 (sample SAMN14350117, study PRJNA611818) | marine sediment metagenome | isolation source: surface marine sediment (1.8m) | place: French Polynesia: Moorea | collected 2018-08
GCCTGGCACTGCTCACAGAGGCTAAATCCGCTGCCGTATCTGTTTCAAATACTTCTCCTTTTCGGATACAGCAAGCCAGTTTTAAAAATGTCCAACTTTTGCAGCAACACAATCTGGCCATCGATGCCATCCAACTGCAGACGGTCAAAGCCTTTGTATACCGCAGCCCGCAGGGGGCGTTCCCAGCTATCGACAGATGGACAACCATCGCGGGTGATGTATTATCGCCAGATCAAAACAAACCGATTGCTTCTGATATCAAAGATAAAGATACATCTGGTGAATTTGGATTTCGTATCGGACAGATTGATATTGCCGGAGACAGTGGATTGCAAGTCAGGGATGAGAGCGTCAGCCCGGCGTTCGGTATGGATTTAAGCATTTTAGAGGCACGCCTTGGCAACCTCGACAGCAGCCGGCCACAACAACCCGTGTCGGTTAAGCTGCTGGTTTCCGATAAAGAAGATGCCCGTATTTCCCTGAATGGCACGCTGCAACCGCTGGCCGAAAAGCTTAGCCTGGATTGGGTCGGTCAAGTCGAAGCCTTAGAGTTGCCCCCTCTGTCTCCCTTTGTCATCCAGAACACCGGATACCGTTTTGTCAGCGGCGAACTGCAGGCGGACGTGCCCTTAAAAATCAACCAAAACCAATTAGACGGCAACATCGATTTGACTTTATTCAATCCCACGGTCGAAAGTGTCAAAGCAGAATCAACACCAGAAGAAAATCAGGGGAAAATTAAAATCAGCATACCGCTCGATTCGGCTTTAAAGCTGCTGCGCGATAAGCAAAACAATGTCAAACTCAATATCCCCATCAGCGGCGATATCAATGATCCTGAGTTCAGTATTGCCGACGCCGTCAACAAGGTATTGGTTAAAAGCCTTCAAACTTCTGTCTTATCGTATCTGAAGTTCACACTGGGGCCCTATGGAATCGGCCTGGCAGTTGCCGAGCAGGCCATTTCAGGCTCTGCCAAGATTCAACTCAATCCCATATTATTCCCACCGGGTAGCGATGAACTCGACGAAGCGGCAATTGATTACGCCCAAAGGGTGGCCACCATCATGAGGGAGTATCCGGAGGTGCAGGTGAGTGTCTGTGGCGTGGCCACCGAAAGCGACCGCGCGGCTATAACCGCCGGCCCGGCGGCGCAAGGCGGGGTGCCATCGACCGCACAAACGGATAATGCAGATAGCACGCTGTTGACCCTTGCTGAGAAACGCTCCGATCAGATCCAAAATCAACTGGTCAATGCTCATGGCATCGCAGCTAAGCGAATTATCGACTGTAAGCCCGGCATTGCTGAAGATGCCGACGCCAACCCCCGGGTTGATTTAGAGATATAAAGCTGACATCCATCTGTTCAGTTGGTCCTGATTTTCTCTTCTTTTTTTAACCTGAATTCATTCACCATGAACCGGTAAGCAATATAGTATTTGTAGATATTGCTGACATATTGCACCGTCTCCGCCCCGATTTGCCGGGCTGCAATGATTTCCACATTACGAAACCAGATATGGGGATTGAATCCGGATTGCTGGGCTGCCCGCCGCAGCTGAATGACCCTGCCGGGACCGGCATTGTAGCTGGCAAATGTAAAGAGCATCTTGTCGAGCGCATCCATGGGTTCGTTTTTAAAATAGCGATCGTACAGAAAACGAAGGTATTTAACCCCCGCGTGGATATTGTGTTCCATGACATCGATTTTGCGGATATTGACATTAGGATCGGCAGCCGTGCTGGGCAGCAACTGCATGACGCCAATGGCACCGGCCCGGCTGCGTTTGCTCTGATCGATGCCGGATTCCTGATAGGCCAGGGCGGCGATCATCAGCCAGTCGAAATCATATTGTTGAGAATAGTGTTTAAAAAATTCAACTGCATCTTTGAAGCGTTGAAACTCTTTTTCGGCCAGGGCATTGCGCACCCATTTTGTGTTTTGCAGATAGCGTTTATACAGGATGTTGCCCAACAGCGTTCCTTTTTGGTGCGACTGAATAAACCGATCGATAACAGCTTTCAGTTGGGGACTGTTTGGGCGGATGGCCCAGGCGATCTGTCCGCCGCTTCTGAGTTTGATGTCCGAATGCAGCTTTAAATCCTGAAATACCTGAGCCCAGAATTTGGCCTTATGACTGTCGATCACAATCATCGAAATAAGGCCTGCATTCATCATCTCTAGAAGGTCTTCATCCTCAAGATATTCATCAGCCGGCACAATCTTAATCGGCGGCTTGCCGGATGCTTTAAACCGGGCATTAAGCTGCAGCAAGCTTTCATAATAACTGCTGGATTTTCTGACGTGAATTTTTTCCCCGGATAAATCATCGAGGGCTTTGATCTGTGGTGAAGCAGGACCGGAGATCAGGATTTCATCAACGCCGGTCAAATGGGGTAGTGAAAAATCTACTATTTTTTGACGCGCCGGTGTGATGGTCAAATTTCCAGCGGCAATATCGCCGAGCCCTTCCGCCAGCGCCGGCAGCAGCCGGTCCCGTCTGGTGGGAATAACAACCACTTTTATCTTTAGGGCTTTGCGCTGCAGTTCTGTATTGACATAAGTTTCAAATTCCTTGAGAAGATCATACGTCAAACCGCGCTGATCGGCACCATCCAGAAAGTAAAATGTCTTGCTCGGAGGAACCAGGGCCCGGATCAGATGTCTTTCAGCCATCCCGTCGTAATCACCGGACCATTTTTTTGCGGTTCCCAGATCGGACTCAATAGCATAAACTTCAAGGACAGTGAACATCAGGCACTGTAAACCGATAATCAGGAGAGATGAAAACATTTTGGGCATGACAGGTGCTCCTGTTACCCTTTTTTGTCGCGTAATTTAGATCGAGTGATCAGAATCTTCATGAAGGAAACATTTTTCTTCATGATTCCATCCGGTGTATGGCGTTAAACCTATACACACTCAAATTATTGTCAAGCGCGCCAAAAGGGTAACACCGCGCTCCCTTAATTAGTTTCCATCCGGAAATGGCCCTTTTTCTCCCGCCGTAGGCGGGATTCTCCGCGGGTTTACTTCCTCGACGTACGATAAGTACGCCTCGTCGTAAACCCTTGTGCGGCCTTGCTCATCGAAATCCCGCCTTGGCGGGACCGAATTGGAAACCAATTCGTGCCCGCTTTAATTTCCGGATGGGCACTAATTAACACTTGCTATTTCCAGGGTAATTTATATCTTATCTTTAAATTTAAACAGTATTTGAAAAAATTACGCAAAGAGGTATATTGCATAGACCATAAGGAGCTGACCCAGTGGAGTCCATAAAAGAAAATCCAATGAAAGCTTTTGCATTTCTTTTTACCATTTTATTCTTCGGTTTGTTGTCGACACCGGATGCAGGGGCGGCCGAATTTTTCTGCTGGATTAAAGCCGGAAATACAGACGCCAATATCACCGTCAGAGATATGGATCGGGACGGAAACCCGGTGGGTGGTTCGACCTGGAAAGGGCAAATCAAAAGCGGCCAACGGCAGCGGATCGAAAGCACAACCGGACTTATCAATTACAGGTACAGACGCGCCGTGGAGTCCCGCAAAAGAGGCGCCAATTACAATCCCTGTACAAACGGAAATACGATTCTATTAAAGTGATATCCAGTCGTAAATTGACGTAATTGCTGAGCCACCAAATATATTAGAGATATTTTCCGAGCGCAGCAACGCTGAAAATTAGTGCTGCTTTCAGTAAACCTCACAGGGGGAGCTGGTTGGACACAATTGCCATTATCGTTGCTTTTGCCTTGGGATTTGCCGCACGCCAGGTCGGTCTGCCCCCCCTGGTCGGGTACCTGGTGGCCGGTTTTGCCATTAAGGCCAGCGGCGCGGAAGGTGGCGCTGTTATCGTTGAACTGGCCGATGTGGGGATCCTACTGTTATTATTCAGTATCGGACTAAAGCTGAAGCTGCGCAGCCTCACACGCCCGGAAGTCTGGGCCGGCGCCTCAATCCACATGCTCATTACCGTCATCGTCTTTGGTGCCGGAATTTTTATGCTCGCAACAGCCGGTTTATCCAAATTTGCCGGGCTGGATTTTAAGCTATGCTTGTTGATTGCCTTTGCATTGAGTTTTTCCAGCACCGTTTTTGCCGTCAAGATTCTTGAAGAAAAAGGCGAAATGGCGTCCCTGCATGGACGGGTGGCCATCGGGATCCTGATTATGCAGGACATTTTGGCGGTTATCTTTATTACCGCATCTACCGGCAAACTTCCATCACCGTGGGCCCTTCTGGTACCGGTTGTTCTTTATGCCGCCCGGCCGCTGCTGTTTAAAATTATGGACCGCTGCGGCCATGGTGAACTGATTATCCTTTTCGGCCTTTTTCTGGCTCTGGTGGCGGGTGCAGACGGTTTTGAACTGGTCGGTCTGAAACCGGATCTGGGCGCCTTGATTTTAGGGATGCTGGTGGCCGGCCATTCAAAGGCGGAGGAGATGGCCAAGGCCCTCTTCAGTTTCAAGGAATTATTCCTGGTGGGTTTCTTTCTGAGCATCGGCTTAAAAGGGTTGCCTGATATTGAAGCCCTGGGCATTGCGACCCTGCTCGTTTTGATAATGCCTTTTAAAATCGGCCTTTTCTTTTTGCTGATGACCCGTTTTAAGCTGCGATCCCGCACAGCCTTGTTGGGATCGTTTAGCCTGGCCAACTACAGCGAATTCGGCCTGATTGTCGCCGCCATTGGTGAGGCCAACGGCTGGATCAGCAGCGAATGGCTGGTGATCATCGCCATTGCCCTCTCCACAACCTTTGTGTTGGCATCACCGTTGAATGCGGCTGCCCATAGCATTTATAACCGTCTCGCCGGACGCCTAAAATCCTATGAAACCAAAACGCGCCATCCGGATGATCAACCCATCCATCCGGGTGATGCAGAGATCGTCATCTTCGGCATGGGACGCGTCGGCACCGGTGCTTATGATTACCTGCGGGAACATTACGGCGATGTGATCATCGGTTGCGATTCGGACCCCCTCAACGTAAAATCCAATCAGGAGGCCGGCCGCAATGTCATTCATGGCGATCCCACGGATCTTGATTTCTGGGAACGTTCTGGTGCCGACAGTGATGAATACGAGGACAAGATTCGCCTGGTCCTGCTTGCCATGCCGACATACATGGCCAATCGGGAAGCCGCCGAGATCATTTCCCGAATAGGGTTCGAAGGCCTTATCGCGGCCAGCGCCCGCTTTGAAGATGAAGTCGTGGCATTAAAAGAAGCCGGTGTGCAGGCCTATAATTTTTTCGGTGAAGCCGGCGCCGGATTGGCTGAGTCGGCTTATGAAAAACTGGAAGATCAAATGAAGGAAAAACCGTAGGAGAAACAAAATGAAAAACTCCAGAATCTGGATCATTTTCTGCTTTACTCTGGGCCTTATCGTGCTGGCAGGAATGGTCACCAGCGCCCGGGCAGATTCCCATATTGCATTATCTGACGGGCAAACCGTTTATGTGCCCATCTACTCCCATATCTACAGCGGCCTGAAAGGGCGCCCGTTCAGTCTGGCGGCCACGCTTAGCATCCGTAACACCGACCCTAGGCATACCATTAAGCTGATGTCGGTCAAATTTTTTGATTCCGACGGCAAACTCGTCAAAGATTATTTGAATCAACCGGTTGAATTAGAGGGTATGGCATCCACCCGCTATATCCTGACCGAGGGGGATACCGCCGGGGGCTCGGGAGCGAACTTTCTGGTAAAATGGCAATCAAAGGTAAAAATCAATCCACCAATAATTGAAGGGGTAATGATCGGCACCCGCTCCGGCCAGGGAATCTCTTTTGTTTCGCGCGGGCAGGTGATTAAAGAGTAAAGACTGGAGCGTAAGACATTATTCTTGAATTTCGGCAGCCAGATGAAATAATGCTTTCAGGGTAATGTTCGGGTAAACCGGCACTGCATTTCAAACTGATATTGAATAAGGAGAAATCAAAAGATATGCGAAATCAATTCTGCAAACCCTTAATGCTGACGTTGTTCGGGTTGTCATACCTCCTGGCCATCTGCGCCTGCCGTCAGGAACCGCCACCGCTGCCGGAGCGTATCCGCGCCATCAAAACCATCACTGTTTCCGAACATGCAACCGGCAGGTTGCGGCAATTTTCCGGTGTCGTCGAAGCCGCCGACCGCTCCAGTATCAGTTTTGAGGTTTCGGGCAACGTTCGCGAAGTGCGTGTCGATGTGGGCGACCGCATAACCAGAGGCCAGATACTCGCCATTCTGGATAAAAGAACATATAACTTAAATGTCAAAGCTGCCGAAGCCGAGTTGGGGCGCGCCAAGGTCCAGCTGGCCGATAAGCGCAACGACCTGGACCGCTTCCAGCGCATCAACAAACAGGATCCCGGTGCCGTCAGTCAAGCTTCTCTGGATCAGTCTCAAGCCGCCGTCGACAGCGCCCGCAAACAGGTGCAATTCGCCAAGTCCCAGCTCAAGCTGGCGCAACGCGACCTGGAAAAGACCGTCCTGCGGGCGCCGTTTGACGGAGTGATCGCCACCCGCGATGTGGAACCTTTTTTTGAAGTTCGCCGGGGCCAGAAGTTATTCGATGTCTTTGAGAATACCGGCATGGAGGTGGCCATCAGCATCCCCGAAGATGTCATCGATGATATCCAGATGGATCAAAAAGGCAAGATCCGATTTTCCGTCATTGCTAATCGCATCTATAACGGACGCGTGACCGAAATCAGCAAACTGGCCGGCACTGCCAATGCCTTTCCGATCAAACTTACCGTTGAGGACCCGGATCGACGCATAAGACCCGGAATGACCCCCCGGGAGGCCTTGCAGCTTTCCGGCGATGATGAAAAAGCCGCCTATCTAGTCCCGATATCGGCAATTGCGCAACTGGGGGAAACGCTGAAAGGCTGGGTCTTTATTTACGACCCCCAGACATCGGCCGTAAAGAAATCGCAGATCCAGGGCGACAGCGTTCGCGGCAATGATGCTGTTATCACAGAAGGCGTTAAGGCCGGCGACATTATTGCAGTGGCCGGTGTCAGTTTTTTGGAAGACGGTCAGAAGGTCAAACTAATGCAACCACAGGCCAAGGAAGCGGATTTTGAAATCAAATCGGCTGAATAGTTTAGCTGATACGCGTTGCGAGTTACGGGTTGCGGGTTACGCGTTGCGAGTATTTGAAACGCATTTCGTCACCTATCCAATACACCAGTACTCCAACACTCCATCACTCCAATACTCCAAATTGTTTCGTGACATCACTAAAGCATTTTCAGGCAATCTGGAATATTAATCGATTAACGAAAGAAGGATCGGGAGTATGTCCGCCATTACCAACTTTTCATTAGGCACCCAACGACTGACAATGGTCATCATTTTTACCATCATCGTTGCCGGTCTGGGACAATTTTTCACCTTTCCGCGCTTAGAAGATCCGGCCATCGTCATCCGTGAGGTCGTGGTGACCGCCTTTTTCCCGGGTATGAAACCGGCTGATCTCGAAGAGCTCGTCACGCGCAAGCTCGAAGCCCAGATGCGCACCCTGCCCGAAATTGACGACATGTGGTCGGATTCGAAGCACGGCCGGGTCATTTTGCATGCTGAAACCCACGACGAAGTTGAAGACCTTGATTATGTCTGGCAGCGGGTTCGCAACAAGATGGCGGACATCAAACCGCATTTGCCCGAAGGTACCATCGGCCCCTTTGTCAATGACGAGTTCGGGCTGGTCTCGGTTGCCGATATCGCCCTGATATCGGATGGTTTTTCAATGGCTGAAATGCGGGTCGTGGCCCGGGATATTCGCGACCGCCTGTATGAAATCCGTGGCGTGCGCAAAATCGATCTTTATGGCGTCCACCAGGAGCAGATCTTCTTGGATTTTTCGACCACACGCCTGGCACAATTCGGCATTACCGGCGAAGAGGTGATCGACACCCTGGTCCGCCAGAATGTGGTATTGCCGGGCGGATCCTTTGATGCCGCCGGGCAGGATATCATCGTCGAGCCCACCGGCAATTTTCGCAGCATCGAAGACATCGAAAATGTAGAAATCACCATCCCCGATACCCAGCAGACCATCCAACTCAAGGACATCGTCTCGGTTTATCGCGGTTACGAAGACCCGCCCGATGACATGGTCTATTTCAACGGTAAGCGCACCATTGTCATCAGCGTCTCCATCACTCCAGGGGTCAACGCGGTGGATTTCGGCCAACGTTTGACCCGCAAACTGGACGATCTCGAATCGCGCCTGCCCATCGGCTACGAACTGGATTACGCCACCTTTCAGCCCGATCTGGTTGAAACCGCCGTAGCCGGCGGACTCAGCAACGTCTACCAGACTCTGGTCATCGTTCTGGTGGTGGTCATGCTGTTTTTAGGGGTGCGCACGGGGTTGATTGTGGGCTCCTTTGTGCCCATGACCATGCTGCTGGGGCTGATCAGCATGCGCTTTTTCGGCATCGAGCTCGAGCGGGTATCGATTGCATCATCGATTATTGCCCTGGGAATGCTGGTGGACAACGGAATCGTCATCGCCGAAGATATCCGCTCGCGGCTTGAACGCGGTGAAGAAAGAGGCGCCGCCTGCCGGGCAACCGGACAGACCCTGGCCATCCCGCTGCTGACCTCATCGCTGACCACCATTTTTGCATTTTTACCGATGTTACTGATCGACGGCCAGACCGGTGAATACGCCTTTTCTCTGCCGATGGTGGTCATTTTGTTGCTGTTATCCTCCTGGTTTCTGTCCATGTATATGACCCCGGCCATGTGCTTCTGGTTTATGAAGGTCAAGCCACCGAAAAAAAAGGCGTCACAAACAGCGGAATCGGTTGATATGTCCAAGGGCGAAGACGAAATGGCGGCTTATTCAGGCCGTTTTTACCAGATCTATCTGAACATATTGGAAAAAATGCTGCACCTGCGGTTCATCGTGATTGCCGCGGCTGCCGGTACCATTGTTTTCGGCGGATTCCTGGCGTCGCTGTTGGTACGCGAGTTCTTCGGGCCCAGCGAGCGCAACCAGTTTCTGGTATATGTCGACCTTCCGGCCGGCTACCGCATCGAGAGCACCGATACAGTGGTTCAGCAATTGACCGGCTGGCTGGCGGATAAAGAAAAAAACCCGGAAATTACCAGCACGATTGCCTACGTGGGTATGGGCGGACCGCGCTTTTTCCTGGTCCTCTCGCCCCTGGACCCGGATCCCCATGTGGCGTTTGTGATCGTCAACACCGAGTCCCCCGACCCGGTTCCGGAGCTGGTCGAGCGCGTGCGCCAGTACTTTAACGACCATATCCCGGAAGCCAATGGCCGGGTCAAGGAAATGTGGATGGGTTCCGAAGAGCCCGGCTTTTTGGAGATTCGCATCTACGGTCAGGATCCGGCCTATATTTTTAAAAAAGGCAACCAGCTTGCCGCCCGCTTAAAAGAAATGCCGGGCAGCTTAGATGTGCGTAATACCTGGGATAACAAAGTCCTCAAGGCCCATGTCATCGTTGACCAGGCCCGGGCGCGCCGGGCGGGTGTGACCTCCAAGGAAACCGCCCTGTCTTTGCAATCGCACATGGATGGGGTCAGAGTCACCGATTACCGCGAAATGGATGTGGCCATTCCGGTCATCGCCCGCTCGGAGGCTGAAGAGCGTAAGGTCATGAGTGACCTCTGGAACGTCATGATCCGCTCACCCCGCGATGGCACCAGCGTACCGCTAACCCAGATAGCGGACATCCGCGGCCAATGGGATTTTAGCCTTATCGCACGGCGCAACCAGGAACGCTGTGTGACCATCGAGGCCAAACATGAAACCCTCAAAGCACCCGAGCTACTTGCCGCTACGATACCCTTTATCGAGGACCTGGAATTAAACGATGACAGCTGGTGGGAAGTCGGCGGCGAGATCGAGCAGCAGCAGGAGACCATGGAAAAGCTCACCCGCTGGATGCCCCATTGTTTTTTCGGCATTGTCGTCCTGCTGGTGTGGCAGTTTAATTCGATTCGGCGGCCGCTGATCATTTTTATCACCATCCCGCTGGCGTTTGTGGGCGGCTTTATCGGGCTGCATGTCATGCGGGCGCCTTTTGATTTCTTCGGCATGCTGGGGCTGCTCAGCCTGGCCGGGGTGATTATGAACAACGGCATCGTGCTGATCGACAAGATCGATGCCGTTGTTCATAATCACCCCGGCCAGGCTGAGCAGCCCCAGCATGCCGAAGAAATCAAAAGGCGCCCACATGACATGCAGCCCGATAAAGCCGCCCACAAACGCCAGCGGGAGGGTGATAAAA
>JAAUXY010173019.1_pt1 | contig 10262 bp, 10 predicted proteins | sample 7278121 | NCBI WGS metagenome assembly JAAUXY01 (sample SAMN14350117, study PRJNA611818) | marine sediment metagenome | isolation source: surface marine sediment (1.8m) | place: French Polynesia: Moorea | collected 2018-08
CATGGTGCTGGATTATGACGATGCGTACGATTCAACCGCTTCCCAGACTCGAAGCACGTTTTCGCCGAGAATCTTCCGAATGTCATCTTCGCTGTAACCGCGACCGATCAGCCCTTCGATGAGGTTCGGATATGCCGCCACGTCCTTGAGGCGCTTGGGTAGCGAGTCACCGACGCCGTCATAGTCGGAGCCGAGGCCGACGTGATCAACGCCGGCGATCTTCACCACGTGGTCGATGTGATCGAGCACGTCGTCGAGTGCAGCGTACGGAAACGGCCCGTATTCCTCACTGTAGATGGCCGGGTACTTCGTCCACAGGTCGGCCCGCGTCATGTCCGGATTGTGTTCGAGCCAGACTTTGCCGGCCTCAGAACGGGCGTCCGAGTACTCACGGGCCTCCTGCGTCAGGAAGAACGAGCCAAAATTGATGCCTACGACGCCACCGTTGTCGCCGACGGCTTTGATCATCTCGTCACTCATGTTTCGCTCCATGCCGGGCGTGAAGTGGCGAGCCGACGAATGCGATGCGATGACGGGGGCTTGTGTGAGCTCCATGATCTGCCAGAACGCGTCGTCGGAAACGTGGCTCACATCGATCATGATGCCAAGCCGGTTCATCTCCGCCACGGTCTCGACGCCGAATTCACTCAGACCGTCCCACTTGCGTTCTTCGTCGTATGACGAGTCACTCAGGTGATTCGCGAGGCTGTGCGCCAGCGTGATGTAGCGTATGCCGCGATTGTAAAAGTACTCGATGTTCTCGATATCGCCTTCGATTGGCGAACCGTTTTCCATGCCCATCGGCAGCGAAATCAGGCCCATTTCAAAGTGTTGTCGAACGTCTGCCGGCGACAGGGCAATCGCGAACGTGTCGGGCCACTTTTCGACGAATCCGGCAACCATGTCAATGAGCGACTCGGCGAGTTCACGCGAGCCGCCTTTCTCCTCGAGATCGGCAGGTGTGTAAATCGACATGAAGGGTGCATTCAGGCCGCCGGCCTTCGCACGCGGCACATCGAAGTCGCCACTGTCCAGCGCCTGCGTAATATCAGCCGGCCGCATCTGCAGGCGATAGGGAACGTCGATGTGCGTGTCGACAATGATGCTCGTTTGCGCGATGCGCTGCGCCTGCTCGGCAGGCGTTTCGGATGCGACCTCTGTGACGGGTTCGGCGGGTTTCGAGCAGGCCTGCATGAGCGCGACGCACGCGACAAGGCCCGCAAGGCGTTGAATCTTCGACATCAAGGGAGCTTTGGCTGGTTGAAATAGTCAAAGATTGTACCAATATCAAACGGAACGGTGTTGAGCCGCAAGACCTTTTGGAGAGTCAGAATGAGTGAAAACAACCCAACTGCAGATCATGTCGTCGTGGACGAAGAAACGACGGCGCGGCCGGTTGAGGAGAACCTGAAGTCGCGATCGACATGGCTCCGGCTCGTCTTCATGCTCGTCTACTATGCGCTGCTGACGCTTGCGAGCATGGTAGGCACCGCGGTCGTCGTGCTCGGTTTCCTGTGGGTGCTGTTCACAGGGGAAGTCAACCAGTCGCTGGCACAGGCCGGTCGTGGCATCGCGAGCTACGTTTACGAGATCATTCGCTACCTCACGTACAACACCGACGACAAGCCGTTCCCGTTCGGAGCCGAGTGGCCGTCGGCCGACAGGGAATAGCCGCCTAGACGGCGAGCTCGCGCTGGCCGGGTTGCCAGTGCGTCAGGTTCACGTGTGCGCCGCCGACACCGAGTCCGCGGACCCATTTTGCGGCCGCGTCAAGCGTCGCCCAGGTTTTCACTTTGCCCTTCTGGGTCTCCGCGGTGACCGGGCCGTTCGGGGTCCGCGCTTCGACGTGGAAACGAGCGCCGCTCGCAATAATGTTGATGTGCTTGATCGCGCCTGCCGCGACCATGGCCCGCAACATCTTCTCATCCATGCTGACTCCCCGGGGTGTCTTCGCTGTGCTCTCTGATGGAAATTCCCGCCTGATCGCAATGGCGGCGGATCAGGACTTCGACCATGTTGGCGACGCTTCGATGCTCGCGCGCTGCCGCCTCGCGCACGGCGTTCTTGATCGCCGGATCGATGCGCAGGTTCAGCGTTGAGATCTTGGTCCGTGCCATGCGTTACATTGTACATATATAAAGGTCAATATGTAACGCACTTTGCGGCATAATCGTGCTAGGCTTCGGGCCATGCTCGATCGCGTTGTCGAAAACTGGGCGCTCATCGCTGCCAGCATTCTCGTCGCGGCACTGGTGCTACAGGCGGCCTTCATCGCGGCCAGCAGAACGCCGGCGGCGAGGCTGCGTCGCGCCCACGGCGAGCTGCTCGACCGGCGGCGCGATGCGCGCAAGGCCCTGCGCCGCGCCAATCGCGCGCGGCGCCGGTGTGAGCGCCTCGAGGGCAAGTCGCAGTCGGTACGGCCCGCCAAGCTCGAGGAAGCCAGGGGTGCCTTGTCAGACAGTGAAGCATTGTTGAAAATCGCGCGTGATCAGGTGCTCGTCGCCGAGAATCGCGTAAGGCAAGTCATCGTTGAGCATTATCCTCCGTCGCGGCAGGACAAATTGCGTGCGAGATACCGTGTCGGCGAAACTGATCGCGACAAGCCGTTTTCGTTCTAGGGGATTGAGTGCATGGAGCACATGCAAATTGAGAGCATCAACATCGGCGCGGCCGAACCGGTAACCTGGAACGACAAGACGGTCGTGTCGGGCATCTGCAAGCACGGCGTCGGAGGCCCGATCCGCGTTACTCGCCTCGGGCTCGAGGGCGACGCCGTTTGCAACGAAGAGCATCACGGCGGTGTCGATCAGGCGATCTACGCGTACAGCCTCGACGATTACGAATGGTGGGCTCAGGAACTCGGCACCGTACTCCCTCCCGGAACCTTCGGAGACAACCTGACCATTCGCGGCATGCCCACCGACATGCAGGTCGGCGATCGGCTGTTGATCGGGGACGTCGTGCTCGAGGCCACCGCGCCGCGCATTCCCTGCGCGACCCTGTCGGCCCGGCTCAAGGATTCGTCGTTCGCGCTCAGGTTCAGGAAAGCCGAACGGCCCGGAATCTATTTTCGCGTGTTGAACGAGGGCGAGTTATCCAGGGGCGATGCCGTTACGTTTGTCGAAGACGAGCAGGGGACGGTGACGATCAGCGACCTCGTGCGCTTCTACTATGACCTCAGTCCCGATGCTCGCGAGCTGGAACGACTGCTCGAAGCACCGGTCGCGGAGCGGTTTCGGGCAAAGATCGAGACCAAGCTGGCCGCTATTGCGGGCTGATCAGGTCTGGATCTGGTCGCGTAGCGTCTGCCAGTCGCCGGCTTCCTCGGCAGCCCTTGCGTTTTCGCGCATCGCGTCGATGCGCTGGTCCATTTCTCTGCGCATTTGCTGGTAACGCGGATGGTCGCGTAACTGCCGGATGATCGGGTCATCGTCAATGTGCCAGTGGTTCCAAGGCGACAGGCTTACGAAACCGGCGTCGACAGCGTCACGTAATCGGTCGAGCGCGAGTTCCGTCTGACCCTGTAACGCCAGTATTTGAACGTCACGCACTCCATGCCCCCACCAGCCCATGCGCGGCATGCTATCGACGACGGGCGTCGCGTCCTGTAACAATCGATCGGCGGCCGCAAAGTCACCGCGTTGCTGAAGCACGTGCGCAAGCATGACGGCTGGCCCGATGTTCTGCCGGCTGACCACGTCGGTCGCGTCTTTCGCGAGCAGTGGATTCGCAGCCAGCAGGTACTCGTGTGCCTTGTCGTAGTCTCCAAGCATGATGGCCGACGCCGCGACCAGCGTATTCGTCATTTCGGGCGGGAAGGCATTGCGATCGGGCAGGCCTTCGATCGTCGCGATCGTTTCGGCAAACTCGCCGTGCCAGAAATGCCGGAAAGCAATCCCCAGCGGGTAGAGCGCATGATCTTCGGGGAAATCGTCCATGAATCGTTCGACGTATTCGGACTGCCCGAGCGTCTGCCGGATGCCAACCATCAGGGCGGCTGCCATCGGGTCGTTGGTTTTCGACAACGCGAGCATTTCCCAGGCGAGCGCCTCGTCGAGGCGCCCCATCTTCTCGAGGTGTTCGGCGAGGTTCTGGATCGGCGTCGACCAGTCTTCGAACAACTCGATGGCTTTCAGCCAGATTGCCACCGCCCGCTCCAGGTCACCTTCGGCCGCATACATTCCGGGCAGATTGACGTAGGGGATGCGGCCGAGCGGATCAACTGTAATCGCCTTCTGCATGAACGCGATCGCCTGCTCGTTGTCGTTCTCGGATTCCCTGAGCGAGCCATACCAGACGTAAGCGTTTGACAGGTTCGGGTTTAGCTGGATCGCCTTTTCGAACGCTGCCGCCGCTAGCAGGTTTCCGGAGCCTGAACGTGTCGGCTTCCAGCGCTGGTATTCGAGCAACCCGCGGACGGCGTACGCTTCCGCGAGGTCCGGGTCGTACTCCATCGCTTTCGCAATGGCCTCTTCCGCGATGGCGAAAGCCTCTCCTGGGATCAGCGCCTTGTGATTGATCTGCAGAACCATGATGGTTTCGGCGAGGCCGGCGTAGGCCTCGGCATAGGTTGGATCGATCGCGATTGCTTCTTCGAATTGCTCACGGGCGGTGAGCAGTGACTCGAATCGCCTGAGGTGGAGATTGTTGCGACCGGTCACGTATCGCGCGTACGCGTCGACATTCATTGTCGGTATGGCCGTCAGACGTTCTTTCTCCTCCGGGGTCAGTGCATCACGCAGCGACCGGGCAATCTGCATGGAGATCTCGCTCTGGATGTCGAACACGTTCTGCATCGACATGCGGCGGTCGAATGTGTCCGACCAGATCGGTTCATCGGCTTTCGTATCGATGAGTTGCACAGAGATTCGCAGCTGCTCGCCGGCTCGCTGCACCGCACCTTCGACGATGGTCGCCACGCCGAGCTCCTCGCCGATTTGCCTGACGTTCTTGTTCGTTCCGCGGTACTCCGATACGGACGTCCCCGAGATCACGCGCAACTGAGTGTTGCCCGCGAGTCGCGTCAGCAGGTCGGCATGAATGCCGTCAGTGAAAAACTGATTGTCGGGATCCGCGCTCAGGCTGGCAAACGGCAGAACCGCAATCGAGTCCAGCCTGCTCGCGATTGCGGCTTCGTCTGCGGGTCGGTCGCGAAGCCCCGTGATGTTGAACGTCACCGAGACGCCCAGCGCAATTGCAAGCAGCGCAATGATGACGACATTCAGTTTGCCGCTGCCCGGCGGTACGTAGGTCGACCGGTCGACATCACTCTCGAGTTTGACGCCGTCGGGTGTGATCTCGAACACCCAGGCAATTACAAGTGATACGACGAAACCGGCGCCAATGATGATGACGTAGACCCTGAAAAACCACTCGGGCACGCCAAAGGTGGGCAAAAGTACGGATCCGGACTCGATCAGAATCCAGCAGACGAGGGCGTTGGCTGCGGCAACCCGGAGGACGTTGCGCCGCTTCAGTTCAGCGACAAAGCTCATGGCTGCGAATTATGACGCACTGAAAAAGTGAAAGCACCCGGAGCTTACGCTCCGGGTGCTTCGAAGTCAGGAACCGACGGCAGTGGTGGGGGAGAGAGACGCTAGTTCCTGAGATTGCTGTGTTACGTGCAGTCGACAGCGGTGTCGTAGTCGATGATCAGTGGAAGCGGCAGGGCGCCCTCGCTGCCATCGGTTGCCGGGTCGCGGGCAATGATGTCCCAGACCTCACCGCCGGTGAGCGCCACGTCCTGCACCTCGATCGCGCGGACGCTCTTGTCGCCAGCGGGCGTCACGTAGACGTCGTAGGTTGCCGGTGCGATGGACAGTACACCCGTGTCGGCGCCGAAAGGAACATCCGCGAAACTCGGCGTGACGCTCATGTCGTCCAAATCCGTGCCATCGGCCAGCAAGTAGATGTCGACGTTGCCCGTGCTCGGCGAACCGTGCGTCAGACGCAGACGGCTCTCCGTGATCACGCTGCGCGGATCGACTGCGAGCGGAATCGCGGTGATTTCAGGCGTGCCCGACGCCAGGAAGCCGCTGACGATCGCAGTCGCTGCACCGTCAACAGTTGCGGCAAACGGGAACTGCAGAGCGACGACACTGTTGTCAGCGTTGGCAACGACGCTCAGCGTGTAGTCCGCCGGTGCTGGAATGCCGTCGATCACGCAAGCCTCGGTGAACGAGATATCCGTGGCCAGGCGGATCGCGTCGTCGTTAGCCGTTGCGTCATCATCTGCAAGCACGTCGACCGCCGGAGCGTCCGGGGACAGGTGCACGGCGAGCGCGGCAGCAGGCGTGTTCGTATCGTAAATCGGCAGGAAACCGGTGCCATCAAGAGCGACGAGCTGTACGGCCGAGTCACCGAGACCGACGTTTTCTACGGCGGCGATCAGGAGGTCAGCGCCTTCTGCGAGGGTGATCTCGCCGGAGTCGTAGACGACGGTTGTCGGGTCGCCGGCAAGCGTTACTCGCAGCTGATAGTCGCCGGCAGGTACCTCCAGGCGCGGCGTGAAGTCGGTGAACGCGAGCGGCGCCATGTTGACCGGCGAGGCCGCGGTCAGATCGGCATTGAACGCAGTTACGTAGACATCAACTGCCGGGGCCGACGGGGATGCATGCACGACCTGGGCGAAAAAGTTTCCTGGCGTCAGGCGCTCGTCGCTCGGGTTCGCGATGACGAGATCGTCGATGCCGGCAACGGTGCCGACGGCCAGGATCGTATAATCGGTGTTGTAGTCGAGGCTGTAGTCCTCGTCAATGACGACCGCATTTCCGCCGGGAATGATCGCCTCAACCTGAACGTTCACTTCCTCCAGACCCGGAAGGAATCCGGAGCCAACGCCATAATCTACGTCGGTCAGCGCCGCGGCACCGTTAACGAGGATGTTTACCGGGGGCGCATCGGGCGAGGCGTGGAAGGCGCGAACCTGCGGAGTGCCTTCACACTCGAGGATTTCGGTCGCTGTCACTTCCGCGGCGTCGAGGACGTCGTTACGGTTGCTATCAAGGCCGCTGTCGAGCGCCAGGCCGCCACCGAGGCATACCGCGTCGCCCTTAGGAATGTCGCGCGTGGCAACGAGCGAGTTGAAGCCGTCGGCACCGTCGGCGCCGTTCGCACCGTTCGTGCCGTCATCGCCCTCGCAGGCTGCTAGGAAAATCGAGGCAGCTGCCAGCGATATCAGTCTCAGGTTATGGTTCATAAGTATCTCCGCGTTGCTTTGCTTGTTAAAGTGACGACGATGCTAGCGACGCGTTACGGAGACTTAACCCCATCTCTGTAACCAAAAGTTTCGGAATGTAACTGCGGTCGGAACCCCGCGACGAATCCGTCGTCAGTCGGTATTATGTGCGGATGACAAAGGTCCTACTCATTGATGACGATCGGAAACACTCCGACCTGCTGCAGGCGTATTTCAAGCGCTTCGGCATAAACCTGGTTTGCGCATACGAGGCCGAGGAGGGCTTCAGGAAACTCAACCGGGAAGACCCCGACCTGCTCCTGCTGGACGTGATGCTTCCCGGCAAGGACGGGTTCGAGATATGCCGGGAAGTTCGCAAGAAGAGCAGTATTCCCATCATCATGCTGACGGCGCGCGGCGACGTGATTGACCGCGTGTCAGGGCTCGAGCTCGGTGCGGACGACTACGTCCCCAAGCCGTTCGAGCCGCGGGAACTTGTTGCGCGGGTGCAGGCTATCCTGCGCCGGTCCGACCTTGCAGCGTCTGATACCGGCAGAATTGAATTCGACGGGCTCACGATTGACGTCGACACGCGATCCGTTGAGGTCGACGGCGATCCGGTTGATCTCACGTCGATGGAGTTCGAGTTACTGTTGATACTTGCGCGTCGTCCCGGCAAAAAGCTATCGCGCGACGACATCCTGAGCGAGCTTCGTGGCATAGATGCGGCAATTCTCACGCGCTCCGTCGACATCATGGTCAGCCGACTGCGCAACAAGATCAACGATTCGATCAAGCCGCCGAGGTTCATCCAGACGATCTGGGGTCGGGGTTACTCTTTTATAGGTGTGCCGCTGGCGCATGATTGAACGTTTTACACGTTCACTGTCGCTCAGACTGTTCGCGATATTCCTCGTCCTGGGCGGCCTGTTCGTTTACGGCACTCTCGGCGCTATACGCTGGGTCTACAACAGCGATGACATTCGTGGCTTGATCAGCGGACACCTGTCTCTGCACGTCCAGTACGTACGGGATGATATTGGCTCGCCGCCGCGCGTTGATCGGGCACTTGCGATCACCCGTCGGGTGCCCGTCGATATTCGCATCACCGGACAGGGCATGGATTGGGCATCCGATGAGGATTTTCCGAAACTCTCGGAGCTCACGTTCGGGCCGAGTCCCAGTTTCAGCAACGAGCCGGGCGCCTGGGTTGATGAGCTTGAGGGCGTGCAGTTCGCGAACCGGGGGGACCACAACTTCCTGCGGATGCGCGAGGGTGACTACGACATTGTCGTGTCGACGCCTCGCATCGCCGACAAACCGGGCGGCCCGGACCTGACATTGCTCATCGTCGGCCTGGGACTTTCGTTCCTGCTGCTCGGTTACCTGGCAGTTCAGTGGCTCTTCCGGCCGATCAGCGACATTCGACAGGGGGCCGCATACATCGGTCGTGGTCGCTTCAATCACCGCATCACGACTATACGCAGCGATCAGCTTGGGGATCTTGCGGCCGATATCAACAAACTCGCCGGCGACGTCGAGAACATGCTCGATGCCAAACGTGCGCTGTTGCTGGGCATCAGTCACGAACTCCGTACGCCGCTCTCGCGAATGCGCCTCGGCCTCGAATTTATCGACGACGATGAGAATCGCGAAAAGCTCAGGGCCGAGATCATTGAAATGGAGAAGATCGTCGTGTCGCTGCTCGAGGCCGAGCGACTCAACGAACGTCACGCGAAGCTGAACCGAACGGAGGTTACGATCAGCGAGCTTGTCGCCGCGCTTGTCGACGATTTCTTCGACCGCCATCGGCACCGCATCGACATCAAGCCGGGTGACCCCGACATCACCGCTCACGTTGACGAAGCGCGAATTACGCTCATGCTAAAAAACCTGGTCAGCAACGCGCTGCGCTACTCGGACAAGGAGCACGGGCGGGTTACCGTCTCCGCAGAGGCGACGGGTTCCGAGCTCGTCTTCGTGGTCTGCGACAACGGACCCGGAATCGCCGTTGAGGACGCCGAGCGGATCGGCGAGCCCTTCTATCGCGCCGATCCGTCGCGCGCACGTCAGACGGGCGGGACCGGGCTCGGTCTGTATCTGGCAACGCTCGTTGCGACGGCCCATGGGGGTCAGCTCAGGCTCGTGAACCCCGGCGAGCAGGGCGCCTGCTTCGAAATCAGACTACCGAGGGTGTCGCGGTCAGGCGCCTGAAGGCCTCCATTGGAGGCCTTTTCTTTCGTACATAACTTGCTGTTTCATGGACGGTTTTGACTTTTCGATCAAATGATATCAAAATAATATCAATTTGATGCAGGAGAGGAGGGCATCATGATTCGTGAAAACGTCAGAACGGTTTCATCCGGTTACCTGATGCTGCTGGTGCTTGCGCTGGCCCAGCTGGGATTCGGCTACATGGTCTATGTGCAGCTCAAGGCGATGTCGGTTGGCGGGGTCATCGCAGGCGTGCTTCTGTCTATCGTCGTGATCGTTCTGTGGGCCGGACTTTTCATGGTCCATCCGAACGAGGCGAAAGTGCTGCAGTTGTTTGGCAAATACGTAGGAACCGTGCACGATTCCGGCCTCAAGTGGGCCAACCCGTTTTACATGAAAACGGCGGTATCCACACGCGTGCGCAACTTCGAAAGCAGCAAGCTCAAAGTGAATGATTCACGGGGCAGCCCGATCGAGATTGCGGCGGTGGTCGTCTGGAAGGTATTCGATACGGCCGAGGCGCTGTTCGAAGTCGATGACTATGAAGAGTTCGTGCATATCCAGAGTGAATCGGCGTTGCGCAACCTATCCACGACCTATCCATACGAGCCGCATGAAGACGAGGGTATCGCGCTGCGCAGCCACCCTGTCGACATTGCGCAGTCACTTCGCGACGAGATCCAGGATCGGCTCGAAAAGGCCGGCGTCACCGTGATCGAGGCGCGTATCAGCCATCTTGCGTATGCACCCGAGATCGCCAACGCAATGCTCAGGCGGCAACAGGCCTCGGCGATCATTGCGGCGCGCACGAAGATCGTGGCGGGAGCAGTGAGCATGGTCGAGATGGCGCTGGACCAGCTGTCAGTCAAGC
>JAAUXY010143593.1_pt1 | contig 10261 bp, 7 predicted proteins | sample 7278121 | NCBI WGS metagenome assembly JAAUXY01 (sample SAMN14350117, study PRJNA611818) | marine sediment metagenome | isolation source: surface marine sediment (1.8m) | place: French Polynesia: Moorea | collected 2018-08
ATGGGGGACGACGGCCTCGGCGTGCATGCCCTTGATTTGGTGCGATCCAGAGAACTTCCTGGCGAAGTGGATACATTGGAAGGAGGTACATCGCTTATTCAAGCACTTCCTGATTTGACAGGATACGAGAAGCTCATACTGCTCGACGCTGTCGAAACGGATGAAGACGGCGTGGTCGTGATCCGAAACCCCGAGTTTGCCGGCCCCCTGCACAATGCGATCTCGCTCCACGAGCTAGGCGTAGAAGAGGCGCTGAGACTTCTCCTCTTTGAAACGGAGTATCTGCCTGAAGTGGTTATCATGGGAGTGCGCCCGGAGAAGATAGCCTTCGGTATAGATCTCTGCGCGGCGACCTCTGCAAGAATCCAAAGGCTGGCGGACACCGTCATAGACGAAATCCGTCGGGACCAGCCTGCCTTATAGGGATACATGCCACATAGCTAGGGAAAACATCGCCAAGGTCTGGACTTTGGCCATTTTGGATTTAAGGGAATAGAGGCGGCAGAGGTAGTTGTGGTGTACCCTAGCAACTCGGCTTTGGCCATATCTCGTTCCCAAGCTCTTACGTGGGAATGCATACCTCATTTCCTTCTTCCAATCCAAGTAACATCTGCGTCCCCAAACAGATGCATGGAGGCGATGATACTTATTTGATGAATTTTTCCAATGCCACCGCCGCAACTTTAAACTCCGGCGTATTGGCATCCAGATCCAGAATACCACTGGTGAGTTGATTGATTGCCACCTCGGGAAAATGGAAAGTGGTAAACACCACCCCGCTTTTCACCTCTTCAGATATCCTGGCCTTTAGATGCGTTTGTCCTTGGCGTGAACGTAAGATTACATCATCTTGATCAGTAATCCCATATTGCTTTGCATCGACCAGGTTGATCAATAACTCATCATGGCTCATCAGATCGATATTGGGAGTACGCCGCGTCATGGAACCACAGTTATAGTGTTGCAAGCAACGCCCGGTAGTTAAGATCAGCGGATACTCTGCCATATCATCGCCCCGCAGTTCCGGTGTCTCGACAAAATCAGTAAAGACGAATTTACCCTTGCCGCGTTTGAATTGTTCTGTATGTAAAATTTTTGTATCAGATCCGTCCTCTTTTACTGGCCACTGTTTACCATTGTCACCCAGTTCATCCCATTTCACGCCGGCGAAGAACGGTACCACACGGGCAATCTCATCCAATAAGATTGCGGCGTCATATCCGGCCTGGGGGCAACCCATACGATTCATGACATCCACCAGGATCTGACCATCCGGCCGCGTGCCTTCCAAAGGTGGGACCACTTGTTGTACACGTTGTATGCGCCGTTCCCCATTGGTAAAGGTGCCATTTTTTTCCAGATGCGATGAGGCCGGTAAGACAACGTCGGCCATGCTGGTGGTTTCGGTCATGAAGATCTCTTGCACCACGAGAAAGTCCAGTTGCTTTAGTGCACTGCGTACATGGGTGATATCGGGATCGGTTTGCAGGATATCCTCACCCATGATCCATAGTGCCTTGAGTTTGCCTTCCGCGGCGGCGTGGATCATCTCCGGTGTGGTCAAACCGGGTTCGGATGGAACCGGCTGGCCATACTGTTTTTCATATTGCTCACGCATCGCAGGATCAGCCACGTCCAGATAGCCCGCCCCCAGCTCGGGCTGCACACCCATATCGGCTGCCCCCTGCACATTGTTCTGTCCCCGCAAGGGATTCACACCGACACCGGGGCGACCGATATTACCTGTCATCATGGCAATGGCCGAGAGCAACATGACACCGCGGCTGCCTTGATAGTGTTCGGTCAGACCAAGACCATGGAAGGACATGGCCTTATCAGCCCGGCCATAAATCAATGCCGCCTCACGCACCCGTTGCCGATCAACGCCGGTGACCTGTTCTAACCTATCCAAATCAATGTTCAATGCCGCCTGTTTAAATTCGGCGAAGCCCTCAGTACGTTGTCGCACGAAGTCTTCATCCACCAGTCCTCCCTGAATCAGGTAATAGATAAACATATCCAGCAGCGCCACATTGGTACCGGGACGGAGTTGCAAGTGGATGGTGGCATAATCGGTGAGTCCAATGCGCCGTGGGTCGATGACGATCATGGAGATACCCTTCATGGCCCGTTGCCGCATCCTCGCGCCGGTGACGGGATGGGCCTCGGTGGAATTGGCTCCCACTAACAATATACAGTTAGTGAGTTCGATATCATCGATGGAGTTTGTCGCAGCACCGGTACCAAAGGCGGTGCGCATGCCAAAGGCGGTGGGGGCATGACACACCCGTGCGCATCCGTCGATGTTATTGTTACCAATGACCACGCGCATGAATTTCTGCATTAGATAGTTTTCTTCATTTGTGCAACGCGATGATGAGATACCCGCGATAGACTGGGCCCCATGGGTTGCCTTGATCTCATTGAATCGTTGTACGATATGATCGAGGGCCTCATCCCAACTCACAGGTTGCAGTTCACCCTCTTTGCGTAAGAGGGGTGCGCGGAGGCGTTCGGGATGGTCATGATAGGCGAAGGCATAACGTCCCTTGACACAAGCATGGCCACGATTCACCTCGGCATCATCCACTGTATCGATGGCCTTAATGTGGTCATCCTTTAACAGGACTTCGAGATTACAACCGACACCGCAATAGGTGCATACCGTGCGTACTCGTCGATCGGCGTTGAACGTCTTGGTACGGAAGCGATCCGTCAAGGCATTGGTGGGACAGGTCTTGACGCAACGACCACAGGCGACACACTCTGAGTCTTTAAAGGTTTGATCCAGTGAGGCAATGACACGAACATGATGACCTCGACCATGCATGGCAAGCACCATCTCACCTTGGATCTCATCACAGGCACGAATACAGCGATAACAATGGATACACTCGTTAGCATCATAATGGATGTAGGGATGACTTTGGTCTAGTGTAAACTTTTTCGTTGTCTTGGGAAAACGGGTGGTCTTGATGTCGAGTTGTTGCAGCAGCTTTTGAAAGGGTGTGGGCAACTCATCCGTTAGAGGCTGTCGTGCATCATCTGGATAATCACTTAACAGCAATTCCATAATGGTCTGCTGCAGTTTTTCAATTCGTGTTGAGTGGATATAGATATACTGTCCAGTTTCGACCTCCGTATGACATGCTGCCATGATGCGTCTTGGACCATCGGCAGACATGGTCACCTCCACACTACACATGCGACAACTACCAAAGGGTTCCAGTGCCTCATCATGACAAAGTACCGGGATGGTGTCCCGTCCGACATGGCGAGTGGCAAACTGATAGATGGTTTCTCCCGAGGTAAAGGGATAAGCCTGGCCATCAATAAAGGCAGAATAGGAATGTTTGGATTGTGGTGAGGATAGAGTCATGTGTCTGTCCTCTGGGTAAAATAATCCGCAAGTTCTTCGGCAAAGTAATAGAGAATGTTGCCTAATGGCAAGGGCAAACCACCCCCCAGTCCACAGAGCGAACCTGCCTCCAGGGTGTCAAGTAGATCACGAAAGGTCTCGTTCTCGACGGGATTTTCCTTTGACGCTGCCATTAACATGTCGTAACCCTTTTTTGTCCCCAAACGGCACGGCACACATTTACCGCAGGACTCATTTGCCATGTAGGCAAAGAGATAGCGCAGGAGATCGATCATGGGGAAATCTTGCGGAATACCGATGATACTGGCATGGCCGAGTTGAAAGCCGTGTTGGCAGAATGAATCAAAGTCAAGAGATAAGTCTGACACTTTATGCAAGGGTATGACACAACCTAATGGTCCACCGATCTGGGCTGCCTTTACGGCAGAATGAAAGCCACCACCATATTCGTTAAAGACCTGTTGTAGCGGTGTGCCAAATTCCACTTCGTGCACACCGGGATGGTTAAAGCTGTGATCCAGGGAGACGAGTTTCGTGCCGGTACTCTGCGCTGTCCCCATGGCGGCAAACGCCTTTCCACCGTGTTGTAAGATCCAGGGCACAGCAGCGAAGGTTTCCACATTACTCAGTAAGGTGGGTTGACTAAACAACCCCTCCTCGGTTGGGTACGGTGGTCGTGTGCGGACTTCCGGGCGCAGTCCTTCAATGGAATTCAGTAAGGCCGTCTCTTCACCACAGATATAGGAACCGGCACCATGGATAACCCGGAACCGAACCTGGCTTTGGGTAAAGGCCGGCGTCTGCTCAAAGGCCTGAATCGCTTCACGCACGCGTTGTTGAGCTTGTGGGTATTCGGCGCGGATATAAAGATAGGCGGTATCGGCACCGACTGCATGGGCTGTGGCCAACATACCCGCGAGCACATGCTGTGGTTGTTCCTCTAACAGATAGCGATCAGAAAAGGCACCAGGGTCGCCCTCATCACCATTGCAGACAATATATTTTTGTCCCGCTGGTGTGTTGGCACAGGCGATCACTTTTTCACCAAAGTGAAAACCGGCACCGCCACGGCCGCGTAGTCTTGAATCAGTGAGTTCTGCGATTACCTTTTGTGCATCAATCAGGATACGGTTGTAAAAGCCAGCAAGGTCACCGATCGCATCTGTAAACAGGGAACAAGTTGCAGCATTATAATAAGGTATTTGCTGTGGCGTTGACTCCCTTTCTGGGCTGGATTTAACGTCAAAAGTCTGTTCCCCCTGCCAGTAAGCGCCACCGTGGTAACAATGGCCAAGACAGGCCACCTCACCGATCTCATCCTGACTGAATCTTCTTAAAAATTTTTCCTGGATTTGTTTTTGGTTACCTGCCAACATGCAGGCGATCCCGTTGCAAACATAGACCCGTTTGCCACAGTTATTTTCATGGAGAAAATCATAGAATGAACTCGCACCAAGCAATGACGCAGGGGAGATGAGTCGTTCTTTTGATATCGAACGTAACTGACCATCTTGAGGAGAGCCAGTTTTATCTGAGACCTCCGTTATTGCCTCGAAGAGGGTGGTACCTTTTATATTACGAGCACTTATGGCACGAATATTCTTTGACATCGGTTCATATTCCTCCCTTCAAAAACAGGCTATATTCAGATGATTCTCTTTCCTATGTCGAGTCCCGTCCCGTGCGATTATATACCCAAATGGAGTTATCCTTTGTTCATGGCCAGGGAGTTCCTAGCAGAGATTTTGGAACCACTGAAACGGGAGAGCACAGAATGAATGCCCGATGGCACAAAAAACGCCCACACCACCCCGACGGTACGGCGGAAAATCTGCAGATCGGGGCTGCCGGAACGGGAGCTTGCCCAGTGTCACGCCCTGAACCGCGCCATGGTGTGCAAGTAGAGGGCTCGCGATAGTTGGAATGTATATTATTTCATTCGAACCTCCGCTCACGTACACATGATGCACTCCACCAATAGCACAAATTTTGTCATCCAATACCAAAAGTGAAAAATCATGCCTTCCAGGGTGCCCTCCACTACGGCCCAGCTTTCTCCAACACCTTGGGGATATGATGCTCCCAGCCTAAGGCCATGATGTGGATGCCCTGGCACAAGTCCTTTAATTCTCTGATTAAACGGGCGGCGATCTCAACGCTTTTTACCGCCCGCTGCGCTTTGTCTACGCCGGCCATCTCACGAATGATGCCATTAGGAACCTTGACCCCCGCCACATTTTTATTCATGTAGCTGGCCATCCCTGCGGATTTCAAGAGCACGATTCCCGCGATTACCGGAACCTGAAATTGTTCACACTGTTCCATGAAGGATGCAAATCTGGCGGTATCGAAAACCGCTTGCGTCTGAAAGAACTGGGCTCCGACTTTGATCTTTTTCTCCATCTTGATGAGCTGAGGCTCCACTGGCTCAACACAGGGGGTTACGACCGCTCCTTTGAAGAATTCTGGCTTCCCATCGAGCTCGTTGGCGGACATGTCTTTGCCCGACTCGAGCTCCGAGAATGCCTGAAGTAGTCCTACGGAATCCAGATCGAACACGCCTGCTGCCTGGGGATGATCGCCCAGTGTCTGGTGATCTCCCGTAAGCGCCAAAACATTGCGGATACCCAGCCCGTACGCAGAGAGTGCATCTGACTGCAGGGCGATCCGGTTTCTATCCCGGCACACCATCTGCAGCACCGGCTCAATGCCACGATCCAGAAGCAGCCGGCACATAGCCATGGACCCGAAACGCATCACCGAGCTCTGATTATCAGTAACATTGACAGCGCAGCACCTGTCCTTGAGGTATTGTTCCGCCTCGTGAAGACAAGGACTCACATTCGTACCTTTGGGAGGACCTATTTCGGCGGTAATCACGAAGTGGCCATGGGCGATTCTCTGTTTAAGATGGCTGAGACTCATGCCAAACTTCCTGAATCCGTTTCGACAAAACGAAAAATCGTGAATATTATAGCCCGGAAAAGGATCGGGATCATGGTTCCCCGACCTCCTGGTCGATCGCCCAGTAGAGGGTACTGCGCCTTGCAACGCTTGGAATCCGCTTCGAGTTATCCCTCGGGGGCACAATCCTTTTCATCAGATCCAGCCTGCTAACCGTTTTCAAACGTTGGTAAATCTGGGCCCAAGCGCAGGGCCGGCCCGCTTCAACTTCGCACTCACCGTCATCGGTGGTACCACCGCACGGACCGTTGACAAGACCTTTTGCACAAGCCACCACAGGACAGATGCCTCCCGTGTAGCCCAGCAGGCAATCGCCGCACTGCGCACATTTTTCAGCGCCGGGCCAGAGTCCGAAGGACCCGCCCATGGACAGGGTATTTGACGCCGGGAAAACCGGCTTATCCACTACGGCTGCGACCACTTGAACGCCCACCCCGCAGGAAAACACCAGAATGCCGTTCGAAGAATTCACCCCTTGAATCTGCCGCACCAACCTCGTTCCGGTGGACACCTTGTTGCAGAGGAGATCCATGTTCGCTATTCCCGTAACACGTTTCCCGTATTCCCTCAGACTCTCGGCGGCCCGGGAGGTGACATCGCGCCCTGCGCTCGCGCACACTTCGGCACAGCCATTACATCCCACAAGGTATACATTCTTAACGCCTTCCAAAAGCCCCAAGATCTCTTCCAACGGCTTCATTTCAGAAACAAGCATTGTGATCCCTCGTCATGGTTTCTTATGAAATACAGTATTGGCCAGTCCTGCGTCCCCTATGGTCAACGGCATGTACTGCGCAAGCCAGGCATGGATCAAAGGACCTGACGATTCTGACGACTTCATAAGGATTCTTCTCATCTCTGACTTTCGTGCCCACTATTGCCTGTTCCATTGGGCCGGGATTCCCGTTGGCGTCCTTGGGGGAAGCGTTCCAGGTCGTGGGTACCACAAGCTGATAATTGTCGATTTTGCGGTCCCTGATTCTGGTCCAGTGCCCGAGCGCTCCCCTGGGGCCCTCGGTTAGCCCTGCGCCTTCGGCTTCCTGAGGGAGTTCATAATCGACGTAGACGGGTTCATCGGGTTTGATCTGCATTACCCACTCGGCCATAGCATCGGCGAGTATCTCGGCCTCAATCGCTCGTGCCGCATGCCGTCCGCTAACTGAAAAAAGATCTTCCAGGTTGACGGCAGCAGCCGAAAGCACACCCTCGATGAGGTCTCTGATTTGAGAATGGCCCGAAAGGTAAGCCGTCAGCATCCGAGCAAGCGGTCCGACTTCGGTGACCTTATTATCGTAGCGCGGCGATTTGATCCAGGAATATGCTCCTTTCTTGTCCTCGGCAGGAATCGTTTCTTCCCTGGATGGATGCATATCGCCGCCTTGCTCATCGTACCAGGAGTGGGTCACATATTCGCTAATCTTGGATACATCGACATCGCGTTTCGTGAGGGAAGCGTCCACGATCCCTTGGGGCAGGAATCTCTTGCGACGCACCGGATCATTACTTCCCCCCTTAAGATCAAACGCACCGTAGCACAATAACGTCTCGGCGCCTTTTCCGATGGCGAAATAGTCCTTATACGCTGCAGCAATAGCGAGAACGTCGGGCATATAAACATTCTCGATGAAAGCGCGTATCTCGTTCACGCTGTGGTAAAAGGCCGTAATCTTGTCTACTGTAGGTGTTGCCGTGACACCACCAGGAACAATCCCCATGTCATGGGGCATTTTGCCCCCGAATATCGCCAGCATTTCGTGGGTCTTGCGCCGCATTCGAAGTGCCTCGATGTAGTGCGCCGTCAAAACCCTGTTTGCCTTAGTAGAAAGTCGGTAACCGCCCTCCAAACGAGGCGTGAACGGTTCAAGCGTTCCGCGGGCAAGGAAGTTTCTCACGGACTGTAGGTCAGAGTTGCTACCTTCATAGTCCGCAGCGGCGGTAATGTCCACGTAATCCAGGGCAGCCAGGTGATAGAAATGCAGGATGTGCGACTGTAGGCAGTTAGCCCCCAGTATCAGGTTCCGGATGATTCTTCCGTTGTCGGTAAGCTGCCCATCAATACCGAAGGCCTGATCCAGCGCCAACGCCGAAGCGGTGGCGTGGACGGCAGGACACACGCCGCACACGCGCTGAGTAATCTTCTGGGCGTCCCTAGGGTCTCTCCCTTTCAACATCATTTCGAACCCTCTGAACATGACTCCGGAGCAACTGGCCTCTTTGACCTCGCCCCCGTCGATGATCGCTTGGACCTTCAAGTGCCCTTCGATTCTCGTTACCGGGTCTATGATGATTCTTCCCACAATGATGCCTCCCAAACACGCTATCCTTCACTAATGGACTATGTATGGACAATAACCCAGCATTCGGGCATCGCCGCCGGTGCAACAAAACCCCCACATAATTTGCCGCTTTGTCCAAAGTCCAAAACATTTGGCTATCGACTGACTATCGAAGAAATGCACCAGCCTTATTCACGGGTTGCAACTTGCCTGAGTCGTCTTTGCGCAGCGCCGGTGCGTGAACACACGGGGTCTTTTCGTAGAACGGAGACGTGCCGTCTGGAAATTCAGGTTCACAGCAGCCTATGCAGGGATGGTTATTGTCGATACACCAGTTTATCCCCTCGTTCCACTTCCGGAGTGGACAATCGGCGTAGGTCTGCGGCCCGCGGCATCCGACCAGATACAAGCAATATGGCTCGGAGGGAGTTTTCGCGAATCTGCATGCATCGAAGTACCCGCGCCGGGGACAGCTTTCGTGAATCAACTTTCCGTAGAACGACTTAAGTCGGCCAAGCTCATCCACTTCTTCGAGACCGGGCAATCCGTAAAGCATCAGATGCGATACAGTCCCCAGGAACCAATCGGGATGGGGGGGACAACCGGGCACGTTGATCAGCGGTGTTTCTATTCCTTCTCGCCTGAAAAATTCCACGACTCCCACCGACTTCGAATAATTGGGGCGCGCTGCGGAAATTCCGCCAAAACAGGCACAACTCCCCACGGCGATCACCGTCTGAGCTTTTCCGGCGAGTTCCTTGATCCTCTGGGCCACTGAGACTTCTTGGCCGTCTCTTTCCCCGACTATGCAACATGTCGCTCTCAAAGGAATCGATCCCTCTACGACCAAGATGTAGTCGGCTGTTGCCTCGGTGACACTGTTCAGAATCTCAACGACCGGATGGCCCTGGCCCGCCATGAGCGTGGCTTGAAACCTAAGGTTGATATGGTGGCCCGGTACAATCTGGTCGAGCAGGACCGAATTGATCTCGGGCCGCGTGCTGTTGATCACGGAAATGGTGCAGCCGCTACAGGAGGCTGCTTGGATCCACACCACAGCATGTTCTTTAATGGTAGTAGCCATCGGGTGCCAAATTCCTGTGCGTATCTGTCTTCTGGCTTCTTCTCGTCGCCCCACGTTAATGACTGTGCCGGAAAACCCTTTCATATCGCTGTCCTCCCGACATCAAGCACACAGCCGGCTCGCGGCTGGCAATGCACCGCTCCCGCACAAACGACAGGCCCCGCGAGACTCATGTCCTCGTGGACGAGTCCGCTAAGCGCTGCTAATTCTTGTTCTTTAGAATTACGGTCTCTGTCGGGCAACCCGTCGATCTTCTCGTTGAACATCTCGAGGTGCCCGTGAACGGGGAGCGAACTTAGCCCGGCGATCTCGCAGCGCTTATACTCAGTGTTTGCCTCCTAATTGCACCGCCGCTACGCTATACCCGCCGCATGAGGAAATTCGGTTTTCCTTAGACGGGCCTGGCAGAGCCTTGATAGGAGAGTCGGTGACATGCGTGTCGCCATCAAGCTTACAAGGGTGTATATTGGTTAGAGTCCAGTCATTTGCCCCAGATAAGGTCAAGTTTGCCGAAACTCCAAAAATATACTATATATTAATAAATAAATAATAACTAAT
>JAAUXY010186009.1_pt1 | contig 10261 bp, 7 predicted proteins | sample 7278121 | NCBI WGS metagenome assembly JAAUXY01 (sample SAMN14350117, study PRJNA611818) | marine sediment metagenome | isolation source: surface marine sediment (1.8m) | place: French Polynesia: Moorea | collected 2018-08
CCGGCAGCGGCAGAATCATGAGCATCAGCGAGACCAGGATGGTGACAAGCACCGGGAGCACGCGTGAGGAACGATCCCTAGTCATCGCCTTCGATTTCCTCGACCGGATCAACGGCCGGCTTTGACCAGATCAGCATGACTTCGCGAACCTGGTCGAGCGTCGCCGACGGCGTTGCGGAAACGTCGGCAAACGCTTCCTGCGGTATGCGGTTTACCGAGGAAACGACAGCAACCGGGTAGCCGGCCGGAAATGCGCCGCCGAGACCGGACGTCACCAGGAGATCCCCGGGCTGGATATCCGCATTGTTGGCAAGGAACGGCAGGTCGAGCCTGTTGAATTCCCCGGTCCCGCGCGCGATAGTCCGTAAACCGTTGCGATTGACGATGACCGGCAGGGCGTGGTCGTTGTCACTGATCAGGATCGCCTGTGCGGTCATCAATCCGGTTTCGATTACCTGGCCGACCACACCATTGGCGTCGACGATGGCCTGGCCGTCGTAAACGCCGTCGCGGCTACCGACGCCGATGACCACGTTGTGCTCGTAAGGATTGGCGTCCACCGACAGGATTTCGGCCACGCGAATCTCATCTCTGACGCGTTCGCGTGCATCGAGCAGGGCGCGAAGCCTCGCATTCTCGGCTTCGAGTGCCGTCAGCCGTTGCAGCCGCGCGTTGGTCAGCAATCGTTCGGCCTTCAGCCGGCTGTTTTCGAGCTGCAACTCGTTGCGACTGGTGCTCGCATCGCCCATCCATTCCCACAGTCGCACCGGTGAGTCGACAACGAGCCGTACTGGATACATGGCCGCACTGATCGTCTTGCGCACCGCATCAAGGTGATGATAGCGATGATCCAGGTTCATCAGCAGGATGCTGAGGAATATCAGAGACAAGACGCGGACGCCAAGCGCCGGGATTCTTGCAGGGCTGCTGTCAGTGCCTCTTGCCATCGAGGCCTGCGCTTACTCCAGACCGAATACGGACGGCCCGTGCTCATCGATGAGTTCGATGACGCGGCCGCCGCCGCGAGCGACGCAGGTGAGCGGCTCATCGGCAATGACAACAGGCAGGCCGGTCTCCTCCATGAGCAGCTTGTCGAGATCGCGCAGCATCGCGCCACCGCCGGTGAGCACGATACCTCGTTCGGCGACATCGGCGCCAAGTTCTGGCGGCGTTTGTTCCAGCGCTTCCTTGACCGCTCCGACGATACCCTGAAGCGGCTCCTGCAGGGCCTCCAGGATTTCGTTCGAATTGAGAGTGAAACTCCGTGGCACACCCTCGGAGAGGTTCCGACCCTTTACGGAGATCTCGAGTACTTCCTGGCCGGGAAACGCGGAACCGATTTCGTGCTTGATGCGTTCCGCCGTCGCTTCGCCAATCAAGATGCCGTAGTTGCGGCGCACGTAGTTCGTGATGGCCTCGTCGAAACGGTCTCCGCCGATTCGGACCGACGCAGCGTAGACGATGCCGTTGAGCGAAATGACGGCAACCTCCGACGTGCCGCCGCCGATATCGAGAACCATGGAGCCGCGTGCCTCGTGCACGGGCATGCCAGCGCCTATAGCAGCAGCCATCGGCTCGTCGATCAGGTGCACCTTGCGGGCGCCTGCGCCCTCGGCGGATTCGCGAATTGCGCGACGTTCGACCTGGGTCGACCCGTACGGCACGCAGATCAGTACCCTGGGACTCGGACGGAAGTAGCGTGACGAATGGGCTTTCCGGATGAAGTGCTGCAGCATCTTCTCGGTGACCGTAAAGTCAGCGATGACGCCGTCCTTGAGGGGGCGGATGGCGGTGATATTGCCCGGTGTACGACCCAGCATGTTCTTCGCTTCGGCACCGACGGCTTCGACCACCCGACCGCCGCGGCCCGTGTCTTCGCGAATGGCCACGACCGACGGCTCGTTGAGGACGATGCCGTGGCCGCGCGAGTAAATGAGGGTGTTCGCGGTGCCAAGATCGATCGACAGGTCATTGGAAAAATAACCCAGGATATTCTTGAACATGTAGGGTGGGGTCTCGCCAAACGATTAGCGGCCTAATCTAACAATGCGCACGACATTGCACAAGGCGGCGTGTATCATTGCGCCCCCTCAACCAGAGCCGTTTTTTCCCGCAACAAACCCCGGATCTTAACGCCGTGTCTCTCGATAAAGATCAGGTTCATCACATCGCGATGCTGGCGAGGCTGAAGGTCGCCGACGACGAGTTCGCCGAGACCGTCGACAAGCTGTCGCGGATCGTCGATTTCGTGGATCAGCTGTCTCAGGCTGCGACTGACGACGTCGTGCCGATGGCGCATCCGCTGCACGAAACCCAGCGACTCCGCTCGGACACCGTCACCGAATCCGACCAGCGTGACCACATCCAGAAGAACGCACCATCGGTCAGCGACGGTTTGTACCTCGTGCCGAAGGTCATCGAGTAATGGCGGGCTTGCACACACAGACGCTGACCGAGCTCAAGGCGGGTCTGGACGCCGGCGAATTCTCGTCCGTCGAGGTGACACAGGCGCTGCTCGATCGAATCGGTTCACTCGACGAGAGGATCAACGCTTTCGTCACGGTGACGGCAGAGCAGGCGCTCGCCTCAGCGAAAAAGGCCGACGATGCCCGTGCGTCTGGCAATGCAGGCGTGCTGAACGGTTTGCCCCTCGTTCACAAGGACATCTTCTGCACGCGGGACGTGCTGACCACCTGTGGTTCGAAGATGTTGAGCAACTTCGTGTCGCCGTATGATGCAACGGTGGTCGAGCGACTGGACGCGGCAGGTGCCGTCGTGCTCGGCAAGGCAAACATGGACGAGTTCGCGATGGGATCGTCGAACGAGACCAGTTTCTTCGGGCCGGTTCGAAACCCATGGAACCACGACTGCACCCCGGGCGGCTCGTCGGGTGGCTCGGCCGCCGCCGTCGCGGCTCGCATGGCGCCCGCGGCCACCGGTACCGATACCGGCGGTTCCATCCGCCAGCCGGCCGCGTTGACAGGCACCACCGGCCTGAAGCCGACCTACGGCCGCGTATCCCGCTACGGCATGATCGCGTTTGCGTCGAGCCTCGATCAGGCCGGAACCATTACGCGTGATGCCCGCGATGCTGCGCTCTTGCTCGGGGTCATGGCCGGGTTCGACAAACGCGATTCGACGTCGATCGATCATCCGGTGCCCGACTATGCCGCGGGGCTGTCCGAATCGGTGAAAGGTCTGAAGATTGGCATCGTCCAGGAGCACTTCGACGAGGGACTGGACAAGGAGACGGGCCAGGCGGTCCGCGAAGCACTGGCCGTGCTCGAGTCGGATGGCGCGACGCTGATCGACGTGCACCTGCCGAACATCGACCTTTCGGTGCCCACCTACTACGTCGTGGCGCCGGCCGAATGCTCGTCCAATCTGTCGCGTTTCGATGGCGTCCGGTTTGGTCACCGCGCGGAGAATCCGGATGACCTGTTCGACCTGTATTGCCGCAGCCGGGGTGAGGGTTTCGGTGCCGAGGTCAAGCGTCGCATCATGACCGGCACCTACGTGCTGTCGGCGGGCTACTACGACGCCTATTACCTGAAAGCCCAGAAGGTACGGCATCTCATTGCGGATGATTTCAAGAAGGCGTTCGAAGATGTCGACGTGATCGCGGGCCCGACGACGCCGACGCCTGCGTTCCGGCTGGGTGACAAGACGGACGACCCGATTACGATGTACCTGAACGATATCTACACGATCGGCGCCAACCTCGCGGGGCTGCCAGGCATGTCCGTTCCCTGTGGAATGGTCGACGGCTTGCCGGTGGGCCTGCACCTGGTCGGACCGCACTGGGGCGAGGAAATCCTGCTTCGTTGCGCGCATCACTACCAGAGCCTGACGGACTGGCACCAAGCCTGCCCGGAGGAGTACCTGTGAGCTGGGAAGTCGTCATCGGGCTCGAGATTCACGCGCAGCTTGCGACAAGCAGCAAGATCTTCTCCGGCGCATCCACGGCGTATGGCGCGAATCCCAACACGCAGGCTTGTCTCGTCGATCTCGGCTACCCGGGTGTCTTGCCGGTGCTCAACGAAGAAGTGGTGCACATGGCCTGCATGTTCGGCCTCGCGGTAAACGCGACGATCGCACCGCGATCAGTATTCGAACGCAAGAACTACTTCTATCCGGACTTGCCGAAGGGATACCAGATCAGCCAGTACGAATTGCCCATTGTCGAACACGGTGAGCTGTTCATCGACAATGGCGACGGCGGTGAAAAGCGCATCGGCATTACGCGGGCCCATCTGGAGGAGGACGCCGGCAAGTCGATTCATGAAGGCCTGCAGCGGTCCTCGGGGATCGACCTCAATCGTGCAGGCACGCCCTTGCTGGAAATCGTCTCGGAACCGGATATCCGGTCCGCGAAGGAAGCGGTTGCCTACATGCGCAAGATCCACACGATCGTTCGCTACCTTGGCATCTGCGACGGCAACATGCAGGAGGGTTCATTCCGCTGCGATGCGAACGTGTCCATCCGGCCGACGGGGCAGGAGGAGTTTGGCACGCGCACCGAGATCAAGAATCTCAATTCGTTCCGCTTCGTCGAGCGCGCGATCAACTACGAGGTCGAGCGACAAATGGACGTCCTCGAGGACGGTGGCGAGGTTGTTCAGGAGACGCGGCTGTACGATTCTGAAAACGACGAAACGCGTCCGATGCGCAGCAAGGAAGAAGCCAACGACTACCGCTACTTTCCGGACCCGGACCTGTTGCCCGTCGAGATCGGCGCAGCCTACGTTGACGAAGTGCGCAAGGAGCTGCCCGAACTCCCCGATGCCAAGCGCAAGCGCTTCATCGAGGAGTACGGTCTCAAAGCAGATGATGCCGCGATCCTGACGATCAGCCGCGCGGGCGCCGATTACTTTGAAAACGCCGCACGTGCGGCAGATGCCAAGCCGCAGGTCGTCGCCAACTGGGTGATCGGGGACCTGTCCGGCGCGCTCAAACGGGATGCACTCGATATCGAACAGAGCCGCGTCTCGGCCGAGGATCTGGCAGGGCTGATCAACCGGATCACCGACCAGACGATTTCGGGCAAGATCGCCAAAGACGTGTTCGAGGCAATGTGGGCAGGCGAGGGCACGGCCGATGACGTCATTGATGCGAAAGGTCTGAAGCAGATCACCGACGACTCGGCGATCGAGGCAGTCGTCGACAAAGTCATCGAAGCCAATCCCGGCCAGGTCGCCGAGTACAGGGCGGGCAAGGACAAGCTCATCGGCTATTTTGTCGGCCAGGTCATGAAAGAAACGCAGGGCAAGGCAAACCCCGCGGCGGTCAATCAAATCCTGAAAAAGAAACTCGCCGACTAGCTGGCGGTCTCAATTGAGTCCAGACGGCCTTGGGGATGGCCTCAACTCGCTCATGTGCCTGCGTGTACACTCCGCTTTTTGGTCTATCTTCGCCTTATCTTGAACTCAAATGAGAACGTCCAGAAGGTTAGAAACTTGTCCGCAGATTCCATAGTTCCATTCGTATTCGAGTCCTTGCCGGTCCGCGGGGCGCTGATCGAAATGTCGGCGTCCTGGCAACGCATGCTCGAGGATCACGATTACGACGGCCTGATCCGTGAAACGCTCGGCCATGCCGCAGCGGCCACGGGACTCATTGCCCAGAGTCTCAAGTTCGATGGAGCCGTGACGCTGCAGATTCAGGGCGAGGGGGCCCTGCGCATGCTGGTCATGCAATGCACCAGCGACCTCGAGCTGCGCGGAATGGCTACGCCGAACCCGTCAGTGCCAGCCACGGACTTCTCGGACATCGCTCGAGTCGCTCACTGCGCAATCACTGTCGATACGGGCGAAAAGCCCTATCAGGGGATCGTCGAGATCAACCGCATTTCGCTGTCCGCAAGCCTCGAAAACTACTTCGACCGATCCGTGCAGGTGCCGAGTCACGTGGCCCTCGTCAGCGATGGCGCCAAAGCCTGCGGTCTGCTTCTGCAACAGATGCCGGGGGCGGAAGTCATTGCCATGGACGACTGGCATCGGCTGGGGTTCATCGCAGAAACGCTGTCGCTCAATGACTTCGCGAACGACGCCGGCATTGAACTGCTGCGCAAGCTGTTTGCCGAGGACGACGTGCGCGTATTCCAGGCACGACCCGTTCGCTTCAATTGCCGCTGTTCGACGGAACGGGCGGAACGAGTCCTGCGCATGCTGGGTCAGCAGGAGCTCGATGAGGCGCTCGACGAAATGGGCCTGCTGGAGGTCATTTGCGAGTATTGCGGGCGTCGGCGCGACTTCGACTCCGTGGACGTAACGAGGCTGTTCACCAACAATGTCGTTGCCGGCCCCGACTCGGTGCAATAGCAGCGCAAACGAATTTCGTCGGAGCAGCGTCCTCGCGTCGGACTCCGCTGCTACAAGCTTGTGTCACGGAATTCAACAATCCGCGCGCTACGCGCGCAGCTATCGCTCGCGCCGCCAGCGGCGCTCCCACGGTGCCTTCGATCATCCCGGGGGCCTGCGGCGCCGCGTCAATGAGTCGCGGTAGGGTCGCTCTCGGCCATCCATGGCCTTCGCGACATTCGGACTTTCCTGTCCATCACGCCGCTTCAGCGAGCGGTATTCCTACCGCTGTTGCGAGACTCGGACGGTGAGCGACGTGGCCTCCGAGCCCGCTGACCGCGCGGCGTTCAGGATCCGATCGTGTTCGAATCGGAGTCGCGACGCCCAGGCCGGCGAGCGGCAGATTACGACCAGCTCGCCGTCCTCCCGCAAGTTCGCGGCGACAATACCGTCAGCCAGATCGGCAGGCAGCTCCCGGCCGAGGGCTGTTGCAAGCTCGCCCATCTCCCTTGCGCGACGCACAACCTCGGCTAACCCCCCGTTATTACTGGGTTTTAGGAGGTTTTCGAGGCGTTTTGCTGACATAAAAATGTGACGCAGTTGGCGGTTTTGAGCCCTGCCGAGTGATCTTGTTCACCCTTCTCGAGGGGTCACCTTGTAATAAAAACGGACATTATGCATAGTTTCGAACACGATAAAGGCATACCCGTCGAAAGACGGGGTCGCAAATCCACCGGTCTAAGGGATTCGATCCTAGGACAGCGGGGCTACCGAAGTGAGCAGGGACAGCAGACCGACAATAACCAGCAGCTACGGGGGACACCTTCGATCCCCGGGCAATAGTGTCTGCGAGTTTACAAGAATAACTACGTATTCAAAGCGTCCGGGGCCAACTCGATGAACGTCGTAATTCTCGGCAAGGGCTTCTCCAAGCCCCGACAGGTCAGCCTGTCCGGCATTGCAGCCGGCGCGATCTGTTTTGCCGTCGCCGTCGTCGTCGCAGCCTCCGGATTCCTGATCGGCGCGTGGCATTCCGAACGAACCGGGTCGGGCGTCAGCGTCAACGATTTCGCGAGCATCAACACGGAGCTGGACCAGCAACGCGACAACATCAACGATATTCGTCAGCAAAACGAAGACACGCTTGATGCACTCGCCATTCGCATCGCCCAGATGAACGCGCGCATTATCCGGCTTGACGCGCTCGGCCGACGCCTCACCGAGATGGCGGACATCGACGAAGGCGAGTTCGATTTCAATTCCGAGCCGGCGCTGGGTGGTCCGGAGGAACCGATGGCGGGGTCGGCTGCGATCCCCGAAGTCGTCGAGGCCATGCAGTCGCTCGATACGCAACTCAACAGCCGCGAAGCGCAGCTGGACGTGCTCGAGTCCGTGCTGATGAACCAGCAGCTCAAGGATCGCGTCTATCCGCAGGGCCGACCGGTCAATTCCGGCTGGATTTCGTCGTACTTCGGAAGGCGTACGGATCCGTTTACCGGCAAGCCGGCAAACCACACGGGCATCGATTTCGCCGGCAAACTCGGCGCCGAGATCGTTGCCGTGGCGGACGGGGTCGTTACCTGGTCCGGTGATCGATTCGGTTACGGCATCATGGTCGAGATCAATCACGGCAACGGCTACGCGACACGCTATGCGCACAATTCCGAGAATCTGGTCCAGGTCGGCGACGAGGTGAAGAAAGGCCAGAAAGTGGCGCTCATGGGCAGAACGGGCCGCGCGACCGGGCCAAACCTGCATTTCGAGGTGCTCCGCAACGGCCGCCGGGTGAACCCGGTCAACTTCATTCGCGAATCCTCGAAGTAAGTCCCGATACCCCTTTGATTTTCCCGATTAGCCCCTAAATCCCGGGAATGGCGCGGGACGCCCTCGTCATGGGCGCCAATGGTGACGAAAACCCGTGAAATTTTGCGGTTTGGCCGTAGAATAAGCGGCTTTATTTTTGGACGGGCAGAACACTAGTGGCCGGTTTCCTGACAAAGCTATTCGGCAGCCGCAACCAGCGCCTGCTGCGCCAGTACGGCAAGGTCGTGAAGCAGATCAACGACCTAGAGGAGGGCATCCAGGCGCTCTCCGACGACGATCTTCGCGCCAAAACCGACGAATTCAAAAAGCGGATCGCCGACGGCAAGTCGCTCGAGCAACTGCTGCCGGAGGCGTTCGCCGTCGCGCGGGAGGCGTCCGTTCGCACGCTCGGCATGCGACCGTTCGACGTCCAGCTCATCGGCGGCATGGTGCTGCACGACGGCAACATCGCCGAAATGCGCACGGGCGAGGGCAAGACCCTGGTCGCGACGCTGCCGGCGTATCTCAACGCGCTGAGCGGCAATGGCGTGCACATCGTCACGGTCAACGAGTACCTGGCGCAACGCGATGCCGACTGGATGGGCCCGATCTACGAATTTCTCGGCCTGACCGTCGGCGTTTCGAAGAGCGGCCAGACGCAGGAAGAAAAGCGCGCCGCTTACAACTCCGACATCACCTACGCCACCAACAACGAACTCGGTTTCGACTACCTGCGTGACAACCTTGCGTTTGCGCTGGAGGACAAGGTACAGCGTGACCTCAACTTCGCGATCGTCGACGAGGTCGATTCCATCCTGATCGACGAGGCGCGTACACCGCTGATCATCTCCGGTCCCGCCGAGGCGAGCACGGACCTGTACACACAGATCAATCGCGTCGTTCCAAAGCTCACGGCGCATGTCGAACCCGAAGAGGTCCACAACTGGGACATACCGAACAGGCGTGTCCGTATCGAGGGCAAACCCCAGGAAGAACTGACGCTCGAAGAAGCGATGGCCATCGCCGATCGCGAGCAGTCCGACCTCGTTCTGGTCGACAACAGCGAAAAGCCAGTGACCTGCAAGCTGGAAGGGCGCGGCGACTTTACTCGTGACGAAAAAGCGAAGCAGGCGCACCTGACCGAAGAGGGCATGGCGCGCGTCGAGAAGCTCATGGCGCAAAGCGGCCTGCTGGAACCCGGCGAGAGCCTTTACGACGCCGGCAACATTCGACTGCTGCACCACATCAACGCGGCGCTGCGGGCGCATGCAATCTATCAGAAAGACGTCGAATACATCGTCAAGGACGGTGAGGTCGTGATCGTCGACGAGTTCACGGGGCGCACGATGCCCGGGCGCCGCTGGTCGGACGGCCTGCACCAGGCGATCGAGGCGAAGGAAGGCGTTTCGATCAAACAGGAAAACCAGACGATCGCGTCGATTACGTTCCAGAACTACTTCCGTCTCTATAACAACCTGTCGGGCATGACCGGTACGGCGGACACCGAGGCCTTCGAGTTCCAGCAGATTTACGGTCTCGAGGTAGTCGTCATACCAACGCACAAGGACATGGTCCGAGCGGATCACGCCGATCTCGTCTATCTTTCGCAGAACGGCAAGTTCGAGGCAATCATCGAAGACATCGTCGATTGCCGCGAGCGCGGTCAGCCAGTGCTCGTCGGCACGACCTCGATCGAAACCTCGGAAGACCTCTCGCAGCTGCTCAAGAAGCGAAACATCAAGCACAACGTGCTGAACGCAAAACAGCACGAGCGGGAAGCAATGATCGTGCAGCACGCGGGGCGCCCCGGGGCTATAACCATTGCAACAAACATGGCCGGTCGTGGTACCGACATCGTGCTCGGCGGCAGCCTGGATGCCGACATCGCGGAAGCGGGCGACGGTGCCGACATCGAGAAGCTGAAGGTCGCCTGGCAGGAACGGCACAATCAGGTGGTCGAAGCAGGTGGCCTCCACATCGTCGGTACGGAGCGACACGAGTCACGCCGAATCGACAATCAGCTCAGGGGCCGCTCGGGTCGCCAGGGTGATCCCGGTTCGTCGAGGTTCTATTTGTCCATGGAAGATACCCTGTGGCGCATATTCGGTGACCCGGAACGCACGAAGGCGCTGCTGTCCCGTGTCGGCATGAAGGAAGGC
>JAAUXY010150436.1_pt1 | contig 10258 bp, 7 predicted proteins | sample 7278121 | NCBI WGS metagenome assembly JAAUXY01 (sample SAMN14350117, study PRJNA611818) | marine sediment metagenome | isolation source: surface marine sediment (1.8m) | place: French Polynesia: Moorea | collected 2018-08
CTAGCATCTTCGCCTGTTGTCGTGCCTTGAATACAAACGATTATTCCACGCCAGTTGATCAACTTATATCATCCGCATTCCTTAGGGATTATCCCGGACGAAATCTAACATTCTTTGAGTTGAGCGCAGGGCTCGAACTCTAGTCTGTTCATCGACATGAATTTCATTTTCCCCTGTTTCTAGCACATGAGCTAAGTTATGAAGTCCGTTCATAGCCATCCAGGGACAATGCGCACAGCTAATGCAGGTGGCGCCCTCACCTCCGGTTGGGGCCGACAAAAAAGATTTGCCTGGTGCGGCCTGCTGCATCTTGTAGAAAATCCCTCTGTCGGTGGCCACGATGAATTCTTGGTTGGGTAGTTCACGTGCCGCTTTGATTAGGGCCGTCGTCGACCCCACGGCATCCGCGAGATTAATCACTTCTGCGGGCGACTCTGGATGCACCAGGATACCTGCACCTGGATGTTTTTGCTTAAGTTCACGCAATGCTTCTGCCTTGAATTCTTCATGGACGACGCATGAGCCCTGCCAAAGGATCATATCTGCTCCAGTGACCTTCTCAATATACTGTCCTAAATATTTATCAGGAGCCCAGAGTATCTTTTCACCCTTGTCCATCAGGTAGGAGATGACCTTAACTGCAATGCTCGAAGTGACGACCCAATCTGCACGTGCTTTGACTTCTGCGCTCGTATTTGCATAGACGACGACGGTGCGATCCGGATGCTCATCGCAGAAGGCATTAAAAGCGTCTGTTGGACAGCTCAAATCGAGGGAGCATGTGGCCTCTAAGGTGGGCATGAGCACTCGCTTTTCGGGGTTTAAAATTTTAGCCGTCTCGCCCATGAAACGAACACCCGCGACGATCAGAGTCTGAGCAGGATGCTCATTACCAAATCGTGCCATGTCCAGTGAATCAGAGACGTAACCTCCTGTTTCATCCGCGATAAACTGGAGGTCTTTGTCGGTATAATAATGCGCAACCAGTACCGCATCCTGCTTCTTCAAGAGGCGTTTTATACGATCGATCATTTGCAACCGCTTTTTACCGGTATAATGCGGCACTTGTGCATCGATTATCGACGTTCTCGGCACATCGAATACGGGTAACGTGATTTCAGATCTGACTGCGCTCATCGCTTTCTACACTCTGTGGTATTTTATTTTAATACTTTCAAGTTGTTAGGGGCCTGTCTAGCGTAAGACCAGGCTATTTTGGCTAAGGAGTTGATTTTGAAGAACGGAGGTTTCTTTATATTCTTAAGCCGTTGCTAATATAGACAACTTTTAATAGCTTAATACTGCAATATTTTACTATGTCAGGTCGCTATCCCAAATGGCTTATATTGTTGGTCGAGATCGTATTTTTCATTGGTTTGTATCTCGGTTTTCGAGCGTGGCAGCAAAAAGACATTGTGAGTGGTCAAGCACCGATGTTTTCGACTACCACTTTAGACGGCGAATATATAACGAGCAGAGATTATCGAGGTGAGCCTTTACTCATACACTTTTGGGCAACCTGGTGTCCAGTCTGTCGATTTGAACAGGATACGATTCAAGCGATAGCACAGGACTGGCCTGTCGTCACGGTGGCCACACAATCAGGAGGTATCGATGAAATCAGCGCCTATTTGGATGAGCATGATTTGGATTTTCCAGTGATTATCGATAGTGATGGCGATATGGCGAGTCGCTATGGCATCGCGGGGGTTCCTACGAGTTTTGTCCTAGATTCAGAAGGTGAGATTCGATTTACGACTGTCGGCTACACTACTGAAATAGGTCTGCGAAGTCGTTTGTGGTGGACAACACTATCATTCGATTTCCTGATAAGCAGTATAAATTATGGCGCTTCTGACATCGGCATGGCTCAACCTGCCCAACCTGGGCGTTGGAGCCTCTAGCATTTAATTTAGAATCATTAATTTTAGGAATTTGTGATGATCTAGTACTTCGTCAATGATTTGAGTGGGGATAAAAGCTATGATAGATCATACCATGGGCCTACCGGCAGGCCGAATTCCGGTGCTGCGCGTCCCAGCGACACCGGCCCATACCAATGCCGGTGGTGACATATTCGGTGGTTGGATCATGGGACAAATCGATATCGCCGGGAGTATTCCGGCAGTACTACGGGCGAAGGGACGGGTAGTCACGGTCGCGGTTAATTCCATGACATTTCTTAAGCCTGTCTATGTTGGCGATATCCTCAGCCTTTACGCCGAAGTAACCAGCGTAGGACGCACGTCAATGATTGTCGATGTTCAAGTCTACGCGCAGCGAAATCCACTATCACCCGAGTGTGTTACTGTGTCAGAAGCACAGTTAACGTATGTGTCCATAGATGAGCAAGGGAAACCCAAGCCTTTGACATATGAAGATTGAGAAGCTGTCTAGGACTGCCGTTTACCCACAAGGAGGGTGTTGTAAAAACTATAAACTTCAGTCTCCCCCTTTGATAGGGGGAATAAGGGGGATTTGATAGCCTGTAAATGACTGAATAGCTACGATTAGAGTTTCTAAATCTTCCCCAACCCCTCTTTTTCAAAGAGTGGAGTAAAAGCACCTTAGGCAATACCCTCCGCGAGGGGGAGGGTATAAAGGCTTTTACGACACTACTACAGGTGCGGTGGATTAGTCTGATGATGGGTTACGGCGCACCTAAAAGCATCAGATGACCGAAAAATGGGTGCCTAGCACGCCAAACCCATCCTACAAATTTTGTAAGATCCTCGCGTTTGCTCGGAATGACATGATCAAGTGTCGCGCTTTAGGTGCATAGTCGGTTGTGTGTCATGGAAGCGTAACAACGCTGGTGGTTGCCTTTCGGTTCAATCGCTGTCAATGACAACCTTTTCCCACTGGCGTTCCAATCGCTTGGCAGAGACTGGGATAGAAGTACCTAGTGTCTGTGCAAACAAGGATACCCGCAGTTCTTCGAGCATCCATCGGTAGTGGTTAAGCGCTTTTTCATTCACAACCTGTCGCTGCTGAGCATCTATGTATGCGGTGTACTTTTCCCACCATGGCTGTAATACCGTATAGGCTTTCTGTACCTTTATGGGCGAATGTTCTAGTTTATCCAACCTTATACTCACGGCTTGCAGAAAACGCGGTAATTGCTCAAACCATTGTGGCGGTGTTTCCCTCACGAAACCGGGATAGATCAAGCAAGCCAACTGTTGCCTGATGTCATCAGTCGATGCTGTCCACGACATTGGTATTTTCTTTGGCAGTCGATGTCTTACTGCGTGGTAATGGGCGAGAATCTCACCCGTGAGTCGACAGATGTCATTTGCAGTAGTGATCAGCCGATTTTTTTCGGTGTCTAATTTATTGTAGAACTCGTTTCGGGAAGAGGGTAGGCTTTCACTACTCAGAAAGACACGCTCGAAAGCGGTTTCGATAATCTCTGATTTCAGTGATTCACAAGTGCCTAGAGACTGATATTGAAGACAAAGCTTGCTGATACCAGGGAGGTGTTTTTGCAGATACTTTACCTGGTCTCTGAGCCTTAAGAGATACAGCCTGAGGATGCCAAGATGGCTGGCAGAACGCGCTTTTTCTGTCGTATCCAAAAACTCTAGCGTCACATGGGTACCCTTATCGATCAGGGCGGGATAGGCGAGAAATTTAACCCCCGACTGTTCCATCTCCACGTTTTCAACCAGGCTGCCGAACTCCCAGTCCTCAAACCGTTCGGAATGCCGAGCATCGCTAGTTAACCCTTGAAAGCGTTGCGAGATATTTCCGGAGAGGGCATTTTGAAGCTGCCTGAGATCACGTCCCGTGCGGATGGTGTTACCTTCTGCGTTCACCACATTAAAACGCATTCGCAGGTGATCGGATAATGCTTCGAGTGACCAGTTATCTTCCGATAGCTTGGTTCCGGTCATTCTCAAGAGTTCATGGCTCAAACTCCGAAGTAACGATCGCCGATAGGGCACCATGGCCTCAACACATGCACGCGCAAATTCGGGGGCAGGCACAAAATGTTTGCGCAAGTGTTTGGGTAGGCTTTTTATCAATGCAACCACCTTTTCATGTAACAGGCCGGGGACCAACCATTCGCAAACTGCGGGATTGATCTGGTTCAGCAGTGGTAGTGGGACAGTCAGTGTTACGCCATCGGCACTATCACCGGGGTCAAACAGATAAGTGAGTGGCAGTGATGTCCCCGCGATGTCGAGATGGTCTGGTAACTGTCTATCATCAACGGGTTTTGAATCGGTCCGAATCAAGCGGTCTCGGGTTAGCAGAAGGTCGGCCTGATTGGGATGGGTCTTCAACCAAGTTTCGAATGACTTGCCATCGTATACACGAGTGGGAATCTGCGCGTTGTAGAAATCATATAAATACTCCTCGGTGACTAGAATATCGCGGCGCCGAGCCTTCGCTTCGAGCACTTTCAATTTGGTAATGAGTTCTAGATTATGATGATAAAATTCAGCGCTTGTGTGATATTGACCCGCGATCAATCCATGCCGGATGAATATTTCACGTGATTCTACAGGATTGATGGGACCGTAATTCACACGTTGACGGGCGACGAGTACCAGTCCGTACAGGGTGATTCTTTCATAGGCCACGACACGAGCGTTCCTTGAATTCCAATGGGGCTCGAAATATTCGCGTTTGATGAGGTGCGGCGCTGCAACCACGACCCATTTGGGGTTGATCTTGGCAACCGTGCGGGCATACAAACGAGTGGTCTCGGTAAGTTCTGCGGCGATAACCCAGTTGGGCGCTTTGCGATAAAGACTCGATCCAGGAAAGATACTAAAAGTGCGATTCCGGGCACCACGAAACTCACGTTCTGTGTCTTTGACGCCAATATGACTGAGCAAACCGCTAATCAGGGCCCGGTGCACCGCTTCATAATCGGCGCTCTTTTGATTGACTCTCATCTTGTCACCCGAAAGCATGCTGCGTAACTGACCGTGGATATCCTGCCATTCGAACACTCTTGTCACCGACAGGAAATACTGCCGACAAAGCTTACGAAATTTTGTCTTTGACAAGTGTTGCTGCTGCTTGTGTAAAAACTCCCATAGCCGGACTAACCCCAGGAAATCAGACTGTTCATCCTGGAACTGCTTATGCTTTTCGTCGGCGGCTTCCCTTTGCTCCATCGGGCGTTCCCTTGGATCCTGTGCTGCCAGGGCACTGACGATGATGAGTATCTCGCGCAAACATTTCAACGGTTCGGCAGCAATCAGTATCCGAGCCAAGCGTGGATCCACGGGCAATCGTGCCAATTTCTTACCCAGTGGCGTCAGCCGCTTGTGCGAATCCATGGCGTTCAGTTCTTTGAGTAGCCTGTAACCGTCGTTGATTAAGCGTGTATCGGGGGGTGCCATGAAAGGGAACGTCTCTACCTCACCCAGATTGAGGTGGTTCATCTGTAAAATTACCGAGGCCAGATTAGTCCTTTGAATTTCGGGATCCGTGAATGGTGGGCGCTCGGTATAATCTTGTGCGGAATAGAGTCTGATACAAACCCCAGGGGAGGTGCGACCGCAACGCCCGGCACGTTGTTTGGCGGAAGCCTGTGAAACGCCTTCGATCGGCAGCCGTTGCACTTTACTGCGTATGCTGTAGCGACTGATCCGCGCGAGTCCAGTGTCGATGACATACTTTATTCCTGGGACCGTCAGTGAAGTTTCTGCGACATTGGTCGCGATGACAATACGCTGGTGTTTGTGTGGCAGAAACACTCTATTTTGTTCGCTTACGGATAGGCGTGCATACAGAGGAAGAATCTCCGTGCCCTGAGGATGATGTTTGCGCAGACTTTCTGCAGTCTCGCGAATTTCGCGTTCGCCGGGCAGGAACACTAAAATATCGCCGCGCTCTAGGCGACTCAGCTCGCTCACCGCATCGAGAATACCTTGCTGCAGCTCGCGCTCTTCCTGATCCTCGGCAATGAGGGGTTGATACCTGATGTCGACGGGGTACCCCCGCCCCGAGACTTCGATAACAGGGGCACCATCGAAATGCCGAGCAAAGCTATCCGGGTCTATCGTCGCAGAAGTGATGATTATTTTTAGCTCTGACCGTTTTGGCAGGATGCGCTTCAAGTACCCTAGAATAAAATCTATATTTAAACTTCTTTCGTGGGCTTCATCGATAATCAGAGTATCGTATTGCAGCAACAAACGATCCTGATGGATTTCAGAGAGCAAAATACCATCGGTCATTAATTTAATGTAGGCGCTATGATGCACCCGCTCACTGAATCTAACCTTATAGCCAACCGTCTCACCCAGTGTCGTTTCGAGTTCCTCCGCGATACGCGTAGCAACACTTCGCGCGGCAATCCTGCGGGGTTGAGTGTGACCAATCATCCCACTGACGCCGCGTCCAAGCCCAAGACAAATCTTCGGCAATTGGGTCGTTTTGCCAGAGCCGGTTTCACCACAGACAATAATGACTTGATGATGCTCGAGCGCGTGTTCTATGGCAGATTTTTTTTCGGTAATCGGTAAGTCGTGGGGTAATTGAGGACGAGGAAGAGCGTCTAATCGCCTCACTAGACGTGCATGGGAGACCTCGATATCCTTTGCGAGCTGAACCAGCCGCTTTACACGTACTGCTTGAGGAAGCTTTGTACATGTGCGTAGACGCCTGCGTAAGGCAGGCTGTTCATCGAGCATACATTGATCAATGGCTTTCTCAAGCTTTTTTGGGGTAGACTCGCCCAGACGATGTCTCCCTGTAGGCTTAGTCGCTCGCCTTTTGGGTAGCTCATGGTCACGAGATTGTTCCTTCATAAAACTGGTATCTATATTCGTAATGTCAACTGAAAACAGCGAAAATAACCGATCTAATCTGGCTTATCTCTCAAACCAATACTCGATCAGAGAAAGTGCTCGAGCAAAGCACGTTCATTTAAAGGTCTCACTTACAAACGGTTTGGAAGTCGTGGTCCCTAAGGGTTACGACAAGCAAAAAATTCCTGACTTAATCGCGCACAAGAGCGCTTGGCTCGAACGGGTACAACACCGGTTGAAATTGAAATTTGATAATCTGCCCGAAGATCATTTTACGCAACGACCCAAGCATATTCGTTTGCTGGCAACAGACAGCCCCTATCATGTCGTTTATTACCATAGTGCCAGAAAAAGCATCAAAGTTGCAGAGAATGGCATGTCACTTTTACTCAAGGGACCTGTGAATGATCATTCCCTATGCCGACATGCGCTTAAGGTCTGGTTGCGAGTAAAAGCACGACAAACCTTAATCCCCTGGCTCAGGTGCACCAGTAGAGAACTAAATTTGCCTTTCGAAAAAACCATGATACGAGGTCAAAAAACAAGATGGGGAAGTTGTTCGGCAAAGAAAGTGATCAGCTTGAACTACAAGCTCTTGTTCTTACCTCCCGAGCAGGTTCGCTATCTGTTCATACATGAATTGTGTCATACGCGCCATCTGAATCATTCTAGCCGATTCTGGGCACTCGTTGAGCGCAAATTGCCAAACTATAAGTGCATCGAAGTGGCGATGAAAGATTCCTGGCGTTTGGTACCAACATGGGCTGACTAAGAAATCCGGGCTATAGGGCCGCCCTTTACCCACAAATTGACGTCGAAACTAAGTTGTAGGGTGGTGTTAGGCGCGCATAGCACCCATTTTACCGCCATCTGATGCCTTTGTGCGCGCCGTAACCCACCACCAGCTGTGGTTTTACGACTCTGGTCAAGTGAGTTACTCTACCCTCATGCGGTAGGTGTGCCGCAAGTCTTTAACAGCACGACGTTAATCCACCCGACTTGTGGGTAAAGGGCAGGGCTAGGGGTGAATCCGAAACAGTCAATTATGCGAACAAAGGGCAAGATGTTTATACTACTCTCTCGCCAGCAGTAACATACTATTCACGTTGTTTTTTTGGAGTCGGGCGCGAATACGATTAAGTCGTTCTCGGTCTTGAAAGGGTCCAACCCTAACTCGATGCCATGTTCCCGATGAGACACGTACACTTTTAATAGTCGATTCGACACCCAATAACGCGAGTTTGGCTTTGAGACTATCCGCTTCCTCCAGTTTCCGAAAAGAGCCTACCTGCAGGAGATAACCGTTCGTTGCCGGCTTAGCGATAGAGGTTTTGCGAGGTGTCTCAACACTCCTTTGGGTAGGACTGGGACTATTTTCCTCTGGAACGACGACTTCCAACTCGGGTAACAATGTATAGAAGTCAAATCGACGCTTGGGCGGTGCTTCGGGTTCAGTTTGAGTGGCAACCTCGGCAGGTTTAACGTTGGCTTTCTCAATTGAACCGAAAGCAGTTTCACGGATTTCCTTCAAGGCTTGTTGTCCGTTGAGATAAACGATGAAAGCCACAATCAAACCCATGGCGAAACCGGAGAAAAACCAAACCCATCCTGGCAATGGCTTACTCGTTTTAGTGCGAGAATGTTTGTAATCCCGAGTCATGTCTACATCGAATCTGGGGCGGAAACACCGAGTAAATCTAGCCCGTTTCGTATTACTTGTTGGGTGGCAAGAATGAGGCTAAGTCGCGCGTTGCGAAGCGCATCATCCTCAATCAGAAACTGATGGGCGTTGTAATAGGTGTGAAAATGGTTGGCTAACTCCCGTAAGTAATGGACCATTTGATGGGGTTCATGGTGTAAGGCGGCCGCCTCCACAATTTCTGGATAACGCGAAATCTGTTCAATCAAGGCCAGCTCGTGAGATTCGGTGAGCAAGCGCAGATCGACACCCTCTCTCGCATGCGACATCCCCTTTGCCTGTAGTTGACGCATGACACTCGATATGCGCGCATGGGCATACTGTATGTAATAAACTGGATTATCCGTGGACTGAGATTTCGCCAAATCGAGGTCGAAATCCAGGTGTTGCTCACACTTACGCATGACGTAGTAAAAACGCGCGGCATCCTTTCCCACTTCTTTGCGCAATTGTCTTAGGGTGACGAATTCTCCGCTGCGAGTGGACATTTGCACTTTTTCGCCGCCTCGATAGAGATTGGCAAATTGCACCAGCAGGACATCCAACTTGGCGGGATCATCACCCAGTGCTTTTAGCGCAGCCTTTACTCGCGGGACATAGCCATGATGATCTGCCCCCCAAACATCGATGACTTGTTCATAACCCCGTTCCACTTTGTCCATGTGGTAAGCGATGTCGGAGGCGAAATAAGTCGTCTGTCCGTTCTCTCGGATCAATACGCGGTCTTTGGTATCATCGAAGTCACTGGAGCGGAACCAAAGTGCACCGTCTTTTTGGTAGACATATTCGGCTTGACGCAGGCGCTCTATGGCAATATTTACCGACCCGCGTTCGACCAAACTGCGCTCGGAATACCATTCGTCGTAGACGACGCCAAATTTTTCCAAATCGTCACGAATGTCATCGAGTATCGTATTCAAGGCTAATTCGAAAACGAACCGATATCGATTATCGCCGAGCAACGATTTGGAACGCTCGATTAATGCGTCGATGTGCGCTTCCTTGTCACCTCCGTCGGCCTCATCAGCGGGAATATCGCGAAACACGTTACTGGCACTGTATCGATAGGTGTCGCCATGATCACGATGTAGCGATGCGCCAATGTCCCATACATAATCACCATGGTACCCATTGCTCGGAAATATGAATTCCTCGCCGGCTAACTCCAAATAACGCAGCCATACCGAGGTTGCGAGAATATCCATTTGTCGGCCCGCATCGTTGACATAGTATTCCCGATGGACTTTAAAGCCTATGGCTTCGAGCAGATCGGCGACGGTTGCCCCATAGGCGGCGCCTCTTCCGTGCCCTACGTGCAAGGGTCCCGTGGGATTAGCAGAGACAAATTCCACCTGTACTTTGCGACCTTGACCAATGGTGCTGCGACCAAAATTGACTTCGACTTCTAGAATTTTGTTGATGACGTCGAGATGAGCATCTTCACTCAGATAAAAATTGATAAACCCTGGCCCCGCAATTTCTACCTTATCGATACTTTTATGATCGAGCAGATGGGTGACAATGGCTTGAGCAAGTTCACGGGGAGGGCGACGTTCAACCCTGGCGAGTGTCATGGCGATGTTAGAAGCATAGTCACCATGGGCCTTACTCCTAGGGCGAGATATTTGAATTTCACCCTGGTAATCCGCAGCCAACATTCCCTCGGCGTGAAGCGAGGATAGTGCTTGTTTGAGGGCTTCGTGAATGATGATTTTCAAAACAGGCTCCTAGAACGCGTAATTCTACCTGAATTAGCAAACTGACGATGCGTGTTTTAGTCGGAGAA
>JAAUXY010012487.1_pt1 | contig 10255 bp, 11 predicted proteins | sample 7278121 | NCBI WGS metagenome assembly JAAUXY01 (sample SAMN14350117, study PRJNA611818) | marine sediment metagenome | isolation source: surface marine sediment (1.8m) | place: French Polynesia: Moorea | collected 2018-08
GAGTGGTCAAGCCTCACGGGCGATTAGTACCGGTCAGCTTCACACATTGCTGTGCTTCCACCTCCGGCCTATCGACGTCCTAGTCTCGGACGGCCCTTCAGGGAACCGAAGTTCCAGGGAGATCTCATCTCGGGGTGGGCTTCCCACTTAGATGCTTTCAGCGGTTATCCCATCCGAACATGGCTACCCGGCGGTGCGGCTGGCGCCACAACCGGTACACCAGAGGTTCGTCCATCCCGGTCCTCTCGTACTAGGGACAGATCCTCTCAAATCTCCTGCGCCCACGGCGGATAGGGACCGAACTGTCTCACGACGTTCTAAACCCAGCTCGCGTGCCACTTTAATCGGCGAACAGCCGAACCCTTGGGACCTGCTTCAGCCCCAGGATGTGACGAGCCGACATCGAGGTGCCAAACCTCCCCGTCGATGTGAACTCTTGGGGGAGATAAGCCTGTTATCCCCGGAGTAACTTTTATCCGTTGAGCGCCATCCCTTCCACAAGGAAATGGCGGATCACTAAAACCTACTTTCGTACCTGTTCGACTTGTAAGTCTCACAGTCAAGCATACTTTTACTTTTGCGCTCTACACATGATTTCCGACCATGTTGAGTATACCTTTGTACGCCTCCGTTACTTTTTAGGAGGCGACCGCCCCAGTCAAACTACCCAGCACACACTGTCCTCCAACCAGTTAAGGGTTGCGAGTTAGGCATCCAATATATTAAGGGTGGTATTCCAAGGATGACTCCACACCAGCTAGCGCCGATGCTTCAAAGTCTCCCACCTATCCTGTACGTAATATACCAAATACCAATATGAACCTATAGTAAAGCTTCACGGGGTCTTATTGTCTTTCTGCGTCTACCCTGCGTTTTCACAGGGACCAAGATTTCACCGAGTCCGAAGCCGAGACAGCGCCCAGATCATTACACCATTCGTGCGGGTCAGAACTTACCTGACAAGGAATTTCGCTACCTTAGGACCGTTATAGTTACAGCCGCCGTTCACTCGGGCTTCAGTTCACTGCTTCGCTAATGCTAACAGATTCCCTTAACCTTCGAGCACCGGGCAGGCGTCACCCCCTATACTTCAGCTTACGCTTTGGCAGAGAGCTGTGTTTTTGATAAACAGTTGGCTGGGCCATTTCACTGCGGCCTTCAAAAAGAAGGCACCCCTTATTGCGAACGTACGGGGTCATTTTGCCGAGTTCCTTAGCTCCGGTTATCTCGCTCGCCTTAGGATACTCTCCCCGCGCACCAGTGTTGGTTCTCGGTACGGGCAATATGTACATAAATTTAGAAGCTTTTCTTGGAAGCATGACATCAGAGTCTTCGCTAATACCCGAAGGGTTCACTCCCCATCACAGCTCAATGTTATGCCAAGCGGATTTGCCTACTTGACCACCTTACTGCTTAGACTGGCACAATCAGTCACCAGCACCTCTTAGCCTTCTCCGTCACTCCATCATTGCACATATCGGTACAGGAATATCAACCTGTTGTCCATCGACTACGCCTTTCGGCCTCGCCTTAGGTCCCGACTAACCCTAGGAGGACGAGCCTTCCCCAGGAAACCTTGCGCATACGGCGTGAAGGATTCTCACCTTCAATCGATACTCACGCCGGCATTCTCACTTCCATACAGTCCAGTAGTCCTCACGATCTACCTTCATCCCAGTATGGAACGCTCTCCTACCATTATGTAAACATAATCCACAGTTTCGGTTTAATACTTTAGCCCCGGTAAATTTTCGGCGCCCAAATCCTCGACTAGTGAGCTGTTACGCACTCGTTAAACGATGGCTGCTTCTAAGCCAACATCCTAGCTGTTTTTGGATCTAGACATCCTTTCCCACTTAGTATTAATTTGGGACCTTAACTGGTGGTCTGGGTTGTTTCCCTCGCGCATATGAACGTTCTCGCCCACATACTGACTGCCGCGCATGCAAATGTGATATTCGGAGTTTAGCTATATTCAGTACCCCTAGGTGGGGCCATCATATAATTAGTGCTCTACCCTCACACCGCTTAATCGCGACGCTAGCCCTAAAGCTATTTCGGAGAGAACCAGCTATATCCAGGTTCGTTTGGAATTTCACCGCTATCCACAAGTCATCCAAACACTTTACAACGTATATTGGTTCGGGCCTCCATGACCTGTTACGGTCACTTCACCCTGCTCATGGATAGATCACCTGGTTTCGGGTCTACAACTACGTACTAATTCGCCCTATTAAGACTCGGTTTCCCTACGGCTCCATTTCTTTAACCTCGCACGCAATCATAACTCGCCGGCTCATTCTGCAAAAGGCACGCCGTCACCCATTAACGGGCTCCGACTTCTTGTAGGCGGTAAAGTTTCAGGTTCTATTTCACTCCCCTCCCGGGGTTCTTTTCAACTTTCCCTCACGGTACTAGTGCACTATCGGTGAATTGGTAGTATTTAGCATTGACCAGTGGTCTGGCCGGATTCAGACAGGGTTTCACGTGCCCCGCCCTACTCAGGATCCTACAAAGAGATTCATGCATTTCAAATACGGGGCTATCACCCTCTATGGCCAAGCTTCCCAGCTTTGTTCCTCTATACATAAATTTTGTAACTCTAAAATGTAGTCCTACAACCCCAAGCCGTAGCTTGGTTTGTGCTTATCCGCTTTCGCTCGCCGCTACTTACGGAATCGAATTCTCTTTCTTTTCCTCTAGGTACTTAGATGTTTCAGTTCCCTAGGTTCCCCTCAATAGACCTATGTATTCAGTCTAAAGATACAGATTATCTCTGTGGGTTTCCCCATTCGGAAATCCCCGAGTCAAAGCTTTTTTCCAGCTCATCGAGGCTTATCGCAGGTATTCACGTCCTTCATCGGCTCCAATTCCCAAGTCATCCACTTTACGCCCTTAATAACTTACTTAAATAAGTTACGTGGTATCGATAAAATAAATTTCTTATTATTTGTATCCTAACTTGATTGAAATAATTAAATTAAAATCTTAGTTATTTTAAGATGTATATAGTTTTCAAAGAGCTATCAAGGCACTACCAAGGTAATGCCCAGACGAGAGATAGCATCTCTCAAAACTAAATAGAACCAGTTGCCAAATCAATGATCTGACGAGTTTGCTAATTTGTCAAGTTTGCTTCTTGGTTAGTTTCAAGTTTATTTCTAACAACTTTTTTCTTTTCTAAAATCCATAGAAAGGAGGTGATCCACCCCCACCTTCCGGTAGGGGTACCTTGTTACGACTTAACCCCAATCATCAATCCCACCCTAGACGCCTCCCTCCAAAAGGTTAGGACAGCGGTTTTAGGTGTTACCGACTTTCGTGGTTTGACGGGCGGTGTGTACAAGACCCGGGAACGTATTCACCGTAATATTGCTGACTTACGATTACTAGTGATTCCAACTTCATGGAGTCGAGTTGCAGACTCCAATCCGAACTGAGATCGACTTTATGGGATTCGCTCCACCTCACGGTATCGCAGCCCTTTGTATCGACCATTGTAGCACGTGTGTAGCCCTACACATAAGGGGCATGATGATTTGACGTCATCCCCACCTTCCTCCTGGTTACCCAGGCAGTCTTCCATGAGTCCTCAACTTAATGTTAGTAACATAGAACAGGGGTTGCGCTCGTTGCCGGACTTAACCGAACATCTCACGACACGAGCTGACGACAACCATGCACCACCTGTGCATCGGTTAGCCTCCACTATATCTCTATAGCATTGCCAAGCATTTCAAGTGTAGGTAAGGTTCTTCGCGTATCGTCGAATTAAACCACATGCTCCACCACTTGTGCGGGTCCCCGTCAATTCCTTTGAGTTTCACACTTGCGTGCATACTACCCAGGCGCTATACTTAATGCGTTAGCTGTGTCACCTGCTTACTGCAGACAACTAGTATAGATCGTTTACGGCGTGGACTACTAGGGTATCTAATCCTATTTGCTCCCCACGCTTTCGTGCTTAAGTGTCAATTGTAGTTCAAGTAGCCGCCTTCGCCACTGGTGTTCCTTCATATATTTATGCATTCCACCGCTACACATGAAATTCCACTACTCCCACCTACATTCTAGTCTAGAAGTTTCGGATGCGAACCGGGGTTGAGCCCCGGGCTTTAACAACCGACTTTCTAAACCACCTGTGCACTCTTTACGCCCAATAAATCCGGATAACGCTCGCCACCTATGTATTACCGCGGCTGCTGGCACATAGTTAGCCGTGACTTTCTGGTAGAGTACCGTCAGCTTAAGATCATTTCCTATCCTAAGTGTTCTTCCTCTACAACAGGGGTTTACAGTCCGAAAACCTTCATCCCCCACGCGGCATTGCTTCATCAGACTTTCGTCCATTGTGAAAAATTCCCTACTGCTGCCTCCCGTAGGAGTATGGGCCGTGTCTCAGTCCCATTGTGGCCGATCAACCTCTCAGTTCGGCTACGCATCATCGCCTTGGTAGGCCTTTACCCTACCAACTAGCTAATGCGATATGTCCTCATCCTAAAGCGGTGCAAACGCACCTTTAAACATCAAGAGATGCCTCTCGATATCCTATGCGGTATTAGCCTTCGTTTCCAAAGGTTGTTCCCCTCTTTAGGGCAGATTAGACATACATTACTCACCCGTTCGCCACTCACCCCGAAGGGTTCGTACGACTTGCATGTATTAGGCATGCCGCCAGCGTTAATCCTGAGCCAGGATCAAACTCTCATTAAAAGAATTGCTGGTTCTATTTAGTTTTCAAAGAGCTATCATGTTCTACACAAGGGGCAATAAAAATATGTCCCTTTTCTCATAAAAAGAAACAAAAAGATTCCTTTTTGTTTCCCGTTGATAAGTATCTTAGGAGGCTTATAATTTGCGCCTCTTTATAGAACATATTTATTATACATATATCAATGAATAAAAATAGCTATTTTTTAACTTTTTTCATATTTTCCACTACCTATTGTGTTTATTCAAAATGACCTGTAAAGTGTAAAGTAACTAGAACAATTATTACAATTGCTATTAATACTGAAATTACCGTAACAAGTACTTTTCCTGGTAGCTTAACTAATCAAGTAAAGAACTCTTTAATTAATCATAATAATGATCCATATATTATTCTGAAAGGATAAACAAGTGCAAGTAAAAAATTTCTCATTATAAATCCTTTGCAATTCTTTCTATAGATGTTGGTTTCATTGTGTTGTCATCTATTGTAACAAGAATTGCATTTAACCTCACTTTCCCAGTTGCTTCTTGGAATCTATCAGAAGTTCCAGTTCTCATTCTATCTTCTACTTGTTTGAAGTTAGCTCCAATAGCAGAATCAAATACTCCAGTCATTCCAACATCTGTTATATAAGCCATTGATCCATTAAGTATTCTTTCGTCAGATGTTTGAACATGAGTATGTGTTCCGTAAAAGATTCCAACTCTATCAGATAGATAGTTACCTAGAACTATTTTTTCTGATGTTGCTTCAGCATGAAAATCTACAATTGCTAAATCGTATTCATTTTCATTAAGAATTCTAGCAGCATGATGGAATGGATTTTCTACTTCTTGATTCATAAATGTTTCACCAAGTAGATTTATTAGGAAAATCTTTTTACCATTCTTTTCAAATTTAATATATCCCTTACCTTTATAATCTCCTATTAAATTTGAAGGTCTAATAAGATCATTTACATTATCTATATAATCATTAATTGCGGGATTTTTAAATGTGTGATTTCCCATTGTAAAATAATCAACGCCTGAAGATTTCAGTAATTCATAATCACTTTTAATTAATGATTTGCCTCCAATAGAAGTATTTTCACCATTAGCTATTAATAAATCTGCATTAAGTTGTTTCTTTAATTCTGGTAAATTTGAAATAGCGGCTTCTTTGCCTGCTATTCCATATATATCTCCGACAATTAATATTTTCATAATTAAATTATATCAACCAATATAAACATTGTCTTATTTCTTATTCATTACAAATGAAGAAGTTGTTCCACCAGTTCTTGAATAGTTTCCTCAATCAACATTTTTTAGATCATGTTTAATAATGTAATCATTTAATGATTCTTTAACTCTATCTGATACATTATTCTTACCTTCTTGATTATATGAATATGCGATTGGGAACTCATCACCAATTTTATAATTAAATTCAACAACTGTAGGCAAACCTGTTTCATCATAGATTTCTTTTGCTATTTCAGAAGCATGAATTATTCCTGTAAAGTCAACTTTAGAAACATCTTTACCGTTATCTCCTCCGCCTCCATGTGGAACACCTGCTCCAAAACCTGTTGCAAGTAATTTTCTATTTGTTTGCCCAGTATCTGCAATTGGTCCACCAATTAATCATTGACCTTTTGGATTAATGATTAATTTAGTAATTAGTTCATCATCTTTTTTAAAGTTGTTTCTAATTTGATCAAGTTCATTAGAATCAACTCCGCAGATAGACATTGATAATTCTTTTGTTTCAATATCATAAAGTAATTTTCAATCATTTCAAATTTTATTATTCATTTGTTTAATATCATCCATTACTTTATAAAGTTTCTTGATTAGTTCAAATCTATCCTTATCATAAAAACCATAGATAACACCTTGATCACCTGCTTTAATCTTATTATCACTAGTTTGAATTTCATTTAGTTCAGGTGATTGTTCTTGAATAGCATTAATTATATTTGGTCTTCATTGTTCAATTCCAGCTGTTTCTAAATTTATCTTAGGATAGATTTCATCAATAAGGCTATAAACAATTGGTTCAATTTGAACTCACTTGTTTGTAGTTACTTCGCCTCCTATAAAAATTGTGTCTCTAGTTGTAGTGATCTCAAGTGCGACTTTAGCATTCTTATCATTTTTATAAAATTCAGTTAATAAAGTTTGAGCTAATATATCAGTAAATCTATCTGGATGTCCTTTACCAACTATTTCTATTGTTGTATTGTTTATTAATTTCATATTTCTCCAATCACAACTTATATAAAAAGGTTCCAAACTAACGTTCAGAACCTAAGTCTTATTGATACCTTGCGGCCTCACACTAACCACCCATCTTACTGGGTTGGTGCAGCTTCATAGGCGTGTTGAGCCTCCACTGTTCTGAATAAGTTGTTATTTTAATTATACATATATAAAAATAAACGAAGTTATTTATCTTCGTTTATTTTTACTTCTTCAGTTTTAATGTCGTACTTTTCAATTAGTTCTTGATCTTTCTTTTTCTTTTTATTATTAATAAAGTGAACTATATATAGGATAGAACCAACTAGTAGTACTCCTCCAAATATTCCTCATCCAATTGCTCAAGCTGTTGCTGAATCCATATAAAATATTATATACTATGATATTTCATTTTCTATAAGTATGTTAAAAAGGAAAGACAGCCTTACGGCTGTCTTATTATTATTTACATGCACAGTTGCACATATTAATCTCCTGGTGAGTTCAATGACTCACTTAAATAAATTATACCAAATAAAAAAGAAGCCTAAGCTTCTCCATTTATAAATGGTGGAACTGAGTGGACTCGAACCACCGACCTCACCGTTATCAGCGGTGTGCTCTAACCAGCTGAGCTACAGTTCCAATAATATTGGCAATGCCAATAAAATATTATCTTTTTGAGAATTGTCTTGATCTTCTCGCTTTTCTTAGACCTGGTTTCTTTCTCTCTTTAACTCTAGCGTCTCTTGTTACAAGACCAGCTTTCTTAAGTGCTGGTTTGTAATCATCTGATGCTTTAATTAAAGCTCTAACAATACCATGCCTTAATGCTCCAGCTTGTCCTGAGAAACCTCCACCTTGAATGTTTGCATTTACATCAAACTCATTCTTAGTTCCAGTAATCTCTAAACCTTGAAGTGCATCTTGAACTAACAATTCATATGGAAAGTAATCATGTACATCTTTACCGTTTACGATTACTTTTCCTGAACCTTTAACTAAAGTTACTCTAGCATTAGATGTTTTTCTTCTTCCTAATCCTTGATACATAATTACTTCCTTCTAACTCCTTTTGTGTTAATTTCTAATGGTTCAGGAGATTGAGCTTGATGAGGATGTTCGTTTCCTGCATAAACATAAAGCTTTTTAATTACTTTTCTCCCTAGTCTATTATGTGGAATCATTCCTCAAATAGCTCTTCTAACCATTTCTTCAGGATACTTTTCTTGCATTGTTTCTGCATTTCTAGTTCTTAGACCACCCACATATTGTGAGTGGTTGTAGTACATCTTATTTTTCATTTTATTTCCTGTTAGTACTACTTTATCTGCATTAATGATAATAACGTTATCTCCATGATCTTCATGTGGAGTATATGATACTTTATCAGTTCCTCTTAGTTTGTTTGCCACTTCAGTAGCCATTCTACCTAGAACTAAATCTGTAGCATCTACTACATATCATTTTCTGTTAATTTCATTTGCAAAAGACATTTTTGTTTGTCTCATAATTGATTTTCCTTTTCTTAACTTTGTGGGAAGTTCCGAAAACATAAAAATTATACCAACTTTTCTAGTAAATTACTTTTTCTAGATACAATCCACAACCTGGTGCTTTATAGTGTGATTTACCTTTTTCTGGATTGTTAAATAAGTCTTCAAGATCTTGATATGAATAATTACCTCTTGAATAAGCCAATAAAGTTCCTACAATATTTCTAACCATATATCTCATAAAACCTGTTCCAGCGACTTTAAATACTATTAAATCATCTTGTTTTACTATTTCTATTTTAGTAACTTCTCTAACATAATCATCATATTCAGTTGTTCCGGTAAATGATGCATAATTTTTCTTTCCAATAAACAATTCAATTGCTTGATTCATTTTTTCAATTCTTTCATTATCAAGCGAATATGAATAATTTCAATAGTATGTTCCTTGATCTTTAGTTGTTGATTCAACTGGTTTAACTTTATAAAGATAATGCTTTTCTTTTGAATTAAAACGAGCAGATCAATTATCTTCAACTCATTCAGAAGATGTAATATGAATAAACTTTATATCAAGTTGATCAATATCTTCTAACGTTAAAGTGTATTCACCTTTCATTTCAATCGTTGCAACTTGTTCTATCGCATGAACATATCTATCAGTTCTCCCTGAACTAAAAACTTTTACTTTTTTATTAGCAATCTTAGATAATTCATCTTCAAGTTGTCCTTGAACCGTTAATGAATTTGGTTGTTTGGCTCATCCATAAAATTCTGAACCATCATATGTTAATGTTATTTTTATCTTCATATATTATTCTGTAGGTAGTGGTCCATTAAATACAAAAGCAGTTGTTTTAAAGTCTATTGTTTGTTTATTTTCATCACTATCATCAATTGCAATGGTTCCTCTAAATTCTTGAGGTTGTGGTGGGCCAACACCGGGATCAATGAATTGAGTTGTCTCAAAATCAATCTCAAGGTCTGCAACTACTCTAGGGGCTATACCAAGTTGAAGCAAAACAGATTTAATAAATCCAATCATTCTTGATTTGTTGGCTTCAGGAGTTTCAGCAAAACTATACGCATGATGATGACCTGTAAGTGAATGTATATTTTCAACAACATACTTAACACTAACAATAACTCAAAGTCCTCCAAATATGCTCATTTCTCAGTGTTCATTCTCTACTTCTGTGTCATCATTAATTACATAATCGAACATTTCAACATATGATGCAATTTCACTATCTTCTTGCACTCTTTTGAAGTGCTTAGCAAAGACTGAATCAATTGATTCATACTTATCATCTATTCCATCAAGATCAGCAACTTCAAGTAATTGTATAATTCATAGTTCTCTAACAGGAAGGAATACCGCTTTGTCATTTCATTCCATTTGTGGAGCGCCATCTTTTTCATCATAAGTAAAGTTAAGTTCATAGATAAACATTTTAAGATTATTTGGGGCAGCAATATCCTTTTGGAATGATAATGCTGTAGTAGTTCATTGTTTTAGATTAAGATTAGCCAATCCCTCTCTTTCTCTTTCATCAAGATCTGGTGCTGGGTCTTTATGGAAGTAAGCATTAAATTCATAATATGCAGTGTCTCTGAAAATATATGAATCAACAATATAATCAAATTCATCTTCTTCTGGTTCATCTTCTAAAATAGCTGGCCCTTCTTCCTCTGGTCTATGAAGTATTTCAAGTCCTTCAATCATTTTCATTTTAATAGTTGATTCTTCAACAGTTCAATCATCGTCAACTTTTTCTTGGTCAGAAACTACACTTAATAGTTCTGCTTGTCAAGCCAAA